>Ga0265297_10001638_pt1 | contig 51212 bp, 45 predicted proteins | sample Munlanlwell13791_FD_192502 | JGI IMG/M metagenome (GOLD analysis project Ga0265297, IMG submission 192502) | Leachate microbial communities from a municipal landfill in Southern Ontario, Canada - Leachate well 137-91 | ecosystem: Engineered > Solid waste > Landfill > Unclassified | place...
AAACATTAATGAACTTTTACAAGTCAATATAAACTCACCAAAATAGTAGAAATCATGAAAACGAAAAGAATGTTACTGAGCGCGATGTTAAGTCTCGCGTTTTTCAGCGCCGGTTTTTCCAATCCGGAAGTTTCCAATCCGCCGAAAGAAAAAACAGCGTACCGCGATTTTATCTCCATTCAAAACGGAGACAAAATTACGGTAATCGAGCCAAAAACGGTTTACGAATACGAGAATCCGACCGAAAGAGAATTTTCCGGCGAAGAACTCTCGTCCTTATACCGGCGAGACACCGTTTCCAAAAAATATTCCCGCCGGGTAATCACTACCTGGTGGCTGGCTCTTACTGCCCCGCAAATCGTGGAGGAAAAATATTTTATCCGGGGTCATACTGTCGCCAAAGGAGAATTGACATTGAAAACGACGGGTGCGGCGAAAATAGATTATCTTCTCCTCTTCTTGATGATAACGGCATCATTTTTCATCATTTGTCTGGGCAATACGGTACAGAAACTCGAATACAAAAGTTATTGGCAGAAACGAGGGACACTAATCAAAATTTTTCTGCTTATCACCGCCGGGATACTGGTAGCCGCTCTGCTAAATAGATGGGCAATTAACGGATTAATAAGACAAAGGGAAATAATTTACGGCGAAATACTATGCGCTCTTATCAGCGGCTGTTTCATCTCTATGCTGATACTTGCCGGGTGGTTCGACAGACAACCTCCCTTGATAGTAGTGGCCTATTGGTTCTCGGTCGCCTACGCCGGCGTCCTGACAGTCATGGGCGACCAAGATTCTTGGTTGGCGGGCGGCTATTTCGGTTATTTCTTAATGCTCTTCGCCGTCAGCTTTCTAATAGGAGAAATTACGATCATAAGAGACAAAAGACGGAAAGGAAACAATGTTCCGGGCGGCATCGACTAACCAAGGCCTCCGAATAATAAAAACTAAAAACCCCGGCAATAAATAATGCCGGGGTTTTTCATATTCGCCTGCGCTTTTTGGCAAAAATTATTTTCCTCTTTTCTTATCGATCATTTTCTCTTTATATTTTTTAATAACCACTTCCAAATGATCCTTAACCTTATCGATCGCTTTGTATAAATCCTTAGCGGTCTTTTCCACGCGCAAAAGCTGGTGCGGTACGTCTAAGTTAACTTCCGCGCGAAAAATATCGCCTTTATGCTGGTCGCCGACGGTCTTCTCGACTTCCACTTCGCAATGAAGAACCGGAACGGTACCGAGATATTTTCCGATCATATCCATCTTTTCCTGGAAATAAGCGCGGATAGCGGGAGTCATTTCCAATTTAGTCGATTTGATTTTTATTTGCATAAAAATTGGCGGTTAAAATAATTTAATGATGTCCTTATAAGTGATAAAAATTACCAGGGCGATCAGCAGGAAAAAACCGATGTTATGGATCAAGGCTTCGACTTCCCGTCGCACCGGCTTGCCTTTTATCTTTTCAATCAACAGGAAAAGGATGCGACCGCCATCGAGCGCCGGAAACGGCAGAATATTCAGGACCGCCAAATTCAAAGATAAAAGAGCGACGAACTGCAAAAGATAAGAGAGACCGAGATCGGCCGCCTGACCGGTAATCGTAGCGATGCCGACCGGACCGGCGAACTGGTCGCTCACTTTATGACCAGAAAAAATATTCTTAAATAAATCATAAAAAGCCGTAAAAATCTCCCCCAAAAACCAACCGACGGTTTTCGCTCCTTCCCAGAAAGCGGTGAAAAACGGATAATGGACCAAACCGGCGGCAAAAATCGCCACGCCCATCGTCACCCGTTCGCCGTCTTTGGAAACCGGGATTACCTTAATTATCTGTTCCTGGCCGGTACGATTAATCAATAATTCCACTTCCTGACCGGCACTGGCGGCTACCGCGTCCTGCAAAGCTTTTTCCGTACCGACAGTAATATTATTGATACGCAGAATAGCGTCACCTTCTTTTAGTCCGGCTGAAGCGGCCGGCGAATCAGTTATGACCTGAGCGACTACGACTTGCGGCGTGCTTATGCGCGCGTTCTTGGCCAAGGTTTCGGTCGATTGCGGCAAACCAATCAGATAACCGACGGAAATCAGAAACCAGGCCAGGATAACGTTCATGATTACGCCGGCGGCTAAAATCACTATGCGCCGTCCGATACTTTTGGAAGCGAAACTGTCATTTTCCTCTTTTTCCTCGCCGTTTTCGCCTTTGATTTTCACAAAACCGCCAATTGGCAACCAATTAATCGAATAGATAACGGCTTTATTCGCCGGATGAAGTTTTTCGTCTTCGCTCGCCGCCAAACTTTCCGGCGAACGGTCGCCGACAATCTTTCGCCAGTGCCCGTAACGATTTTTATACCAGCCGACGGCGCGCGGCGGAAAACCGAAACCGAATTCCTCCACCTTGACGCCGAAACGGCGGGCGGTAAAAAAATGGCCGAGCTCATGGGCAAAAATAAGAACCGAGAGGACTAAAATGAAAATTATAATAGTTGAGACCATAAAAATAACTTAAAAAAACAACTTTAAAGAAGCTTTTGAATAAACGGCTTTTTAAATTTCCATAATATCCTTTTCCTTGAGATCCCGGATATTTTTTAATTCTTCGTTTTTCTTGGCGGAAAATTCATCCAATTCTTTCACAAACCGGAACTTGTCGTCTTCGCTGATTTCCTTGGCGACGAAAACTTTTTCGATCGCGCTTTTGACGTTATCGCGCGCGCCGCGCAAAATTATCCGGACTTTTTCCATTTTTTCGTTTAACTTCTTCACCAGTTCTTTGCGGTTCTCTTCGGTTAAAGGCGGGGCGGTCACGCGAAGTTTATCGCCTTCATTGACGACTCCCAAACCTAAATTGGCTTCGATAATCGCTTTCTCAATACTCTTTATCACGGTCTTGTCCCAGGGAGCGATAATGATACTGCGCGAATCGGAAACGGCGATATTAGAAACGGCGTTAAGCGGATTCAGGACGCCGTAGGCTTCGACCTGGACGTTTTCCAAAACCGCGGGATTAGCCCGACCGGTACGCAAAGAGCTGATTTCTTTCTTAAAAAAATCAAGCGCGCCAGTAAATTCCGACTGTTTGTCTTGCAAATATTGGTTCATATTTTTAATTATTTTTATTTCAACTTAACCGTTCCTAAATATAGCACGTTCGGATTGTTGAAATCAATCAACAATTCGCGGCCGGCCCGTTTGGTCGGCAGATTCTTGGTCATCCAAGTCGCGCCGCCGTCGTTAGACCGGAAAAAAGTGGTATTGGTCACATAATATAAATCTTTGGAGTTTTGAGGATTGACGGCGACGGCATTGATGACCGCGTCTTTATCGGGCTGGATGAGTTTTATATTCTCCCAGGTAATCCCGTTATCCGGTGAGCGTAAAATCAATTTTTCCGTCGCCAGAATAATGACGCCGTCCCGGGGGCTGACGATGATATCTTTGAAATTAGCGCCGATATCATAATCTGTCAGGACATCATTCAGGTCCGTCCAGTTTTCCACCAAAAAATTTTGTTCCAAGTCCTCGGAGTTGGCGGGATTGGTATTAGTATTGGAAGTAAAGCTAAAAATCCGGTTCTTAACGGTAGCCGTGAAAAGCAAACGGCTGTCGAGAGGTGAAATAATGAGACGCGCGATGCCCTCGTCCAAACGCTGGATAGTCCGCCAGGCGCCGCCGGAATCAATGCTTTTGATAATTTCGCCACGCGAAGTGCCGATATAGATATTACCCGTATTATAATGATCGATGGCGATAGTCGTCACCGTAACGCCGGGATTATTGTCGAAGTAAATTTGCTTCCAAGTCCGGTTGCAATCGGCGGAGCGATAAAGCCGATTGGCGCTAGCGGCGTAAATAGTACATTTATTTTTCGGATCGACGGCCACGGCGTTGACGGTCGCGGTCGGCAAAGAAGTAACCTGGTTCCAGCCATCGGTTATCTTATAAGTATAATAAAGGCCGCGATCGTAGCTGGCCAAATAAACCGCCAGGCTATCCTGCGGATCCATCGTCATCATATTGACATTCAAATCGGCGATTGTCTGTTGCCGGCCGGTCGTGGTCGGAACATTGGCCGCTGAGCGCCAAGTGTCGCCGCTATCCGTCGACAGAAAAACGCTACTGTCCGTCGCGGCATTGCCGCCCGACGAGGTCGTCGAAATCGAACAAGCGGAAGTGAAAAGAGCGGCGGCTGACAAGAGAACGATTAATTTTAGGATTTTACCAGACATAAATTTATAAAAATATTAAAATAAAAAATTATTTTTTAAAAATTAGCTACTACTTGCTCCAGGATTAGCCGTGGGTTGACATTGGCGGCCAGATATTCCCGCGCTTGAGCGATTAATTTCAATTGCCGCAAAATCACGGGCGCGGCGCCGACAGTCGATTCGCCGGCGGAAATGTTTTCCTCCAGAAGCCGTAAAGTTTTTTCCAGAGCCGGTACGAGAGCGGAATGTTGTAAACGTTCTTTCTGCCCCAGGCTCAAAAGCAACAAATCGCGCCCGAGTCCTTCGGCTAGCGAAAGAATTTCACCGGCCGCCTCGACCGCTTGTTTGCTCCAAGTCTTGTCGTTGAAAAGCTTATCCAGAATACGCAAACGGCCGTTAAAATCCGAACTCGCCACAGACAGCCAATTCTCGGCCCGTTCCAGATAATCCCGATAACTCTCCGGATTTTCCAATAATTTCAAGGCGGTTAGCGGCCGGCCGAGCGCCAGATTGGCCAAATCTTTGGCCAGCGAGCGGTTAGTACCGTGGTTCTTAATCAGATAATCATAAATTACGGCCGCGGGCACGGGATAAAAATATAATATCTGAGCGCGGGATAAAATCGTCGCGGGCAAAGCGTTCTCATCGGCGACCAGTAAAATTATAATCACCGCTTCTTTCGGCTCCTCCAAAGTTTTCAGGAGCGCACTTTTCGCTTCCGCGCTTAAAAGTTCGGCCTCTTTGATAATTCCAATTTTATAGGAATTCAGGAAAGAACTCAAATTCAATATTTTTATAAACTCGCGCACCGCCTCGATGGAGATGCTTTTCTTATCGCTCTCGGCCTGCAGGATATGTAAATCACTGTTAAAACCTTCGGTCGCCCCCTGTAAATTACGCGCGAACGCTAGAGCGATTGTCGATTTTCCCAAATCATCGGCGCCGGAAAAAATATAAGTCTGAGCGATCTTGTTATTTTTCAAACCGCGCTCCAAAAATTCGATTACTTTATTGTTGCCGATTTCCGGCCAAATATATTCGGGCATAATCCGCTGAGACTGGCTTAAATTAGACTGGTTTAAAATTTAAATAATTGTTCGGAACTGACTTTAGTCTTAGCGCTAATGCTAAGCGAAACGGTCTGTAACTGGCCGCTGACGGCCTTGAAAGCCCGGCCGTATTCTCTACCTCCTTTGCCGGTATAAACAGCCAGATAATAACCGGGGCTGAGCGAATAATAGGCGGTTTTGTTAGACGCTAACTTAATGTCGCCGATAGCGGTGTCACGATAGTAATTTTTACCACTGCCGTCATTCGCCAGTGAATATAATTTCAAGGTCGCGTTTTTTGAAATCCCTTCGCCGAGAGCGTCTCCCAGGCTGAATTTAGTCGAATTCACAGAAATATTCTTATAGTTGCTCTTGCCGGATTTAATTACCGTACTCCAGGTAAGACTTTCTCGGTTAAAATCATCCAGAACCGCCAAGGCGTAAGTGCCGGCAGGATAATCAAAGCGATAGCGGCCGTTCGCGGCCGTTTTGGTTTTCATTAATAGCCGGCCTAATTCCCAGCCGTTCTCGCCTTTTACCTGCTCATACAGGCGCACTTCTTTATCGGGCCGCAGTTTTTTCCGGCCGTCGCGCAACTCACCGGTCAGATTACTGAAAGCGTATTGGAAAGTATAATCGCGATCGGTTGGAATTTGGATATTGTAAACCGCGGAATTATTGCCGGCAGAATCTTTCGCGTTAATCGCGTATAATCCGGTCTGGCCGCGACGATAAGGATTATAGGGAGCGACATAAATCGTCGCCTGGCCGCCGCCATCCGTTTTTAAATTGGAAACGAGTCCGTTGCTTTCGAAATAAGGATTGCCGTCGGCGTCATATTGCTGGGTATATAAAGAAAAATCGTAATTCCGTTTCAACTTCCCCTGGCTGTCGCGCAAAACTATTTTCAGTGCCGGCAGATATTTGGTCACATAGCGATTATAATCGCATTTGAAGCGTATTCCGTCAAAGAACCAAAATTCGCCGATATCCGCGCGCTTATCCCAAATTTTCAGAGCGTAAAGCTTATCCGTATCCGGCCGGAAGTTCAAAGAATATTGGCCGGTGCTGTCGACTGTTCCGCCGCCGATTTTCGCGCCGACCGTCGGCAAGCCGCTGATATCGGTCTTCTGTTCGTATAATTCAAATTTGATCCCCGGAATAATCTCCGCCCGAAAATTGCGAACGATGAGCATAAACTGCGAATTGTTTTTGCAGACGGTCGATGTCGTTTCGGCGGCCGAAGCCGGAATTGAACCGATTATAAAAAGCCCGAAGAAAGCGACCAGAGAGATGCTTGTGATAGATTGGTATTTTTTGTTTAATATTATCATAATATTACTAAAATTGGCTCAACGGGAGTCAAGAGCCTTAATATTTAAAGATATCTTTTATTATTATAGCATATCCGCGAAAAAAATAAATCGCTTTTTTTATTGATTTTTAGCGCTCAAACTGATATATTAGAAACATCTTTTAAAGACTATAATATGGCTTATCGTTTAAAAAAAATATTCCTTCTAGCCGGTGATTTCGCAATCTTAAATCTAGCCTTATTCTTAACTTTAGTCATCCGTTATCCCCGGTCTCTCCGGGCGGAAAGTTGGCAAAATCATTGGCCGAGTTTTTTGGTCATTTTTGTAATCTGGCTCTTAATCTTATATATTAATGATCTTTATAACCTAAATCTTAAGACCGGCAGTCGGCAATTCTTCCGACTGACAATCAACGCTGTTCTGGCCGCCAGCCTGCTGTCCATTTTTTATTTTTATCTGAACGTCCAGTCCGCCATCACTCCGAAGACTAATCTGGCGATTTTTATCGCGCTCTTCGTCGCCTTATTTCTGATTTGGCGCGGCTTGTTCCGCCTGACCGTGCTTTCTTTCATCCCGGAAAACAATCTGGCAATCATCGGCTTTAACGATCCGGCGCGCAAACTACTGGCGGAACTAAAAAGAAATCCCGGCGCCGGCTATCAGACCGCCCTGATTTTCAAGAGTTCCGAAGAAATCGCCGCTCTGCCGGCCAGCATCAAGGAAAAAAATATCCATACTGTCGTCGTCTGCGACGATTTCGGCCAAAGTGAAAAACTGCGCGAAGCGCTCTTCGGTTGTCTGCCTTATAATCTCACTTTCTTCGACTATCCCGATTTATACGAACTTCTGACCGGCAAAGTGCCGATGGAAGCAATTAGCCAGAGCTGGTTTTTGGAAAAACTGAAAGAAGGCGAAAAAAATTATTTTAATTTCTGCAAACGGATTGTCGATTTCCTGGCCGCTTTATTGATTCTTATCATTTCCCTGCCCGCCTGGCCAATAATCGCTTTAGGCATAAAACTGAGCGGCCGCGGTCCGGTCCTCTTCCGCCAAACGCGGGTCGGCCGGAACGAGAAAAACTTTGAAATAATAAAATTCCGGACGATGCGGACGGAAAACAATAATCTGGCGCCGACCGAGGAAGAAGACGGACGCATCACCAGCTTCGGTTCGTTCCTAAGAAAGACCCGCCTGGACGAAATTCCACAGGCGATCAATATTTTAAAAGGCGAAATGAGCTTTATCGGCCCGCGGCCGGAAAGGCCGGAAATCGTCAGCGAGCTGGAGCGGCAAATCCCTTTCTATAAGACCCGGCTTCTCATCAAGCCGGGTTTGACCGGCTGGGATCAGGTTTCCGGCCATTACCATTCTCCGAGTACGGACGACAGTTTAGAAAAACTCCAGCACGACCTCTATTATTTAAAACAACGCTCATTTTATCTGGATTTCGCGATTACCCTGAAAACCCTGGCGACAATGATGAGCCGGAGCGGGAGATAAAATTCTATGCCCGATTTTTTCAGCGTCACTTATCTGAAGAAGAATATCGCCCACCCCGGTTTCCGGCGATATTTTAAAAATACCGGCTGGATGTTCTTCGGCCAGATTTTTAGTCTGGTCGCCGCTTTTTTCGTCGGCGCCTATGTCGCCCGTTATCTGGGTCCGAAAAACTTCGGACTAATGAGTTACGCGATTAGTTTTGTCTCCCTGTTCGGCTTCCTAGCCGGTTTCGGCGCCGACGGAATTTTGAACCGAGAGTTCGTGAGACAGCCGGAAAAAAAAGAAGAGCTAATAAGCGCCGGCTTCTGGCTTAAACTGCTGGGCGGTTTGCTGGCGATAGCGGTCGTGAACATCATCGGTTTGATAACCAACGCCGACCAGCTGACCCGCTTATTGATTTTTATCTTTTCCCTGACTTTTATCGGGCAATCTTTTACGGTAATAACCACTTATTTCCAGGCGCGGGTATTGTCTAAAAAAGTTGTTTTAGTCCAGCTGATAGTCACCCTCCTGTCGGCGCTGATAAAACTAATCTTCATCTATTTCCATCTGAGCGTCATCTGGCTGACCGCGGTTTATCTTCTGGACAGTCTTAACCTGGCGGCCGGACTGATTATTATTTATCGCCAAGGCCAAAAAAAGTTTTTCCGCCTGAACATCGACTGGTCGATTTTTAAAAGTATCCTGCGGGATTCCCTGCCTTTAATGCTGACTGTCGTCACCATCACACTTTATTCCAAAATCGATCAAATTTTCCTTAAACAGATGATCGACGATGCTACCGTAGGTATTTATTCGGCGGCCGTAAAACTTTCCGAAGTTTGGTATTTCATTCCCGGCATTATCTGCGCTTCTCTGTTTCCGGCGATTGTCAACGCCAAGAAAGACCCGCTGATTTACGAAAAAAGATTAAAAAAATTATTTCTCTTAATATTTTTCCTGGCCCTGGTAATTTCTCTCCTGGTTTTTTTCCTGGCTCGCCCCTTAGTTGCTCTGCTTTTCGGCTCGTCTTACGGTGCCGCCGCGCTTATTTTAAAAATTTATATCTGGTCGATAGTCCCGACTTTTCTGATGACGATTTTGCATTATTATCTACTGGCGGAAAATTATACTAAAATTTATTTTATAATCACTCTGGCCGGCGCGGTCGCCAATATCGGCCTGAATTTAAAGTTAATTCCTCTTTACGGCGGAGCGGGTAGCGCCGGGGCGACAGTTATTTCCTATACCTTGGTGCCCCTGCTTCTATTTCTCTTTCCCCAAACCAGACGGCCTTTGATTTCCTTATTGAATCTTCCGTCTCCTTTAAAAACGCTTCGGGCGTTAAAAAAAATATTCGGTTCCCGGGGCGTGATTTCTAAAAAATATATTGCCCGTTTCTTGCCCGCCAACCCGATAATTTTAGAAGCGGGAGCTGATACCGGTTCGGATACTTTGGAAATGATAAAACTATGGCCCGAGGCAAAAATTTATGCCTTTGAACCACTTCCGGCCAGTTTTCAAAAATTACAAGAACTGACTTCTCCTTATCCCGATATCCACTGCTATAATTCAGCTCTCAGCGAAAAAGACGGACGGGAGATTATGTATGTCAGCAATACTCTGAGCTCCAGCTCCCTGAAAGAACCCAAAGAACATTTGCGGCAACACCCGGAAATTTCTTTTCCGGACAAGCTGATGGTCGATACCGTCACGCTTGATCGCTGGGCGGAAACGGCGGGAATAAAAAAAATAGATTTTCTCTGGTTGGATCTTCAAGGAATGGAACTGGCGGTCTTAAAAGCGGCGGAAACAATATTGTCGACCGTCAAAGTAATACAGACCGAAGTATCCTTGTTAGAAAATTATGCCGGCGCTCCTCTTTACGGCGAACTGCGGGAATATTTATTAACTCGCGGCTTTGTCGTTAAAAAACAAAAACTACCCTGGAAAGATATGGGCAACGTTTTATTTATCAAAAAATTATGACTAAGCTGACCGCCCTGGTAGTTACTTTCAATGAAGAAAAACATCTAGACGAATGCCTGTCCGCTTTGGATTTTTGTCAGGAAAAAATCGTTATTGATTTAGGATCGACTGACAACAGCGTCGCCATCGCCAGCCGGCATAATTTCCGCGTTATTACCCACCCTTGGACGGAAATTGTCGAACCGCTCCGTTCCTGGGCCATTGCTCAAGCTAGCCACGACTGGATTGTCTTTATGGATCCGGATGAAATATTTCCGGTCGCTTCCCGGTCGGAAGTCGTTGAAACTATAGCCGCCGGTTTGTTCGGCGGGCTAACCCTGGAAAGGGTAAATTATTTTATCGGCCGGCCGATAAAACACGGGCGCTGGTTCGGCCATGCCGGTTTTCCCCGGGTCTTTAATAAAAATTCAGTAATTCTCAGCGGTTCGATCCATGATGGTCTGAAACGAAAAAAAGAATACCGCTATCGGAAAATTAGTGGCGTGATAAAACATTATTGGGTGGACTCGCTGAATCAATTTTATGAAAAACACAACCGTTATCTGAAACATGAAGGCGCCAGCCGCTATAATCGCGGCGAGCGTTTTTCCCGATTCGGAATGTATCGCGGCTTAACAATTAATTTTATTCGCTGGTATTTATTGAATCATGGCTTTCTAGACCGTAAAGACGGCTGGCAATTAATAAAACTGGCTCTCTGGTACGAAAAAAACGCCTGGCTCAGTTTAAAAAAATATCAAGAAGACTTAATCCCCTAAGATTACCCCGATGAAAGCAAAAAAAGTCATAATTTTAAATCACAACGGCGGCCGGCTGGCCAACCAGCTTTGGAACTTTGTCGGTATTTACGCTTATTGTCTGGAAAAAGGCTATCGTTGCGCCAACTATTGTTTTTTTGAGTATAGCCGTTATTTTTTGGCGCCGGAATTGAATCCGAACCGGACCACTAAACTATTGTCCTTTTTTTATAATTCGTTAAAAATAATAGCGGGAGAAAAAATCGCCCGCAAAATCAGTCGCGGAGTTCACGAAATATACGTCCGAACGGTTAAATTCTTCTATTCGCGTTTACTCATTGATTCCGCCGCTAATGACGGCGGTACTATTGGCAACGGTGCTAGCGATTTTTACAATCTGCCGCCGACCGGGGATTCAAAAAATCTTTTAAAATCTTGGGAAAATGATGAACGAACCGAAAAAATATATTTTACCGGCTGGCGCTTCCGTAATCCCGACGGCCTAAAAAAATTCCGCCCGGAAATCAAACGGGCGCTGGAACCCAAAAACAATCGGGCAATAAATGACTTCATAAAAAATATCAGAAAACCGGGAGTAAAATTGATCGGTGTTCATGTCCGCCACGGCGATTACCGAATTTGGAACGGCGGCCGGTATTTTTTCTCGTTCGCTGAAGTCAGGAAGATTCTGGACGCTTATCAGGATTATGAAAATAGAACGACAAAAAAACCTCTCTTATTTTTAATCTGCTCCGACGACCGAATCGACGAAGCGGCCTTGGCCGGCCTGAATTATCTTCCGGGTCCGGGCACGGAAATAAATGACCTTTTCGCGCTGGCGCTGACCGATCTGATTATCGGCTCGAAAAGCACTTACGGTCCTTTCGCCGCTTATTACGGGCGTATTCCCTTTTACACCTTTTCTCGCACCGAAATTAATTGGGCTAAAAGCGCTGATATTTTTTTAATCTGATTTTTCAGACTAATTTTCAAGCTAATTCTTTTATGTTAAAATTTTCCCTTATCACCTGCACTTATAACAGCGCTCTTTGGCTGGAAGCCAATATTTTGAGCGTCGAAAGACAGACTTACCGTAATTTCGAACATATTTTCATTGACGGCTATTCAACCGACGGCACTTTGGATATAATAAAGAAATATCAGACAAAATTTCCCGATCAGATTAAACTTTATTTTGACCAACGGGGCATCGCTCCGGCGATGAACGAAGGCGTAAAAAGAGCCGACGGCGATTATCTCCTCCATTTGCACGCCGACGACAGCTTCTATGACGAAAACGTCTTAAGCGATACGGCGCGATATTTATCGAAAGAACCACTCGACTGGATTTATGGAAAAATAAACGTAGTTGACGATACCGGAAATATCGGCACCTTTCCCAACCGGAAAATCTGGCAAAAAACTCGACAAAATCCTGTCAGCTGTTACCTGCTCAAATTTTATAATTACATACCCCATCAGGCGGTTTTCATCAGGCGGAGTGTCTTCGAAAAATTCGGTTATTTCGACGAAACCCTGACTTCGGCCATGGACGCGGATTTATGGCTGAGGATAAAAAACCGGACAAAATGGAAATTTTTCAACCGGCTAATCAGCAATTACCGGCTCCACGGTCGCGCCCAATCCTCGCGCCGAGACAAACGAGCGGAAAATAAAAAAAATTATCAGATCGTCCAAAAAAGATACCTTAACCGGGCGGAGAGATTGCTTTCTAAAATCAGCAACCGCTGGCTGGAATTTAAAAATAAAAATTATCGCTAATATGCCTTTAGCTCCCATCGCTTTATTTGTCTATAATCGTCCCGACCATACCCGGCAAACCGTGGCGGCTTTAACAAAGAACGAATTGGCCGCTGGAAGCGATTTGATTATTTTTTCCGATGCGGCTAAAAACGAAGCGACCGCGGCCAAGGTCGATGAAGTGAGAGCCTATCTAAAAACAATCGACGGCTTTAAGAGCGTCAAAATAATTGAACGGCCGGAAAATTTCGGCTTGGCCAAATCGATAATCAGCGGGGTGACGGAAATCGTCAACCAATCCGGAAAAATAATCGTTCTGGAAGACGATCTGATAACTTCCCCTTATTTCTTAAGGTACATGAACGAAGCGCTGGATTTATACGAAAAAACGGAAAAAGTAATCAGTATCCACGGCTATATTTATCCGACCAGGGAGAAACTGCCAGAAACTTTCTTCATTAAAGGAGCCGATTGCTGGGGTTGGGCGACCTGGAAACGGGGCTGGGATCTATTCCAAACCGACGGGCGAAAACTGCTGGCAGAATTGAAAAGAAAAAAACTGACGAAAAAATTAGACTTTGACGGCGCTTATCCTTTTACTCAAATGCTAATTGGACAAATCAGGGGCTTCAACGATTCCTGGGCGATTCGCTGGTATGCTTCGGCTTTTTTAGAAGATAAGTTAACGCTCTATCCGGGGCAATCATTGGTCGCCAATATTGGCTTTGACAATAGCGGAACCCATGGCGGTGCGACGGCTATTTTTGACGGACGTCTCGGCGACCGGTCGCCGAGACTAACCAGCCTGCCGCTGACGGAAAACGAAGAGGCGCGACAGGCGATAAACCGGTATTTTAAGTCGCCGCGTTTAAGGCTTACCACTCTGGCTCTGCGTCTTAAATTTTATTTTAAAACTATCAGCAAATAAATATGAAAAATAACCGGGCCGATTTCGACAATCCGAAAGACAATGACAACCGGCGTTACGATTACGCCGGTGGCGGATTTTATGTTCGGGAAGAATTCCCGATAATTGACCGCTGGATTCCGGCCGATTCCAGGGTTATCGATTTGGGCGCCGGCAACGGCTCTTTGCTAAAATATCTTTCGGAGCGAAAAAAAATTAAAATTGAAGGACTGGAAATTTCTCCCTCCGGCGTCGCTAATTGCTTGAAGAACAATTTAACGGCCAGAGGCGGCGAAATAGACCGGACAGGAACTTACCAGAACTACGCTGATAACGAATTTGATTACGCCATTTGCAATGTTACTCTGCAAATGGTGATGTATCCGGAAATCTTATTGCAAGAAATGGCCAGAATTTCCAAATATCTAATCATCTCTTTTCCTAATTTCGCCTATCTGGGCAATCGCCTTGATTTACTTTTGAACGGAGTGATGCCGCGACCGATGCTCCATAAATATCAATGGTTTAATACCGGCCATATCCACCAGCTAAGCAATCGTGATTTTAAAATTTTCTGCCGGCGGCATAACCTGCGGATAATCAAGCAAGAACCTTTGGGCTGTTTTAAATTCATCGCCCGCTTCGTCTGGCGTAATCTGTTTTCCAAGGAATCGGTTTTTTTATGCGAAAAATATGACCTATAACTTTTGTACCCTGTTCGATAAAAAATATGTCTACCAGGGTCTGGCGCTCCACGACTCTCTGCTTGAACATTGCCCGGATTTTAAATTATGGATATTATGTCTAGACAAAGAAACCTTCGATCTGCTGACTAAATTAAATTTAAAAGAGACCCGCCTAATCCCTCTGGCCAGTATCGAAGGGGCGGAATTATTGGCCGCTAAAAACAATCGCTCCTATGGCGAATATTGCTGGACGCTCGCTTCGGCCTTTACTTATTACCTCCTGCAAATCGAAACCGATCTGAATAATCTCGCTTATCTGGACAGCGACCTTTATTTTTATTCTTCGCCGCAAGCGATTTATGACGAGTTAGGCGACGGCTCCGGCCTGATTATTAAACATAATTACACGCCAAAATTAAAATACTTGGAAAAAAACGGTCTTTATAATGTGGCGATGGTTATTTTCAAAAATAATCCCGACGGGCGGGACTGTTTGAAACAATGGCGGAACGAATGCCTAAAATGGTGCTATAATAAGAACGAGGACGGAAAATTCGGCGATCAACTGTATTTAAACAGCTGGCCGGCCGAATTCCGCGGTATCAGGATTCTGAAACATCCGGGCGGTGGCGTCGCTCCCTGGAATATCGGCCGCTACCTGATTACCGCCGCTCGCGGCCGGGTATTAATCGACGGCCGACCGCTGATTTTCTATCATTTCCATACTTTTAAAATTACCGGCCCGGAGAGTTTCGAGCCTCACTCCTCTTTCTACAAAACAAACCAAACGGTCAAAAATCTAATCTACGAACCCTATATCCAAAATTTAAAAATTTTAATGAAAAAGGTTGAGAGTAGCGATCCGACTTTCACTTTTGGTTTCCGCCCGCCGGAAAATCTCCCGACTAAAATAAAACAAAAAATAAAAAAATTTTTAGTCTTGATCTATTTTTCCCATAAAAAATATGACTCGAAAAATTAAACCGCCGAGAATCAAAGTTAAAAATTCCGGAATTTTTCCTCTGCAATTCCATAACGACTCGCCGGACGGCAACCTAATTATCGCCGAAGCGCAAAAGAATATCCCTTTTAAGATTAAACGGGTTTATTTTATCAATCATCTTTTCAATAAAATCGCCCAACGCGGCCGGCATGCCCATAAAAAATTAGAGCAGATTATTCTCTGTCTTAACGGTTCTTTCCGGTTGGAATTGGACGACGGCCGTAACCGGCAAAAAATATTAATGAACAATCCTTATTACGGCGTCCGGCTCGGTTCCCGGCTTTGGCACCGGATGTCCGGTTTTTCCCCTGACTGCGTAATTATGGTTTTAGCGTCCGACTATTACAAAGAAAGCGATTATATCCGCGATTATGAAGAATTCAAAAAATACCTCAAAAAATAGAAGCACCGTACCGCGAACGCGAAAACGAAGCGCTGGGATGACCGTCCCCTTTACTGATTTAACCCGGGAATGGGCTTATTTCGAAAACGCGTTTTTGAAAGGTTTTAAAAATTTCGGTCGCGCCGGAATTTATGTTTCCGGATCGGCCCTCCAAAAATTCGAACGCGACTTCGCGGATTACAATGGTTATAAATACGCCGTCGGCCTGGCGACCGGGATGGCGGCTCTGGAAGTCGCTTTGCGCGCCTACGGGATAAAATCGGGCGACGAAGTCATTACGGTCGCTAACAGCGCCGCCGCGACCGCTTTAGCAATTTCTCACACCGGCGCCAAACCGATATTCTGCGACGTCAAAGACGATTTTTTAATAGACGAAGAAAAAATATCCGGATTGATTACGGCCAAAACGCGAGCCATCCTGCCCGTTCATCTGTTCGGAAAAATTTGTAACCTGGAAGCCATCAATCGAATCGCCGCCGTTCATAATTTAATCGTCATTGAAGATGCCTGTCAGGCGCACGGCGCAAAATCCAAAGGCGCGGCCGGAATGAATGCCAAGGCGTTCAGTTTCTATCCGACCAAAAATCTCGGCGCGTTGGGCGAAGGCGGGCTAATTCTGACTAACGACAAAAACATCCGGGATTTCGCCGTTTCCTATCGCGATTACGGCCAGACTGAGCGTTATAAGCATGTAATTAAAGGTAATAATTACCGCTTGAGTCCTTTACAATGCGTTTTCCTGGATATCAAGCTTCAAAAAATCGCTGATTTTATCGCCCGCCGAAAAATAATCGCTAAAAAATATATTTCCGCTCTGAGCGGAATCAAGGAATTAAAAATAAACGGCTTCGACGGTAGTGCGGCCTATCACCTGTTCGTCATCCGCGTTTTAAACGATAAACGCGATGACCTGCGGGCTTATTTAGAAAATAAAGGAATTGCGACTTTGGTTCATTATCCGACGGCGATTTATGACCAGCTTTGTTATCGGGAAGAATACCCAAAATTAACTCTAGAAAAAACTGAAGCTTTCCAAACCGAAATTCTCTCCCTTCCCTGTTATCCCTTTTTGACGGCGGCGGAGCAAGATTATATCATCAAAAAAATAAAAGAATATTTTTCATGACCATCTCCCTCATCACCCCAACCTATAACAGCGCCGCGACCTTGCGCGATACTTTAGCCAGCGTTGCCGGCCAGACTTATCGCGACCGGGAATATATCATTGTCGACAACGTTTCCACGGACGAAACCCTAAAAATAATCGAAGAATACCGGGAGCGCCTGAAAATAATCCTGATTTCCGAACCGGATGAAGGAATATATGACGCCCTGAATAAAGGGATTAATCGAGCGACCGGCGCGATTATCGGCATCTTGAATTCCGATGATTTTTATAAAAACAACACGGTTCTGGAAAAAATCGCCGCCGGCTTCCGCGACAATCCTGACAGTGAAGCCTGCTATGGTGATCTGGAAATCATTAATCCGGCCGCGACCGGCAAAATCGTCCGTTTCTGGAAAGCGGGCGCGTACCGCGAAAAAAAATTGGATAGCGGCTGGATAATTCCCCACCCGACTTTCTTTGTTCGCCGCGAAATATATGAAAAATTCGGCGCCTATCGCACCGAATTCCGCTTAGCCGGCGATTACGAACTGCTTTTAAGATTACTGAAAATCCATCATCTGAAAACAATTTACCGGCCGGAAACTCTTGTGAGCATGCGCGCCGGCGGAAGGAGCGGCCGGAACTGGCGACAAAGAATCAAGGGCTGGCGGGAATTACGACTGGCTTGGAAAGTCAACGATTTAAAAGTCCCGCCTTTTTTCATATTGCGCCGAATACTTTTTAAGATTATCCAATATTTATAGACGTGCTATAATACTCTTATGGAACAAGGAACTAATTTTTTCCTACCAATTTTAGCCAAATTCGGCTGGTTAGGCAACTGGCTGTTTTTATTTATCGCTTTGGTCGAATGCATCCCTTTCATCGGCGCGGTTTTCCCGGGCGGAACCCTGGTTACCATCGGCGGCTTTCTGGCGGCGCAGGGTTACTTTAACGTTTGGAAAATAATGGCCTTCGCTACTGTCGGCGCGATTATCGGCGATTATTTCGGCTATTCCCTAGGCCGCTGGGGTAGTGAGTGGCTTAAAAATAAAAAAATAATTAAACCGGAATTAATCGCCAAAGGAACGGACTTTTTTGAAAAATACGGTAATAAAAGTATTTTTTGGGGGCGATTTTTCGGCGCCACCCGAGCGGTAATCCCTTTTATCGCCGGCGCATCGCGGATGAAACAACGGCCTTTTCTATTTTGGAACGTTTCCGGCGCGATTTTTTGGTCCGCCACCAGTATCGCGCTGGGTTATTTTTCCGGCAATATCATCGCGGCGGTTATTAAAAAATGGTCGCATAAACTCGGGCTAGTTTTAATCATTGGCGCGGCCATTTTCTTAATCTATTGGGCAATCAAAAGGCACGGACAGAGCCTTTGGGATTATTTTCGGAAAAAAAGCGACCTCTTTACGGCCAACCTGTTTAAAAATCGCCGGGTAGCCAATTTAGACAACCGCTATCCGGTTATTTCCGAATTTTTCCTGACCGCCGCCACCCGGGAAAAAATCTTCGGCGGTTTCTTAGGGGCGATTATTTTAATCATTCTCTATATTTTAGCGCTGTTTTTAAACTGGCTTTAGAGCTGGGCGCCGTCGCGGAGCGGCCAAGGGCGGCCAAGTATTGATATCTTAAGAGAAGTAGTATATACTACACTTATTATAAATAATATTGCGCCCGTGTATCGCTTTAGACTTGCGGGGGTATTGTTTGGCCTATGGAAAATATTACCGCCGGGGGCTATAAGCCGGCTGTTAATTTACAAAGTAAATTCGACGAACACCACACCTGGGGCTTGCATGCCATAATCGACCTTTATGAATGCAATCCCGAATCGATTAAGTCCTTTGAAGAAATCAAACGCTTTGTGGTCGAACTCTGCGATCTGATTAATATGAAGCGCTACGGCGAAGCGTTGATTGAACGATTCGCGGGCGGTTACTATGAGGGCGTATCCTTACTGCAATTCATTGAAACCTCTTCAATCACCGCTCATTTCGATGAGCGGGAAAATCGGGCTTTCATCGATATTTTCAGCTGTAAATATTTTGACCCGGAGAAAGGCGCGGCTTTCTGCCGCGATTTCTTCCAAGCTAAAAATTATAAATTCCAGGTGTTGCTAAGAAATTAGTTCGATCAACCCGACTGGAAAAATAAATAAAAAATACCGGAATTAAATTATCGGTATTTTTTGTTAACTAAATTTACTTATTTATGATTATCCATAAAGACTATCTTCTTCTTCCTGGTCCGGACAAAATAAAAAGACCCTTTTGCTTTTCCGAAGAAAATTGAAAGGGTCAAAGAACACAAGGAACAAAGGAGCAAAATCAAGAAGCCTGAGGTGCTAAGGAATTGCGGGAGAACACCCGGCCGCCGGCGAGCCACTCGTCCGGACCCCCGACCGAGCCCGCAAACACGCCCCAGCCATCGCCACCCCAGCGCACGCTCACGGCACGAAGCGTACCATTTACATCCTTGATGTAAAAAATGTTTACCCAACCGTTAATGAGTGAATCACCGTTTTCACCATTGGACTGGGCTTCCATGGCGGCGTAAATTTCAGTTAGTGTCGTTTCGGCGGCTTCATTCCCACCAAGTTCCTGCAGTATCGGACCATCTACTGAATTTTTTTCCAGTTTCCGTCCATAGATCGTGCTGCCGGCGAATGGATCTTCCGTCTTGCCAAGAAACCATTCTTTAAAATTATCTCCAAGATAGGAGATTTTTACTTTGGCTTTCTTGCCGGTGTCCACTTTAAATTTGTCCTTGGCGACAAATTTTTCGGTGGTTGAAGAAACGGAGAATGTAGCGACGATTGCGCTGAGAATGCTTACGACTGCCTGGACAGCAGATTTAGAGCGGTTCACTATCGCACATATGAACAGGCCTATAGCGTCTCCTGCATTCTGAATGATGTACTGAGCGTCATCATTAGATAGTGAAGAAAATCTGTCCTGGAATTCGACCATCCTTCCGGCGATCATCTGGTTCTGTTTTGTTGTTGCCATGTTGGCCTCCAATTTTGACAGTTGTTAATAATACTTTCCGCACTTCCCGGCAGAATTGGGTTAATGCCTAATTTAAAACATTATATGATTAAATCATTTTAACTATATTCTGTCAACTAATCTAAGCTACTTTTTTCACGCCTGCGGAGTATTTATAAATTGGATATTTATAGTTTGCTTGATCGTGGTTTCTAGTTCGCTGGAGGTATCTGTCCCTATACGATAAATTTTTCCGTTTCTCATAATTATTTCAACCGCATCAAAACCGGAAACGTTGTAAATCCACATATACGGCCAGAACCAGACTTTCACTCCCCATCCGTAATACCAGTGATTCTTTACTTGCTTTGTTGATGCTATTTCGCTAAGCAGAAACTTTTTCCTAAAAATTCCATAACCAAATTTAATCTGAAGATATTTTTCATCAATAGACGTTGTTAATGCTGTAAATGATGCAAAAATAAACAGAACTAATGTCATTATTAAGGTGACGAGAAAATTTGTGCCAGAGTCGACAGACGATGGTTCAGTTCTAGCCGTAATCTGAACCCATGTAAAAAGCCCTAGCACGGCCAGTGTAATAACCAACATTAGATATCCAATTTGAGTGTGCTTGTATGAAGTCATGAGTTATTCATATTTGATTGTCTGGACGATCCTATCAACCGTTAAATCAATATCAAAAGCTTCTCTTTCGCTGGTACAAGCTTTGCTTTGTTCTTCATTGTAGTTATTACAATTAGGATATTGCAGAGTAAAGCTAATTTTTATGAGTTTACCGTTCTCTATAGCAGTATAAGCGTATGAAGCATAAACACTGCCAGCCACGCCTTCGTGTTTAACATTCACGCAATAAGTTCTATCATCAACCGTCCTCTGTAAAGTTATATCCGACATACTGCTCACTTCTTGCGGTGTGGTTTTGCAGGAATATATTCCTGTTTCTATTTTTATAACTGGCGGCCATTCTGCAACGCTAATATATTTAGCCAATAATTCTTTGGGGTATTGATATGTTACACTGTCGTCGTTGGTGATTGTCGCCCATAAATTATTATCGGAATCATTGTTATTTTCGGTAATGGTCCAAATTACATAAAACCGACTATACTGGCGCCCAGTTAAAACAATAGTTTTGTCGGATGATTTATAAAAATAGCCCGATCCCATTTGATCAGTATATTCATATCCACGGTCTTTCATAAACGCTTCAACTATCATAGGTCCACCTTGGCTTTTAGTTAGATACCTATTGTCCGTGCCAGACAATTTAACTATATTCGATTTACTGAAAGTTAGTTGAGTGATGCCTTTAATCTGTGGCCAGAAATTACCTTCTTGAAAAATTACTGGCGAGTAGAGAAATATAAAAATACCCAGCACTAAAATAGTGGCGGATACGAACAATACAACCTTTTTATTTTTTGAAAAATGTTCAAAAATCATAATAGATTATTATTTTTTCTTTCTGCCTCTGATCGCGATAACAATTGTGGCAATAATTAGAATGAGGCCTAGTCCTTGCGCTCCAGGACTATCATCATATCCGCCGAATACAATCAAGAACACTCCGAGAAATATAGCAAGAACAGAAAAGATTATCTTAATATATTTATTCATATTTTTTGTACCCGTCTATCAAATACAAAATTCCTGGAATAATAGGCACGGCTAAATTAATACTGAGATTTGCTTCTGTTAAAAGCCCGACAATAAAGCCGATTGCAATAGCGATAATAACAAGCCAGCCTGCTACTTTCGGATATTTCCAACCCAGAGCCAAGCCGATAAAAACCAGCGGCATCATAGACAACGCAACATTCTCCCACAGAGAATAGTTCGGATTAACGAACGGCAATGGATTGCCATAGCCAAAATAAAACGGCAAAGCGAACACTAGGATACACAGTGCGATTATTCGAGCTGACCATTTAATTGTTTTCATATAATTGAGATTAATTAAAATATCGTTTTATCTTTAATAAATGTATTTGTAATCTAATATGATTATACCAAAAAATCGCCCAAAGAGCGATTTTTAGTTTGCGGAGAGTGAGGGATTCGGTCACGGTCGCTAAGCTTTTCGCCCTCGCTCCGCTCGGCGAAAAGCAAGCGCCCCGACCCGGCCTCGCGGTGCGTTCGCTTCGCTCCGCACATCGCTCCGGCTTTCGAATCCCTCACAAACTTTCATCTAAACTAAAATAACCCCACGCAGGTGGGGTCATTTTAGTTTGCGGAGAGGGTGGGACGCACTTGGAACGGTTATTCAAAATTTATGTAGATCTTAATATTAAAAACTATCACCTTTTTTGCCCGCCTGCTTGGGCTTCGCCCCCAAAACTTTTCAGCGAGCGGACGACGGGACTATTTAATATTAAGATACGGCTTCATTTTGCTCGTTTTTCCATAATTTATCAAGATCAACGGTTTCACTCTGTGGGCGTTCATTTTCATCAAGTAATTTAACCTTTACCGACAACGGAAATTGTGTCATTTGCCCTGCGATAAAACAACAACCCACAGAAAGATTGGAAATTGAATTAAAAGAAAGTTCATCAAGATAGCTGACGGCTTTGTTTATCGCTCTCAAATCATTTTCGTTCATCAAACGGTGAATGAAATAATTGTGTAGTTGCGAAATAATAGTAGGCGAGATATCAGACGGTCTTTGACTAGCAATTGTAAGAAAAACACCAAATTTTCTACCTTCTTTTATTATTTCTTCAAATGTTTCCAAACGATAATCTTTCCAAGTTTCAGATTCTCTTACGGAAGTTTCGGACAAAATATTATGCGCCTCATCAATAATTATATGAAATGATGAGTCTGTTTTATAGCTACTCTTTTGATTCTCATATAATTTTTTTAGAACAACTAGCGGAAGTGATTTTTTAATATCTCTGTTTGCAGCTTTTAGATCAATCACAACAGCATTCTTACCGTCAAATAAGTCAGTGCTATTTTCGATTTCAGTATTAAAAACCTTCTGAATACTTCTTTTTATACTTTCTAACTTGTTTATTGCGGGATATATGTGATCATTTTGCGCCCTGTTATCAAGTAAATCATACAGCAGTTGCATCCTTGCAAAGTCTAAAAATTTTTCTATTACATTATTAGCAAATGAATAATCATCTGCTTTTGTGTATATAGATTGAGCCTTATACTGGTCATCGGTTATTTGGTCATATTCGCTATCTCCGCCGCATTTGAAATAGGAATGTGTGTTATGCCATTCTGGAATTACAAAACTAGTGTCATCACTTTCAATTTTTAAAATTTGTCTATATCTATCAATACACAAAAAAGCCAGATCTTTATTCTTCAACTTTAAAATTCTGAGTGCAATCAATTTTAGATTATTTTTAAAATAGGATACAGGGTCATCTCCCTTGGCTATCTTCTTATATAAATTAATTGCCCTATTAAGAAAGGGCTTTTGTGTTTTTTCAGTGGCATTAGCTAAAATTGACAATAATTCAATGTCGATAAAACTATTTTCACTTAAAGGTAATTTATTTTCAGCTTTAATATCTTTTAATTCTATCTCGGTTGATAATATATATGTCTTTTTATCCTGATGTAAAACACTTTCTTTCGAATACTCTCCACCAAAGTCTATGAAAACAAACTTGGATTTAGTTTTGAAATTATCATTCAAATCTAACTTAAATAATTCCGTGTACATTTTTGCGAGAGTATTGGATTTTCCTGAGCCTGTATTACCGAAAATCCCAATGTGTCCAGCAAACAATTTTTTAACTGGTATAAAAATATTTTGAGTTTCTTCGTCTATCAAAGACCCAAGATGAACAGAAAGTTCATTATTGTTAGACAGCTGATGAAGTGTTTCAAATTCTTCTCTTGAAAGTAATCTACATTCGCTTCCGATAAGAGGCATTTCTTTTATGCCGTGCTGAAATTTTTGATCATTATCATAAAAACCAAAAACAGAAACATTGAGAAAACGATCTATTTTTTGTTTTTCATTTGCGTACTTTTTATTCGTTTGGTATTTATCTTCTTCAAGATATTCGCCCTCAACCTTACAAATAATTTCGGTGAATCCCTTGAGGATTTTTACATAGTTAGACAGTCCGACAGATACATTTTTTATAGTTCTTCCATTGAAAAACAAATGGGGAAGATTTTTATCTTTATTAACTTTAACGATAATATCTTTCCCCTTGACACTAAAAACGCTTCCGATTGTAAAAACGGAATCATTAACTAAACGATCTTGTAAATTGAAATTATTTTTCCTCTTCATTTTGTTTTGAAACATCAGAATTGGCAAAAATCTTGGAAAGATATTCTGTCGTTTTCTCAAAAGAGAAATCAGCTTCTGGGGAAATTATGTATAGATTTGAATTTTGCTTTTCATTTAATTTGTCAGTGGTTTCGTCGTATTGAGAATACGAGAAATAAACGACGACCAAAGTAGGGTTAGATTTCATCACTCCATCCAAGAGATTTTTAATATGTTTATCCTCTAAAGAAAAACCAATCAGCATTAAAACACTATTTTCTTTTTCTAATTCCAAAGTAAACTTACGCAACATTGAAGCGTAATTTGTATTAAGAACAGTCTCGAAGTGTTTTTCTGCATTTGGATTTATAACAGCAATCTTTTTATATCCCTCGTCAAAATCATCTCCTGTTTTATCACCAAGGTCGTTGGCAATATGATTTCCGTTTGAATAAACAATTTTTTCGTTTTTTTCTTGCCAAGAAACCGATCCGTGTAGCTTGATAATGTTAAAAAGTGGAATGTCTGAAGTATTATCAAACTGCAAACTCTTATATCTCTGAATTTTGTTAAAGTTCGCAACACTGAAATTCGGATTTATTTGCCCAGCAAAACCATCATTGTATGGAATAATCAACCTTTCGCAGGAATCCTCCATAAACATATCGAAATTTGTAGTGAAGATATTCACTTGCTTATTTACAATATGCAAAAATCGACTGGAAATTGTGTTAGCCCAAAATCCTAAAAAAGAATCGTAATTTTGCTTTGTCTTGGTCAGTTTGGTTTTCTCGGTAGTGTCAGTTTCAAGCGAATCATCGAGTACGGCTTTAGATTTACTTATCAATTTATAATAGTCCTTCTGCGCCTGTGCTTTGGTTGCCTCAACATTCATTCGATCTTCGATGTCTTTAAGAGTTGTAAGATAATCGAGCGAACAGCCAGACCCAATAAGCAGATTGATGTGTCCGCTTTGAATTATTTCTTTCAATTCTTTTTTATCAAGTTTTTTCATATATTTTATTTTCCCGATTTTCTTCTATTACATTCTTTACATAACATCTGACAATTTTCTGCTGTCGTTTTTCCACCATCATGCCACGGATCAATATGATCTGCTTCCATTTCTCCTATTTCCCATTTTTTGTTTTTATTTTCACCTTTACAATCTGGGCAAATACCATTTTGTCGTTCATATGCCTCTCTTTTCATGTTTGGTGTAAATGCTCGGATAGAAAGATATTTTTCTTTTCGAGTAAGTACATACGGATAAATGCCCGATTTTTTTGTTACATCTTCATCTTGCATTAACTTTTTTATTTCTTTTTCCAGTTTTTCTGAATTAAACTTTTTCTCCTTAAATTCATTGTAAAGTTCGCCCCAATTTACATCGGCCATCTCTTTTCTATAATTTGGAAAAACTTCTCTCACCCAATGGATTACACTTTGAAAATATTTCCACAATTCCTCCGCATTTTTATCATGCTGGCACTTTGCCATGTATTCTTCAATCTCTCCGTTGTTTATCCAAGAAATTGCAGTTTCTAAATACTCCTGCCTGATAGGAGAACCTGTTACCAATTGCCCACCATCATTTGCAAGCAAATAAGCCGCACAATTTGTTTTACTAAATTTCAGTTTTCCGTCAGAAAGCCAAGGTCCAGTGTAGACAGCATTTCGTAATTCTTGAGGAAATAATTTTTCACCAGCGATATTGATAATTTTAAACCAATCGAGCTTTTCCTTATCATTTCCTTCACAGTGATAAATCATAAGGTCGTAATTCATAATCTGTTCTTGCTCTTCTTTGGTTAGATTATGAAACATTGCAATTCTGCCATTAAATTCAATTGAAAAATCTCCATTTACGAATTGAGCAAAACTTATTGTTCTTTGTTGTCCATCAAGCACTTCAAAATTACCGTCTTCTTTTTTCACCCAGTACATCACATTCAAAGGAAAGCCATTTTTAATAGTTCTAATTACTTCATCTCGTTGTTTTCCGCTGTATACAAACTCTCTCTGATATTTTGGACGAATATCCAATTTACCGCCAAAAGCACTAACACCTTCTTCAGCGCTATCTTTGTAGTCTTTTACGACTTCCGAAATTTTAATTTTGTGTAAATCTATTTTCATATTATTTTTGTGGCTTTCTGTTTTTAATTAAAATTCTAAAATAAGGGCATTTTCCATTTATAGATAAATCCTTTTCGTCATCTCCTTTTCTAAATTTTATTATTTCAAATTGATCTGGGTTATATTTATCAACAAAAGTTATTGGCACACCCATAGCACCCTCATAGTCCATCGGAATTTCTTGAACTTTCGAAACTTCTATACCATTATAGTTATCATACTTATGGTAATTTTCCTGATTATATTTTTTATAAAGAACAATATCTTGTTTATGTTTCTCCACCTCAAGATTTGTAAACCAACATGAAGTTGAAACTCGAGCGATCTTTTTACCGCTTCCATCTATATGATGATACTGCTCCCAGTCATTAGGAACTTCAAAAAACATTCCTACGTTAAAATTTGTATAACCAGTACGAAGATTGTTGTCTTTAATTAATTTAAAGACTTCTTTATAAGTTATTGCATTAGTGTTTCCAATAATCAAAAACTTTTTATCGTATTCTGCTAACTGAACGATATACTCTATAAAAAGTGAAAAAGGTGGATTAGTCACAATAATATCTGCCTGTTTTAAAAGCTCAATACTTTCTTCACTTCTAAAATCTCCATCACCTTTTAATGGTGACCACTCGTTATTCTTGTTAGCCTTTAATTGTTCGGCAATATCTCGCAAATCAAATGCACCATCCCCATCTAAATCACTAACTTCATTGATAATTAATTTATTAGCAGTTGCTTTGAGGCGACCCTTTGATTTGGTTAGCGTTTTGTCGTCACCAAAAAGTCCTAATTGAGTATTAGCAATTGGCGATGGCTTGTAACTTGTAGCGATAAGTTTTTTCAAACCTAAAGCATTAAAATTTGAAGCAAAATACTTAAAAAAGTTACTTTCAAAAGGATCATCACAATTACAATACACTACCTTGTTACGAAATTGCTCTTTATAATGTTTTAATTCCTTTTCAACATCAATAAGCTGAGTATAAAACTCATCTTTTTTTGCTTTGTTTGCTTTGTGCAAATTTGTATTTGAAGATTTTGCCATAATTATTTTCTGGTTATCAAATCATACGCTAAACTAGCGAGCGATATATAGTGAATTGCTAAATTTTTATCTAAATCTTCGGCAGGAGTATGAGCTTTCTCATTTCGTAAAAATTGGATAGACATATGCAAAAATTTTACGCCTTCAAAAAAATCTTTTTCAGCATCATTTTTCGGCCTGCACCCGAAAATCTTTTCCTGGTTAGATTCTGCAAAAGCTTCATGCGCTTTCTCTTTACCTGTAATATCTTTAAGTTTTTGCCTAACAATTTTATACGCTTCTTCTACGGCATTAAAATAGTGTCCACTATTTAATAAATTTTGGACGTGATCAAACACTTCCTTTTGTAAAGTTATGCTAATATTACCATTTTCAAAAGTAGCTTTTGATTTATTTTCAATTTTTACTTTTTCTCCTAAAAGTTTTTCTCCAATATTTTTGACACCAGCTATTCTATCAGGCGAAAAATCAATTCGTTTTAGATTACCGAGTAAAATTTGATTTTCAATATATTCGACAAGTTTCAAAATACTATTGCCAACAATTTTTTCTTCCGCTTTTAGCCATAAACCACGTAAGCGATTTGCTTTTGACCCGCTCTCATAGTTGTATTTCTCGTCGTAAATATTTATACCGATGTCATCTCTGAAAAATTCCCCCATTGTCCTGTCGGTAAAATTTAAAACATAACCACCATTCATTTGGAAGAGTTTTTCAAGTATTTGTTTCTCAATTGTCGTTAATACCGCCATACGATAACTTAATCTTAAATAATCATTATTTATTTAAAAACTTATTATTATTTTCAAATTACCACAAAATGACCAAAAAATCAACAAAATTAGCCTAATTGCCCTTAGCCCTCTTTTGTGGCAAAATATAATTATGACTCCCGATAAAATCAAACAGAAAATTGAAATTTTACTGAATAAGTATAAAGAAAATTCAGGCACTATCAAGGGCTTTGACATTATTTTTGAATACGTTGATTTTTTAAAGAAAGAGCCATATACTGCCAATCTCCTGCGAGGGGGATTTGACTACGCCGATAAGCAAATCACCCTGTTAGAGGCCTCTACTCTAAACCAAAATCTGGAAGTCCCGAACATCCATAAAATTATGGAATTTAAGGATGTTTCCGAAGCTCCTATGCATAAAGATACTATCGCCCTCGGATTGGAACAGCAAAAAAATAATGAACACGCTAGCATGGAACAAATCCTGCCTTTAGCTCTGACTAATCTAGTCTTGCTTTATGAGGCTATGGGTAGAATCAAGGAACAACTGCTTAATAAGGAACCGATAGAAGACAAGCTCAATATCCTAAAAGACCTGCCTGTTTCTACTATCAGAGTTAAAGTCGGCGAAGAACTGGCCAGTCAGCCTTTTGCTCTGTTTGCCAGTGCCAGTCTATTAACAACAGCCAAATATATTATTGACCAGATTGACTGTGAGGAACTGGCTAACGCCAAAGAAACTATAAAGGAGCCATGGTTTGATAAGGATAAAAGCATTCTCCATTTTATGGGCGAAGAAATCAGTATTAGGCTGAAAGGCGAAAAGCCAAACGACCATTATATCTTAGAGGCTATATTTGACCAGGAGGATAAAATCGAAGAAATATATTTTAAAGATATTGCCAAAAATTATCTGGGTATGGAGGAATATGACAAAACCAAGGACTGGCAGATACTGCGCCGAGCCTGCGATCAACTGAACGCCAAAGTCGCCAAAGCGGTGGATAACTATAAGGACAAATTTATACTCTACGCCACCGGCCAGACTGGTTGGTGTAAGATTAATCAGAAATACCTGTAAAAACAACTGAAACTTTTTAAAGGCCTTGCTAGCAAGATAGCGCAAGGTCTTTTTTGTATGCTTGAATCATGACTAAGTATGACGACCAACTGATATCCGATACCCAGGAATATTTCAGCGGACTCTATGGGCGAGCAATTACTCCCGATGAGGCTGATTCTTTTTTAACATCTCTCGTTAATTTATATAACTCTCTCTTTACCAAGGAATAACTCTTTTTTTCTTTTCGGCGGTTCCCCCGTAGGGGGAGCCGAAAAGAAAAAGTTATCCTTGTTAAGAGAACTTCTAATTAGAACTGAAACATATGAAACAACAAGATAATAAATACCTATCTAACCGTAAACTGGTAAAATCTGGGTCATTACTTGAGATATATCAGTTCGGTCGTGATATTCACTTGGAAAGAAGAATTAGGCATATTAAAACCGAGGAAGAAATTGAAGAGGCCAAAAAATTCCCTAAGCCCAAGGCTAGCCAAGAAGAAATATTAAAGTCTTCCGCTCGGCGTGCCAAGCGAATGATTAAACGATTGATAATGGCTAATTGCTTTTTGTGGTTTAAAGAAAAAGGTAAACCATATTTGCCGATTACTCTGACTCTGACATTTGCAGAGAATATTACTGACCTTAAAAAAGCTAACTATGAATTTACTAAATTTATCAGACGGCTCAATTATGAAACCAATGGAATCGAGGGTAAAGATTTAAAACAAAGTAATTTAAAATATCTGGCCGTCTTTGAACTGCAAAAACGAGGGGCAATTCATTATCATATGATTTTTTTTAATCTGCCCTATATCAAAAATATTTATAAAAAGATGTTTGATATTTGGGGGCAAGGTCGGATAATGGTTGGCGGAAAAGACAAAAATTTTGCTAAGGTCAAAAATCAGGCGCAACTGCAAAAAATTATTTTCTACTTTATCAAATACATTCAGAAATCTGTCTTTGAAAATAACTGCCCTCGGCAGAAAAAATATATCGCCAGTAAGGGGCTTTTAAAACCGCAAGAAAATTCTTTTGTGGAAGTCGTCTCGCTCGTGGAGTCAAAACTGCCCTCGGAATCTTTAGTCTATAAATATGACGGCGAAACGGAATATAACCAGAGCGATATTAACGACACTATCGGAAAGCCAGTAAATTTTATGCGCTGGTTTAATTATCAGCAATATGACCTTTCCAATTTTCCCGAATTAGATAAAGAAATTAGCAAGACACTTTCTGGCCTATCCATAGAGGATATTGATTTTTAACTTGTTCTTTAGTATATTAATAGTATTCACCTAACATAATAAACAGACATGCCCAGGGTATTTTTTTAACAAATACCTTTGTCGCTCGAAATGGGCAGTTCTGCCAAACGATAAATTAACCTTTGGGCTAGTTTGTTATGTTGGGTGAATCAGGACTGCCCTTTTTGATTATTAAATAATAATTATATGAACGACAAAAACGAACAAACAATTAAATATGCCCTCTACTGCCGAAAGTCTACCGAAGACAGCAGTCGGCAAATTCTTTCTCTAGATTCACAAGAGAAAGAAATGTTAAAATTAGCCGAAACACTTGAGCTAAATATTGTGGCTACTTTTAGAGAAAGTAAATCGGCCAAGAAACCAGATAATCGTCCGCAATTTTCCGAACTTATCAATTTGATCAAGCGAGGTAAAATTCAGGGCGTTATCTGTTGGAAGATAGATAGGCTAAGTCGCAACCCGATAGACTCGGCGACTATTCAATGGCTACTGCAACAGAATGAACTCAAAATAATTCAGACTATGGAGCGACAATACCTGCCAGGCGACAACGCCCTCTTATTCAATGTTGAAAGTGGAATGGCTAATCAGTATATTTTGGACTTAAGTAAAAATGTTAAACGAGGAATAAGGGCTAAACTGGAAAAAGGCGGTTGGCCTAATCTGGCACCGCTCGGCTATCTGAATAAAGACAGTAAAATAATAATTGATAAGGCGAGGGGAAAATATATCGTTAAAATATTTGAGATGTATAAGACGGGAAAGTATAGCGTTAAGGAAATAGCTGATACATTATTTAAAGAGGGATTCAGAAGTCGGGCACATAATAAATATCATAAGAGCAAGATTCATAAAATGCTGTCCGATTCTTTCTACTGTGGAATTATGGAAAAACATGGCCAGATGTTTGAGGGTAATCATGAGCCGTTAATATCCAAGAAACTATTTGACGAGGTGCAGGAAATGCTAACTAAAAAATCCCATATTAAAAAACAAAATATTCCTTTCGCTTTTCGGGGAATGCTCAGGTGTGCCAAGTGTGGCTGTCTGCTAACAGCCACGAAGAAAAAGGGACGGCTGACATATTACTATTGCACTAACGGTAAGAATGTTTGCGAGGAGCATAAGGCCTATATCAAAGAAGAAAATCTCTCAACGGAATTAAACGGCGTTTTTAATGAATTAATCTTTGACGAGAAAGTCGTTAATCTCGTCTATCGGGCTAAACTTAAAGAAAGCGGAAATGTCTTGTCATACCTAGAAGAGGCTATCCTCGGTCTTCAAAATAGGCTCAAAACGCTTGAGGAGCGCAAGAAAGTTCTGATAGACGGCTATCTGGATAAAGTCGTTTTGGAGGGCGACTACAAGGCTAAAAATCAGATAATAGAAAATGAAATGGTACTAATTAATAAGGACTTGCAAGAGCTGGAAATCAAAAAACAGAGTCAAGATAATATTACTTTGGAACGGATAAGAAATGCGTTTTTAGAGCCTAAAACAATGCAAAAAGAGTTTTTATTAAAAAAACCTGACGAACAAAGAAATACTCTAATAACCTTACTTTGGAACGCAAGCGTTGCCAACAAAAAAATCGCTAATATTTCTTTCAAAGAGCCATATAATGTCCTCTCTAAAATTGAAAATAAAAGCGATTTTAACTCAGTGCGGAGAGTGAGGGATTCGAACCCTCGATACCTTGCGGTATACACGCTTTCCAAGCGTGCGCACTAGACCAACTATGCGAACTCTCCCTTGACGGCTTATCAGCTACCCGCTAATCAGACTGTATCGGATTGACTGATAATTATTGCGAATTCAATTTCCTGGCGATTAGACTCTTCAACCCTTCAATCTTGTCGCCGTTAGAATCGATGAAATCTTCATAAGGCCGCGCGCCCGGAATCATCTCGTCACCAACAAAAATCGTCGGCGACCCTTGAATTTTATAATCTTCGTTCTCTTTAGCCAACTGTTCTATTTTTCCTGATTTTTCTTCATTAGTCAAGCAAGCGGAGAACTTTTCTTCGTTCAGGCCGATTTGTTTGGCGTAATTCACAAAATCGCCGGCAATTAAACGCTGTTTGGCCAGGGCGAACAGAGCTGTCCGCATTTCCAGCCATTTCCCTTCCTCGTCGGCGCAATCGACGGCCAGAGCCGACTGGCGGGATAAAGCTGACCCCTTTAAAACATAGGATCGAACGATGACAGCGACTTTATCACCGGACTCGGCCTGGATTTTTTGAAGCGTTTCGGCTAAAGCGGCGCTGAGAGGACTGGCGTAATCTTCATAAACAAAAATTTGGAGCGGGGCGTTTTTAGAACCGGAGATCCGATCGTCTTTTCGCAAAACTGGTTGTTTATCCACGGCGTAGCTTTGGGCTTGAGCGTCTTTAACGCTTAAAATATTAGTCGAATCGTCGACAGTCTTCTTTTTCGGTTGCCCCCAGACGACCGCCAGAATAATTAGGGCTGCGACCACGACGATGGCTATGAGAATAAGATTTCTAAAGGTTTTTTTCATAAAATAAATTTTTATTATTTTTATTCTAAAACGCTTGCCACCCGCAAAACCAAGCTTTCTTTCAAACGCGGGCCGATAAGTTGCGCGCCGACCGGCAATTCTTTCCCGTCCTCAACCGCGACTTCTCCGGCTGGGACAGAAATGGCCGGTAGACCGGCCAGACTCGCGCCGGTAACGAAGATATCTTCAAGATACATCGCCAGCGGATCGTTTATCTGCTCGCCAATTTTAAAAGCCGGATGCGGTTCGGTCGGAGTCAATAACAAATCCACTTCTTTAAAAACATTTTCAAAATCCTTGATAATCAAAGTCCGGACGGCCTGGGCTTTCTTATAATAAGCGTCATAGTAGCCGGCACTTAAAACATAAGTGCCGAGCATGATCCGGCGTTTTGTTTCCGCTCCAAAACCGGCGCCGCGATTCTTTTTATAGAATTCCTGTAAATTTTCCGCTTCGTTCTTGGCCAGACCCCAACCGATGCCGTCGAAACGGGCTAAATTGGAACTGATTTCCGACGGCGTGATGATATAATAAACCGGAATGCCATATTCGGTATACGGCAAACTGACCTTGATTAATTTCGCTCCGGCATTTTCCAGTCTGGCGGCCGTTTCTTTAATCCGCGCCGCGACAGCCGGATTCAAACTTTTTAAAAAATATTCTTCGGGCAGGCCGACTTTTAACCCGGCTAATTTTTTATTTTCCGCCGCCGCGATTTCTTGGTTATAATGTTCGACCGCTTCCGGCGCGCTGGTCGCGTCCAAATCATCGCGACCGCTGATTATTTCCATTACTAAAGCCGCATCGTAAACGGTTTTGGTCAGACACCCGATAGTATCAGTGGAAGAAGTCATCGAAAGCAAGCCGAAACGGGAAACGCGGCCGTAACTCGGTTTCAGACCCACGACGCCGCAGAAACTGGCGGGACAACGGATGGAACCGCCCGTATCCGAACCGAGAGCGAACAAACACATATCAGCCGCGACGGCCGCCGCACTGCCGCCGGACGAACCGCCCGGAACGCGGCTTAAATCGCGCGGATTCCTGGTCGGGCCGTAAGCGGAATTTTCCGTGGAAGCGCCGTGCGCGAATTCGTCCAGATTGGTTTTTCCAAGCAAAATTGCGCCGGCGGCTTTTAATTTTTTGATGACTGTCGCGTCATAGGGCGCGATATAATTTTCTAAAATTTTTGAAGCCGCGGTCGTACGCAGGCCTCTGACCATGATATTGTCTTTACATAAATAAGGGATACCCAAAAGATCGCCTTTTTCCCCTTCCTTAATTCTTTTATCGGCTTCCGCGGCGGCGGCTAGGGCTTCGGTTTCACAAACCAATAGACAAGCGTGGATTTCTTTGTCCGCTTTTTTAATCTGCGTCAGGCAAGCCTTGGTCAAATCAGCGGCCGTAATTTCTCCGCTATCTAATTTGACGCGCGCTTCTTTAATTGTCAGTTCGTTCAAAAGCATAAACCGTATTGGCTAATTTTAGCGAGCCTCTTTATTTTTTATTTAAATTTTATTTATCAACGTCTTGCTATACTGATTTTGGTGTGGGCCCGGGAGTGGTTCCGGGACTAAACTTAACAATTAGTTTCCCGGGGTTCGATTCCCCGCGGATCCACACCTGGAAACGGAACCGAAACAGACAATTAAAAATAAAATTGACAAAAGAAATTAATCTGTTATAATAATATTATTGTTAAGTTTAGTTCAATAGGAACCACAACGGAACTATAAAAATCTCCCATCCGGGGGATTTTTATTTTATAAAACTCTTTTCACTTTAACTTGCCCGCCTTCCCGTTCGCCCTGATTCAAAGCTTCTTCCACTTCGCCACGATCCCATTCTTTAATGTCATCGACGCGCCAAACATCAACCAAACCGCTCACTTGCGCCGCCAGTTCGACTTTTTTTGTCTCGACTTCGTTTAATTGGCCGACATATTTTAAAATGGAATCCAGTTGACCGCTGAATTTATTTATTTCTTCCTCGCTTAATTCCAGGCGCGACAATTCGGCGATATGTTTTATTTCTTCCCGGGTGATGGCCATAAAGTTGACGATTTTTTTATTTTTTACGGCGATTTTTTACTCTATCAATTTTAAAAACTCTTCTTCTTCGAGTATTTTAATTCCTAATTTCTTGGCTTTTTCGTATTTCGAACCGGGATCGGCGCCGACCACGACATAGTCAGTTTCCCGGCCGACGTTTTCCTTTACTTTTCCGCCTACTGTCTTAATTTTAGCTTTAGCCTCAGCCCTTGTCAAACCGCCCAAAGAACCGGTTAAGACGAAGATTTGGCCGTTTAGCTTTTGTTTTTCCGCTTTTCCGGCGGCCGTAAATAAAAGCGTCACGCCGTTATCCTTAAATTTTTTCAACCAAATAAGATTATGGTTATCGCGCCAAAAATCATAGACGCTGGCCGCGACAATCGGCCCGACATCGCTCAGCTTTTCCAATTCTTCGAGCGTCAGGGATTGAAAAGTAAAAATTAAATCATCAATATTAATCTGATCGGTCTTATCACCCGTTTTCCTATTCGCTTTTATTCGCGCGCCTAATTTCGAAGCAACGACTTCAGCCAATAATTCCGCTGTTTCCTCGCCGACATGTCTGATGCCCAGGCCGTAAATAAAACGCGCCAAACCTAAAACCCGACGCGCCGCAATCATCGCCATGACATTATCGGCTTTCTTGGCGGCGAAACGTTCCAGACTCAGTAAATCTTCCCGGCGAATCGCGTATAAATCGGCGGCGTCTTTAATTAAACCGCCCGCCAAGAATTGTTCAATCAATTTCGGTCCCAAGCCTTCCAAATCAGCCGCCCCCTTGGAAACGAAATGAATTATCCGTCGCCAATTGACCGCATAGCATCTTTTATTGGCGCAACGGTAAGCGACTTCATCCTTGACGCGGACGACTTTCCCGCCGCAAATCGGACAAACGCGCGGCGGCGTAATTTTTTTCTCGCGGCCGGTACGCAAATTTTTTAAAACTTCCACTACTTTCGGGATGACATCGCCGGAACGTTCGATGATAATCGTATCGCCTAAACGCAAATCCAGACGCCCGATTTCGTCAAAATTATGCAAGGTGGAACGACCGACAATCACGCCGCCGACTTTCACCGGTTCGAGAATCGCCGTCGGCGTCAAGGCGCCGGTGCGCCCGACTTGCCAGACGATATCGCGCACCCGGGTCGTCGCCTGTTCGGCCGAAAATTTATAAGCCATCATATAACGCGGCGCTTTGCCGACAACGCCCAAAACCGGCCACAAGCGCAAGTCATTAACCTTAATGACGGTTCCGTCGATTTCCAGCGGCAAGGATTCGCGTTTTTTTTCTATTTCCCGATAAAAAGCAAAGGCTTCTTCCAGACCACGGCAAACTTTATTCTGTTGATTGACCCTGAAACCCAATAGGTTAGCGAGTTTGTCGGCTTGCGCGCGAGTAGCGATAATTTCTCCCCGTTCGCGATCGCCCAACAATAAATCATAAGCATAAAATTCTAGTTCCCGTTCGGCCGTAATTTTCGAATCAAGCTGGCGGATGGAACCGGCCGTGCCGTTTCGGGTATTGGCGAGCGGCGTTTTCCCTTCCCGTTCGTATTTCTTATTGAGTGCGGCAAAAACTTTCTTAGTCATAATCGCTTCGCCGCGAATTTCCACCGTCCCGGCGGAAATGAATTTCGCCAATTCGTCCGCCGCCGCGCGCGATAATCCCAAAGCGGCGATTTCGGCCGGCGTCGGCCGGCGTAATTTCAAAGGAATGCTGTTTATGGTTTTAATGTTGCTGGTTACGTCTTCCCCGACCAAGCCATCGCCGCGCGTCGCGCCCCGAACTAATAATCCCCGCTGATATTCCAAATTAATCGCCAAGCCGTCTAATTTCAGTTCGCCGTAGTATTCATTCAGATGAAACTTATCTGCCGCGCCGCTTTCCGACCTCGTTTTCAGCGTTTTGGAGGACAAATAATTTTCATTCCTTTTTTCCCAGGCGCACATATCGTCTTCACTGAAAGCGTCAAAAAGAGAAATCATCGGCCGCGAATGTGCCGCTTTCTTAAATTTTTTCTGAACGGCGCCGGCAACCCTCTGGGTCGGCGAATCCGGCGTAATCAGTTCCGGAAAATCGTTTTCCAGACGAAATAATTCATTTTTTAAGCTATCTAAAACCGCCGGTGAAATCGTTTCCCGGTCGAGGACATGATAGTTATAGCGATGGAAGTCTATCTCCTTCTTCAATTTTTCCACCCGTAATTTGGCCTCAGAAATATCCATAATAGATATACTCATTATACCACAAAACCCTGTTTTTGACAGGGTTTTGTTGATAATTTTAACGGTTGGTTTATTCCTTCGGGGTTTCCGTCGCGGCCGGAGTTTTCTGTTGGTTGGCGCCAGTGGCGTTATTGATGAAAGTTATAACATCACTGACATTCTTGGTATTCTGCGCGGTCGCCTGTTCCAGCTGAGTTAGAAGATTACGGGCGTCGTTCAAACGGGCGTTTAATTGCCAGAAGATCATGACCAACACTCCTAAAATAATCCCGACGACCAGAGGAAAAACGAATTCTCTTTTCATATTATTGTTGTTATTGAGCGCGCGGCGGGAATAACTTTTTTCCGCCGCACCGCTGATATTATTTATTATTTTGGCTTTGAGCATTGAGGCTGGTGTTTAAGAAATTAACGATGGCGGTTATCTTACCGGAATCATCGACGACTGCGGTTCTGACCGTTTCGATTTTTTTCTCCAATCGGACGAGAGAAATATAAAAATAAACGAACGCGCCCGCCAAAAGCACAATGACGACTGAAGATAATATTAGACCCAGTGATTTTTTCATACTTGATAAATATTATAGACTAATTAAAAGTTATTATAATTATAGCAATTTTAAAAAAGAGGGTCAAGAAAAGAGGGCGACGATTTAAGAGCAAAAAAAAGCCGCTCGTTCACTTGGTGGAACGTCGGCTTTAAAATTTTAGTCCTAAATTAAGAACCAGATTGGTCTGGCCTGTATTGTCGGATTTAAAGGAAATCATAATGAAAGCTTGATGGCCTTTCTTTAAATCCCGGGCGATTCCAGCTTCGATGCCTTTACCGTCCTGAATAGGCATATACTTCTTGAATTCCTGGGTGTAATGCTCATAAAAGGCTCTTAATTGAAAAGTATTGCTTTCTTTTTTAAGATACGATACCCAGTCGAATCTTTGGGAAGCCTTTTGAAATTCGCCTTTCAAACTGGCGTCAAAATCTATTCCTCGCTTGCTGTATTTAAACCCCGCCTGAAACCAAGGAATTTGACTGAATTGCAAAGCGTTGGGGAGGGCTAAATGATCAGTGACTTCCGTACCGGCGCAAAGATATGTCTTCCCGGTTTCTTTCGGTATTTCGAAAGAAATAAAAGGGCTTAGAGAAAAACCTCCTTCTGGTAATAACTTCTCACCTTCAGACCGCCACAACTCTTGATCAAATTGAATCAACTTACTAATCATTCCGACGGTTAAATTAGTATTCAGAGAATATTTCAGATAATCCTCAAAACTACCTTGGACATGGGCGATGTCAGTTCTTTTCTGATCCTCTCTTCTTTCGTTGACACTGCTGAAATTCAAAACGCTGTGATAAAAACCAAGATTGGCGAAAAAACTATTTTTCAGCCGTGAATCATTCGTTGAATCGGCAGAAAAATAGGCGGCAATGTTGGCTCCCTGGATGCCTTCTATAAACCGATTATAATTATTATTGCCCCTTACCCAGTAAGCCTGTAGACCGATATTCCCTTTCGATATTTCTCCTCTGGTCACTCCTTTCTCATCGTCCAACTGGGCGAACAGAGATAAATTCTCGTTATCCATCAGGAATTTTCGGTTTCTGTCCGTATTATCGACGTTTTGAAGTTTGTTCCAAAAACCAGCAAAGTTATTGTAACGATTGTAATAAACTACCTCGTCATCATGTATTGTAATGTCTTTAGAACTCCAGCCGCCCATCATATGCATGATTGCAATATCCACATCGTCTTTATTCTTTAACGGCCGGCCGTCGATCTGATTGAATATCAGACCGCTAGTAATCAAAGTAAGATTTTTATCCGGACCAACAACCTGTACGATATCGTGACGGCGACCGGTAACGACCGCGGCCGACAAGCCCAAGCCTTCTTCGGCTATCTTGGCGGTTAAAGAAGAAAACGCCCGACAATCGCCCATCAGAAACGGCTTATCTTCTTCTTCATTCAAATAAGCCGCCATGTGTTTGATAATATCATCCTGATTAACCTGCTCAGTCTTTTTCTTGTCGCTATAATGGCAATAAAGCATCCCGTCAATCATAGACAAAGCCTGAATTTTCGCTTCGAAAGAAGACGTGGGAAAAGATTCTTTTACTCTGCCGATAAAGCCTTCAACATTACGTTGCGCCGGCGGCAAAGAATTAAGTAAATCCATCATCTTTGCTCTTTCCTTATAAATATTCAATACCTCTTTAGCGTCCGAAGAATTTTCAATCGTTGCGGATTTTTCCTGACTGCTTTCCGAATAAACTTTCGGGGCGCCTTGATTCTCATTAACCAGATCTAAATTAGTTTCCAAAGCGGCTCGCCAAGAAATATTTTTCTTCTTAGAAAAGTCAGGAGAAACAGAAACCGAGTCGGGGTTATTAACCTGCTCCATGGAATCCTTATTCAATTTTTCGACCGGCCGGGTTTCCTGCGCTTTTCCCGCCAGCGGCATAGCGCCCAATAGAGCGCCGAGTATCAGTTCTTTTTTCATAATATCTGTATTTTTGGGTTTATATTGTTAACGTACTATATTTTAACACTAAATATAACAAATGTGGATAAAACTACAAGATAGTTTACGGCTCAGGTTGTTCAATAATACAAAAAACGCTAATATTAGCGTTTTTTATATTTTAAATTATTTATGATTTTAATTGCCAGAACGCTAATAATATTTTTATTGGATCCAAACCATTATCGAATCAGTTTCTTTACCAGTAGAACAAATCGAATCGGACTTACCCGCAATCTGGTAGGCGGCGACTTCTTCCCCTTCGTCAAGCGGTCTTAAATGTCCGGGGATAGCGGAAGAAACTAAAATATCTCCATACTGCAACGGTTTCCCTTGAGGAGATTTACAAACAACATTAGTCTGTTCCGACAAACCGGACAAAGCAATCGGATACCAACCTTTACAGGCCGGATCTTTCTGCCAAGCGTCGACATCCATCACACCTATATGAACGCTATTTTCGCCATTTTTAGCGTCAAGAGTCTTACTACAACCCATGCGCATAACCGTTTCTGCCATTTTCTGGGCGATTCCTTTTAGACGACTACTCTTATCTTCCCGGCAAATTTCTACTTTACCGCTGATCGGATTCATACACATAATATCACCATTATTTGGGGTTTCGGCGACTGGGACCATTTCTGCTAAGACAGAACAGCCTGAGCATGAGTTTGTCGTAATGCCATAGCTATCACCACTAAACGAACCACCGGTGCCACCAGAACCGTTTCCAATAGCTCTAATACCAACAAGACCAGTTGTATAAGCACCATAACTTGTTCCTACCCCCCGAACACCATAAACACCGGAGCCATAAACACCATATCCGCTGGCGCCGCTACTATAACCATAAACACCATAACTAGAACCCTGAGCTTTAACGCCGGCAGTGGTGTCCAGAGAATAGCCTACTGATAAACTGCCGCTAGCGAGAAGGAGGTTTCCGCTCGATGATGTAAAACCATTTACACTGCTCACAAATCCGTCTGTTACACTCAGATTTCCCCTTGATATACTTACATTCCCATCACTGGCAATTCTCATATTTTCAGTAGAAGCGCTTGATCGGAAAATAATGTCCGTCGCCGCATCATTAGTAATATAAAGAGCGCCTGCGCTATTTTGTATCTGGCCTAAAGTGCCGTTTAGAGTCAGATTAGATTGGCCAGTACCAGTAATCTTAAGTTTTTCCACAGAGCCACTGCCGGTTATTTCAACATTGCCGGTAGAATCTAACACGAATCTATCCGTAAAAGTACTGCCCGGGACAATCGTGGTAGCACCGGATTGGGTTATGGCGAAACTATTCCCCGACCCATAAGCTAATTTACCGACATATCCGCTCTTTTTTACAAAACCGATTCTATCTGCGCTGGAATCAAGACTGAAGTAAGAATTGTCGCTAACACCACGGAAAGAGCCGTTGACGTCTAAAGTGGTTCCCGGACTGTCCGTCCCGATTCCGACCCGACCGTTAGTGCCGAAAAAAGCGCTATAGGTTGCACAACCGGCGGTAGCACAAATTTTTACCGGCCCGGCGGTCCGATAATTCACTTCCAGCTGATCACCGGCAACTCCAGTATTTATGGTATCAGCGTAAACGTCATTACCTCTCAAGCCATAAGTCGTTTGATTATTGGGATAAATATTGCCGACAGCCGATATACTGCCGGCCGTCCATATTCCGCCATCGCTAATCGTGTTATGTATTACTCCCGCTTCGGCGGTATATAAACCCCAACCGGTTGATTTGCCGGAACCCCAAAAATTACTATGTGAATAGCCGATTCCATACATATTACCAAGAGAAGTGTCGCCAGGCATATAATTACTGCCGATTGTATATATGGGGTTGCTTTTACCGTCGTTAGAACCAACATTATTATAACTGCCAAGAAGAAAACCATTACTATGCGTCGTGCGCATTATATTGCCACTCACGAGAATATTTCCCGCGCCGTCATCCGTAATCACTTTTCTCCAGGAATTCCAGGTGCTATCGATGCCGTTACGGATATTTAACTGCGGAACACCCGAACCGTTTGTCGCACTAGAACCGAAAGCAAATTGATAGGAAGCGTCTCCGGTCGAAGCCGAAGTCCCAGCCCAAGGAGCAAAGGTCATAACGCCGGCATAATTTCCGCCGGTGCCGACCGTGCTGGCCGCCACGAAATCAAACCTAACTCCGTGAGGACTGGTCGTTGGCAATATATTGCTCGCGATTCTGTCGCCATCGGGCTGTCGGCTTACGAAATTGACACTGCCGACCGAAGCTAGGATGGCGCCATCGACATAACCTTTAGTGGCCGCGTCCGTGCTGGCCAGCGGGATATCCAGATTACCGATTCTTTTACTGCCGGCTAGGATACTGGTCGCATCCGAGCTTAGGACTTCCAGTGTGGCGCCGGGAGTACCTGTGCCGATGCCAACTCTGCCAGTAGTCAAAACTGTGAATAAACTTCCACCCCCGCCAACCTGAAAATTACCATCTGTTCTAAATATTCCTGAACCGGCGTAAATTCCGGAAGTAAAATAATTTCCTTCATTTATTCTTAACCAGGAATCATACCCCAAAAAAGCCCTCTTCCCTTGTATAGCGATACTACCGTTAACATCTAATTTCTCAGCCGGAGCGTCCGTACCTACTCCGACGTTGCCGGTAAAAAGTGCGTTACTACTGTCAAAATTATAATTTCCATTCGTAAAAGCGGTAATGGAATTATTTATCTCCGAATTAATAACCGTGGAATTTTGGGTATTATAATATTCGACGATTTTTAGTTCTTCGGGGGCCGAAGAATGGATATAGCCTTCAAAGTCAATCCGTTCATATAAAGAAGCGCTATAAGGCAATTCATAGGCGACATATTTAACACCGTTATAAGATACGGTCACCAGCCGTCCTAATGCATAGCCGGTGCTGTAATGGACACCGAGATCGTAATTATAAGCGGAACCGGTATTTATTTCCGCTACTTCTTTACGATTACCGGCACTAGCCCCACCTCTATCCATAAATATCTTTCCCACGCAATAATTATTGGCTAACAGTGTTCCATTATAAGCGGCATGGAGCAGAACGACAACTTTCCGATAATCGGCGTGACTGCCGATAAATCTTACCTGCCAATCGTTGGATGAAGCCCGAACGCTTAATTTAGCCAGAGGATTTGTGGTTCCAATTCCGACATTCCCAGTGCCGCCGGGCATAATGACCAAATCATCGTTGCCGGTAGTCTGGATATCATTAGTAACGCCGGAGAAAGTCAGAGTGCTGGTGATGGAGGGCGCCGCTTTGACCGCTAAGAACGCGAAAAAAATTACCAGGACGGAAGCGGAGAAAACGACGATATTTTTTTTAAACATATATTTTAAAATAATCCTCATCGCCAAAGGCGATTATTTATAATAATATCATTTCCGGCAATAATAATCAAACAAAACCGCCTCTAAAAAAGGGGAATAAAACTTGTCGGTCGAAGCGGCGAAAGTTACTTTCAACCGGAAAGATTTAAGAGCGGGAGCGAAAAAAACGGAGTTATCTTTTGTCACTATTTCTCGCCAATTGCCGTCATCGGCGGAAAAGAGAAATTTTACGGCCGCGACACTGCCGGAGTCCAGATCAAGGCCGGCTTCTGAAATTTTTTCGATTGAAAACGGCGATCCGCCGAAACTGATTGGCCGGAAAGTTAATGTTCCGGGAGCGGTATTTTTAAATCCGCGATCGGTAAAAATTTTATAAGATTCGACGTTATTATCTTTAATTTTAGCTAAAAAAACAATTTTATCATTCTTAATTTCTATCGGGCGGAAAGCGGAATAATCTTCCGAACCGGTAAAAAAATTGTCGAAAACCGCGGCGCCGATAATTTCCGGCGTCCGGTTCTGCCAAAGTTTCATCCAGAAAGGATGGTGGGAACTGGAACTGAAAATATACCAATTAACATTGTCCTGATAAGCGACCTTCATCACTTCGGCCTTAAAACCGTTATTCATTGTCCGGATATTGAAAAATCGGCTGACATTAATAATTTCCGTTCCGCGGACGCGATACGCTATCCCCTGGTAAGCGCCATAAATCACTAAAAAATCATTCTTTTCGCCGCCGAAACCGAAGAGACCGAAATAAGAAGAAGTAATCGGAGACGATAAAACGAGCGGCGTGAATTTTTGGCCATCAAAATAAAAAACCTGACCACGATACTCGGCGCCGTCTTTGAGAGTAAAGCCGACCAGCCAATTATCAGATAAGGAGCCGAGGGAAACGGCGGCGATATCGTTTTTTCTGATTCCCGCCGGCAGAGCTAAAAGCCGGTTATTGTAATAAAGGTCTTTATCTTTCTGTTCCAGACAATTGTCGTCCAAACAGCGTCGGTCGTTATACGGTCCGTTGAAATTACCGGCTTTAAAGGAATCAATATACCCTTTGAAAGTTAAAGTTGTTTCCGCCGCGGCTGTCTGCCAGTCGTAATCCGGCGCGAAAAAAACGGCTGTAGAAATCTTGTCCTGATAAAGATCAGTCGCGGCGAAATCAAGACGGGCCGGACTGGAAAAATTATCGGAAAAGGAACGAAAAATCAAAGAAGGATCTAAAATGTTCGGCGGTTCGGACGCCTCAACTAAAGGTTTGATTACGGTAGTGGCCGGCGGCGTCAACACCGAAACTACAGCTTGTTCGGGGATTGCAGACGGTTCGCCGATTGAGGCTGTCATATCCGTCGAATTTGAACCGCCTGGAGACGGCGCGGAAACCGCCGCGGGCGGATTAACGATTGAAGTGATAACCACGTCTGACGTGGAAGTTAAAGTTGGCATTGAAACAGGAGCCGAAACAGGAGTTGATGTCGAAGACGGCGCGGAAGGAGAAATTGCAGGCGAGACCGGAGGAATAACATTGTTTGGAGCCACGGCCGAAAAAACGCCGACTGAGTTCGGCTCGCCGTCCGATTGATCGGCTAATTTATTTAAAATACAAAAAAACAAAAAAACCGCGGCCAAAAATAGCCCCGCCAGAGAAAAGATAAAAATTAAGTTTTCTTTTTTGCCGCCGGCATTTTTTTTAGGCATATTATAAATAGGATAAATCGGACAGAGATGCTAAACCTAGATAAGGGATACCAAAGCACCCGCCGCGGCGGGTGCTTTATTTATCCGGTGGTTACCGAAAATCTCATATTAATTCCGAACGATTATTTAACAATCATCTTGCCGACTTCGCCGCGATTCTTATGGATAGTCCCGCCGACGTTGCAGTAGAAGACATATTCGCCCGTTTTTTCCGGAGCGTTAAAGGTAACGGCGCGGGTCTGACCGGCATAAAGACCCATACCGACCGCCGATAAAGAGGCGTCTTCAAAGGCGAAAGTATGCACGCCGTCGGTCGCCGTAACCGCGACCGTAACCGGCGCTCCCGCTTTAACGGTAAATTCCTTCGGATTAAACCCGGCGGCAGTCAACTCCAGCGTTACTGCGGTCGGAGGTACCTGTTCCTTGGTTAAGGCACCGGTTTCCTGAGGAGCCAAAGGCGAACTTGGAGCGACGTCGTTCTTAGTCACTTTTCCTTCCAAGGTGACAACTTTATTGTCCTTGGTAATCGGATTGGCGCCGGGAACTTCCACCCGCGAATCTTTCAGGACCGTGTTGGCCGGGATAACCTGAGTCTCCGGCTCGGTTGTCGTCGGTTCCTCCGTACCGGTCGGAGCGCCTTCGCCGGTCGGCGCGGCCGGATTCGCTTTCTTATTCCCCTGTAAAGAAGCCATGATGATGATAAGCACGATGACTACGATCACGCCCAGGAGAATCCACATTTTTTTTGTTTTGTTTTCCATATTTTTTTATTTAACGCGCGCGCTTTAAGCCGCGCTGGCGTTTATATATAAATTTATTAATTTTTTATTTTATTTTCCGACGCCAACCGTTATTTAATCTCCAAACCGCGGCCGTTTTGATCCGTTGCCCTGGTTGGCCACTGACGCCAGTCGAAACGGCGACCGACAAGGCGATAAGAAACCTCGACCGGATAATCGGACCGAAAAACCAGCTTCTCGCCGTCAATCAAATAATAAACCGCGGCGAAGCGTCCGTAAGGGGTTATCAGAACATCAACATTATTATTGTTAAAATCGACTACCCGCCGCCAGACCCAGAGGTCGCTTCCCTCCTCTATCTTTGAAAAATCGATAATCGCTTCAAATTCGCCGCTGATTCGGTTCTTTTTGCTGATCATTATTTTACCAATATATTCTTCTTTGACTCCGCCGGAAATCGAGGCGGCATAAGTCGAATAGTTGACGCCGCCGATACGATATAACGGATCGATAGTGCTGACGGTTAGTTTATTGGTAATTTCCAAATCGAATAAATTGGTGATATTACCGTCATTCATATTAATACTGGAGGAGGCAATCATTGTTCCGCCGGAAAGAGGCAGGTAAGCGCCGGCTATCGGCGTGGAAGTGGAAAGCAAAGCATCGATATAGCCTTTGGTCGCGGCGTCGGTAGCGGCGAAAGGTAAATCAACATTACTGATTCTTTTTAAGCCGGCCAGGATGCTGGTGTTGCCGGTCGACGAAACGACTTCCAATTTAGCGGCCGGAGAATTTGTCCCGATGCCTAAAGTGCCGCTGATATAAGTAGCCGTAGAGGTGCCGCCGGCAATCGTTAAATATGGACCGGTATCGTTAGAAACTATACCTCTAGCTCTCACTATGCCGAAATAAGCAATTCCAGCGCCGCTAACATACAGGCCGCCAGGCATGACTAAATAGGAAGAGGCAGTAATATACGGATTGGCCGTGGTGAATCTTATGTTTCCTGAAGAAATACCGGTAGAAGTAATTGTTAAATAACCGGTGCTGGTAGCGTTGCCATTAAGATAAGTATCTCCGACTACATGCAATTTTGACGTCGGTGTGGTCGTCCCAATCCCGACATTGCCGCTATTCAAACTCCAGATATTTCCGACTGTCGCCCCACCCCAGAGAGAAGAAGACGAAGCCGAAACAGAATCCACATAACCCTTGGTAGCCGCATCGGTAACGTCGAAAGGCAAATCGACATTGCCGATTCTTTTCAAACCGGCCAGGATACTGGCGTTGCCGCTGGCGGAAACAACTTCTAATTTAGCGGCCGGGGTACTCGTGCCGATGCCGACAAAACTGGAAGAAGGGATATACAAAGCCGGATAAGTAGCGCTTTGGACAACGGCCGTTCCTGATACGGAGTCATAACCTAATTTGAGCATTGAAACCGATCCTTCACAGGAAGAGGTACAAGCATTAAAAGTCTGACCGGGCAAACAACCGGGATTAGAAACGCAGGTATGAGTGGAACTGCATAAAGAATAACCGGAGATACATCCAGTACAATAATTATTACAGGTATCATAAGTACTGCACGGCGAAACCGGAGAGACGGTAGAGATACAAGTAAAATTCGGCCAGGCGCCGCAAAGCGTATAGCCGGCGGAACAAGTCGCTCCATAGCCGCAAAGATCAGCGGTCGCGAAATTAGTACAACCAAAACCACTAGCGCAAATCGGCGACGGTGTCCAGGAAGGACACTGCGCCTGACCGGTGCGGCAGGAGCCGTTACAATAATATTGCTGGCTCGGTTCGCTCGGACAGCCGACGCCTTGCGGACTGGCGGTCGGACAAAGCGCCGCGTGAGCCGAAGAACCGGCTGATAGGCCGATTAAAATCAATATAGAAAATGTGAGAAACCCGATTCGTCTCATAATATATGTCTAATTATACCTGAAAAAAAGTTATTTGCCAAAAATTTGCTAAAAATCTACTTACAGCAAGCGAAACGCAAAACATTATTACATTGAATAAGCAAACCACGTCCTTCCGGATAACCGGTCGCTATTTTCTGCCAATAAGTACCATAAGTCGCTGAAGTGGCGCTCGTCCGGGCATCGCAATCATTCGCCAAAGCCGTATAAGCCGGCGGACCGCTGAAAATCCAACCATCTTCCGGCGGCATAGTTCCGCCGGCAACTAAAGTATTCAGGATTTCATAAGAAGCACAGACATGCGAACCGGCGTAAGCGGCGGCGCATTGAGCATGCGCGTAAGCGTAACCGGCCGTTCCCCCGTTATCGCCGCTATAAGTATTAGTGGTCATTCCGACAAATTTCGGGATAGCTTGCAGACTGCTCGTCGCGGCGTCGATAGTGGAATCGACGTAGCCTTTCGTGGCGGCGTCGGTAATATCGAAAGGCAAATCAACATTACCGATTCTTTTTAAACCGGCCAGGATACTGGAGTTGCCGCTGGCGGAAATGACTTCCAATTTGGCGGCCGGAGTAGTTGTTCCGATGCCGACATCGCCGGAACTAGTATTAATTCTCATCTTAGATGCATTGCCAATACGAAAATCTACATAACCTCCTGAAGGGGCGTTAAACAATGAATACGTTCCGCCGCCGAGAAAACTATAATTAAAAGTACTGGGAGAAGACTGACCTAACCAAACGCCAGGATATTCATCACCGGCAGTCACAATCCCTATTTTAACCGATCTAAGTACATCGTCAGTGTCATTTATTGTAATCATCGGATCTGAACCTACTATATGCAGGACACTCCCGGGGCTGGTTGTTCCAATTCCGACGTAGCCATTATCTAATAATGTAAGAGGGGTCACATTATTCTCATAACCGGGGAATGGATTAACAATACTAAATTGAATACCAGTTGGGGACACAAAACCGCTAAGAACATTTCGTGAAATACTTAAATATCCATAAGTTGATTCTCCAATTCTTGTTATTTCAGTATTACCTATTGAGTTACCAACCTTAACATCTAATTTTGCGCCCGGCGTCGTCGTTCCAATTCCGACATTACCGGTTGTCGGGGCAATGGTCATTCTTACTGCGTTATTAGTTAAAAAATTTAAAGTATTCGTATTTACCCCCTCCATATGGGCGTAGGCAATCAGACCCGCTTTGACTGTGCCGCCGACTTGTTGCAATACCTGGTTAGTGTTTATGCTATAACCATATCCGAAAGCTGTGTTAACGCCACCGACAACATCTAACTTATATCCCGGCGTCGTCGTCCCGATCCCGACAAAGCCACTATTCAAACTCCAGATATTTCCGCTGGTCGTTCCGCCCCAGAGAGTGGTGATACTGCCGGTTGCGGTGGAAACAAGAGAGTCGACATAACCTTTAGTAGCCGCATCGGCGATATCGAAAGGCAAATCGACATTGCCGATTCTTTTTAAACCGGCCAGGATACTGGAGTTGCCGCTGGCGGAAATGACTTCCAATTTGGCGGCCGGAGTAGTTGTTCCGATGCCGACGAAGCCGGAAGAAGGAATATATAAAACCGACGAGGTCGGACTTTGGATAACGAAGTTACTGGGGTTTAAAGAATCCGAACCCAATTTCAGACCGGCGAAACCGACGCAACTGGCCGTACAAGCATCGAAAGTCTGGCCAGGCAAACAGGTCTGCGTAGCGACGCAAGTATGCGCCGCAGCGCATAAAGAATAATTGACAACGCAGGTAGCACATTCGCCGGCGGTACAATTAGAATTATTCAGGGTCGCGCAATGGAGCGCCGGATCATTATAAACGCAAGAAGCGCCGCCGCAAATCAAATAATTAGCGTTACAGGCTAAAACGCAACCGTTGATATTACAACTGAAAGAATAGGAGCCGTTAGCCGGATTGGTCGGACAATCAGTGGTCGATTCCACTTCGCAAGTATTGGTATTGTTATTACACCAGGATTTTAATTCCGTCCAGTTGCAAAAAACGCCGCCCTTCATCGTATCGGTTTCACAACCGCGCGGGGAGGTCGCGGCCTGAACGGAAAAAGAAAATATCAGGCCGAAAAATATTAGGATAGGAAGCAACAATTTATGCTTCATAATTACTCAAATTATACAATTATTATTTACAGCAAGCAAACTTATAGGTGGAATTACATCGATTTAAACCGCCGAAACCGTCGCCGGTTGCTAATTTAATCCAAACCGTTCCATAATCGGCGGCCGCCGCGCTGGTCCAACCCTGGCAATCATTGGCGTTGGCCGTATAGGCCGGCGGCCCGTTGGAAATCCATAAAGTCGAATTAAAAGGAATGGCCGCTCCCTGCCCGCTGTTGACCGTATATAAAATTTCTTCGGTCGTGCAAACATGACTGCCGGCGCTCGCCGCGTTACAAAGCGCGTTGCCGCCGGTATAACCGCTTTGCGCGCCGGTATAAGTCGCGGCCGTGGAGGCGGAAAAAGTAGCGATGGCGGTCAGACTGCTCGTCGCGGCATTGACAGTTGAATCGACATAACCCTTGGTCGCGGCGTCGGTGATATCGAAAGGCAAATCGACATTGCTGATTCTTTTCAGGCCGGCGAGGATGCTGGTATTGCCGCTCGCCGATACGACTTCCAACTTAGCGGCCGGGGTCGTTGTCCCGATGCCGATGCTTCCTTTTAGTATTGTTTTCAAAATACTATCATTTCCGATAGTTGCCGTATCGCTTCCGTTACCGATAGCTCCATAACCTATGACTATCTGATTTTGGTCATTGTTTGTTTTCGCTCTGCTATCCGCTCCGATAAACACGTTATAGTCTCCGGTCGTATTTCCGGAAGCTCCGTCCTCAATATAATACCCGGCCATAGAACCGAAAGCCACATTATAATTTCCCGTGGTATTTGTTCCTAATGAAGTATACCCTAATACCGAATTATAGGTTCCGATGTTATTGGCCAGCATCGCCCTGCTTCCCATGGCCGTATTTTGTCCGCCAACATTAGAACCAAGCGTAGCGTATCCTACGGCCGTGCTATGATGAGCGGTAGCGTTAGCACCTAAAGCCGTATAACCGACGGCCGTATTAGAACCGCCACTAGTATCAAAACGCAAAGCTCCTGTTCCGATAGCGGTCGTATATCCGCCGGTCGTTATACTAGCACCGGCTAAGGCTCCGAAAGTCACTAATCTTTCGTCCAACACCATCGCCCTCGTCCCGTTCAACGAGATATAATTCGTGGTGGTATTAGCTCTGTATATAGCGACGCCAGCCGAACCAGTCAAAGTCGAATCGGCGGCGGTATCGACATAAGTAGTATCGGTATTATTATTTACCGTAGCCAGATAGTATTCCTGCCCGTTCGATGCTCCCGCTTTAGACCTGTATAATTTTCGGCTCGTCACCCTAGGGTCGGCGGAAGTCGGAATAGTTAAGGTCACGGTATTATTTCCGGCGGTAGTCGTTATGACAGCCGCGCCAATACTGCTGGTTTCTCCGAACGCCGTGGCATAAGTAAGCCTATAATAATGAGTTCCCGTATTAACCGAACCGCCAGAACTGACAACACCGGTCGGGATGACAATAGGATCCGGAACTTTATATATATCAAAACCCATAGCGGAACGTATGCCGCTATCAGTGGTAGTTCCTTTAACGTCCAATCTATAAGTCGGAGCGATTTCTCCAATCCCAACATTGCCACTGTTCAAATTCCAGATATTTCCCCCAGTCGTTCCGCCCCAAAGAGTGATACTGCTGGTCGCAGTAGAAACAAGAGAATCGACATAACCCTTGGTGGCGGCGTCGGTGATATCGAAAGGCAAATCGACGTTGCTGATTCTTTTTAAGCCGGCCAAAATATTAGAATTTCCGCTGGTTGAAGTGATTTCCAATTTGGCGGCCGGAGTTGTTGTGCCGATGCCGACGAA
>Ga0265297_10001639_pt1 | contig 51199 bp, 43 predicted proteins | sample Munlanlwell13791_FD_192502 | JGI IMG/M metagenome (GOLD analysis project Ga0265297, IMG submission 192502) | Leachate microbial communities from a municipal landfill in Southern Ontario, Canada - Leachate well 137-91 | ecosystem: Engineered > Solid waste > Landfill > Unclassified | place...
AAAGCTCAAGGAAGCGAGTACAAAGTCGTTATATTACCCTTAGTTAGAAGTCAGTCAATTCTGTTAAAACGCAAGCTGTTATATACTGCTGTTACAAGAGCAAAAGAAAGACTGATATTGATTGGAGAATATCAGGCATTAAAGCATGGTATTCTGGGGATTGAGATGCCTAGAAAAACCTTATTGAAAACGTTTTTAATCAATCAATTCGAAGGAAATACTCCCGACTTTTTGACCATAGAGGATTTCATGTAAAATGCATCAAGTAAGCATAATTCAATTGCAAAGTCATGAGTGATAGTGTATAATTACCATAAATCGAAGCGAAAGATAAGTAGAAGCAACTTGATGGTTAAAGAGAGTCCCATTTGGTGAGAACGGACCCATAAGTTCTTTGAAGCTCCTTTCAAGAGATGCTAATCCCATCCGTTGATCCGCGTTAAGGATTTTGAGTGCTAGTTATCTAGAACAAAGGTGGTACCGCGATCAATCGTCCTTTCAATCAAGGGACGATTTTCTATTTTTTTAGGAGGATTTACATATGAAATATTTAACTGGAAACCAAATAAGACAAATGTGGCTTGATTTCTTTCAAAGCAAGGGTCATAGTGTTGAACAAGGAGCATCTTTAGTTCCAAATGACGATCCAACATTACTGTGGATGAATGCGGGAGTGGCCGCTTTAAAAAAATATTTTGATGGTTCGATCGTGCCGAAGAATCCACGAATTGTGAATGCGCAAAAATGCATTCGCACTAACGACATTGAGAATGTCGGTAAAACAGCACGCCATCATACTTTTTTTGAAATGCTTGGCAATTTTTCAATCGGCGATTATTTTCGTAAAGAAGCTATCACGTGGGGATTTGAGCTTTTGACCGACCCGCAATGGTTTGGTTTTGATAAGAATCGGCTTTATATGACTGTTTATTATAATGATCAGGAATCTGCCGATCAATGGATCGCTTGTGGAATTGAACCATCCCATGTCATAGCGACAAAAGACGCGAACTTTTGGGAGATTGGGGAAGGACCTTGCGGACCATGCACCGAAATTTTCTTTGACCGTGGCGAAAAATACGGTACGATTGGTCCTGAAGCGATCCGTGATGATATCGAAAACGAAAGATATATCGAGATATGGAATATCGTTTTATCTCAATTTAACGCTAAACCAGGATTATTACGCAGTGAATATCCGGAATTGCCCAAGAAAAACATTGATACTGGTTGTGGACTTGAACGAATCGCTACCGTCATTCAAGAAGTAAAGACCAATTATGATACTGACTTGTTTACCCCTATTATGGCGAAAATAACCGAAATTTCCGGTGTTATGTACGAAGGCCAAATGGCTTTTAAAGTCATTGCCGACCATATTCGTACGGTGACATTTGCAATTGCGGATGGCGCTTTGTTATCAAATGAGGGTCGGGGTTATGTGCTCAGACGTTTATTACGAAGAGCGGTAAAATATGGTCGTCAACTGGGAATTGATCGTCCGTTTATGGATGAATTAGTAGATGTTGTCGGTGATATTATGCATGGGTACTACCCCAATATTATCGAACAAACCTCGATAATCAAAAAGATCATCAATGCTGAAGAAACCAAATTTCTTGAAACGCTTGTTGCTGGAGAGAAGAAATTTCAAATAATAGCTCAGGACAGTAACAATAATGTAATCTCTGGAGCTGATGCTTTTCTACTGTATGATACTTTTGGATTTCCGATTGAACTCACAATTGAATATGCAGAGGAAAAAGGGTTGTGTGTTGATACTAACGCTTTTAAAGCGGAAATGGAAAAGCAAAAAGAACGGGCCCGTAATGCCCGTAAAGACGTTCAGTCAATGAAATCCCAAAATGAAGAGTATCTTTCATTCACTGATTCGTCAACATTTGTCGGTTATGACACTTTGACTGAGCATACCCGAATTATCAAAGTGTTCCCCGAAGGTCTTGTTTTAGAAAAAACACCGTTTTATGCCACTTCAGGAGGTCAAGTAGCTGATGTTGGTATGATTTATAACGATCGTTTTAGTGTTGAAGTAACAGATGTATCAAAATTACCTAACGGTCAATTTCTCCATCATTTTCATGTGCTAAACGGGAAAGTTGTGGAAGGCGCAAGTGTTTTTGCCCAAGTCTTTGCTCAAAAACGAGATTTGACGACATACAACCATTCGGCAACTCATCTGTTATTTAAAGCCTTACGTGATTTGCTTGGCAATCATGTTTCCCAACAAGGAAGTCAGGTTACCAGCGAAATGTTACGCTTTGATTTCAATCATTTTGCCCCAATCACCGATGAACAAATCCTTAAAATAGAGACTATAGTCAATGAGATGATTCATGATTCGTATGATACTACAACAACGATTCTGTCTGTTGATGAAGCGATAAGCCGTGGAGCTGTGGCGGAATTTGGTGAGAAATATGGTGATCAGGTAAGAACGGTTGATTTAAAGTACACCCTCGATTTGTGTGGGGGAACACATGTCCGTAACTTGAAAGATATAGAAAAATTCGCCATAAAAAGTGTATCATCAATCGGTTCGGGCATTTATCGAATCGAAGCTTTGACTAATATTAATGTCCAAAATATCGTCGCATCTTTAACCGGTCTAAACCAAGAGATTGCTAACTTACTACACAAGGCTGAAGGCATTGTCAATGATGCCAAAGCGGATGGTATCAAGATTGATTTTGCGTTTCCCATTAAGGAAACAGTGAGAGGATCTTATCAAGATGTGATTGATAAACATCTTGAATTTACGAATCTACAAAAAGCCGTTCGCGATTTGGAAAAAGAAATATCTCACCGTAAAGAAGAAATTACTTTGGAAAGTATGAGTCAATATTACTCATTGATAAAAAACAATATGTTAATTGAACGAATCGATAATCTAGATTCTAATTCTGCTAAACAACTCGTCGATAATTTGTATATTAAGACGGATCGAGGCTTTATATTTATCGCCTCTGTGAAAGATGACAAAGTGATGTTCACCGCTAAAAGCGGAGATGTTTCAATTAACTGCGGAAAACTTGTTAAAGAAGCCGCTCAAATTTGTGAAGGTAACGGCGGCGGAAGACCTGATTTTGCTCAAGCGGGAGGAAAAAACCCATCTAAGGTTGATTTAGCATTAACTATGATTAGGAGGTCTGTCGCATGAGAATTCTTGGGCTAGACTTGGGTTCAAAAACGTTAGGAATCGCTTTATCGGATCCTTCAGCAATCTTAGCATGTGGGATGGAGACGTTCCAATTTCCTGAGAATAATTTTTCGTTGCCCCTTGACTATATTATCCGTTTTATCGATAATAATAAAGTGGATGCAGTCGTTTTGGGCTATCCAAAAAATATGGATGGGTCAATTGGTTCGCAAGGCCATGTTTCTGAAGATTTTCGCGATGCCTTACAGAAAAAAATATCGATTCCAATCACTTTATGGGATGAACGATTGACTTCACGCATAGTAAATAGAGCCATGATTTCGGCCGATGTCTCCCGCAAGAAACGCAAAGAAAATGTTGACAGACTGGCGGCTACCGTCATTTTGCAAAGCTATCTCGATAGCAGAAAGTAGGACAAGATGGAAAAAGAAAATGATTATTTAATTGTAATTGATGAAACAGGCAAAGAAATAGAATGTGAAATTATCATGACCTTTGAATCGGAAGAATTTAAAAAGTCATATGTTATTTATCAAATCGTGGGTGATGAAACCCAAGAGTATTACGCTGCCAGTTACAACCCTCAAGATGGTGATGAAGGTAAACTTTCTGCTGTTGAAACTGATGAAGAATGGAACCACATTGAAGAAGTCTTGGAAAATTATTTGGAAGAACAAGACGAAATTGATGATGAAGACGAAGAAGATGAAGAAGATGATGAGGTCGAAACTGAAGATGATGGTGACGACGAATAGAAATAAAATGATTAAGAGTGGTAGTATAACTCTTATATCTTTTTTGTCGTGATACTATGAGACAATTTCAAAGCGAGTTGTTATCACGGCTGGAGCATGAGGCAGACCAACTACGCATACCCATCATGAAACCCGATGGGATAGCCCTCTTGCGACAGTTAATCCATATTGGCAAAGTTAAAACCGTTTTAGAAATCGGAACAGCTATTGGATACAGTGCGATAGCGATGGCATCGATGACAGATGTTACTGTCGTATCCATCGAACGTGATAAAATAATGTATGAAAAGGCGCGAAACAATTGTGATATGGCCAATCTTTCTGATCGGATTCAACTCATCTTTGCGGATGCATTGTCGATGGATATTTTTGCATTGGGTTCATTCGATCTATTGTTTATTGATGCAGCCAAAGGGCAAAACTTGCCGCTTTTCCAAAAGTTTGCTTGCTTAGTATCACCGGGAGGAATCATCGTCATTGATAACCTATTGTTCCATGGATTCGTTGCGAATCCAGAGACTATTATTAGTCGTGATCGAAGACAGATGATTCATAAGATTCAGCAATTTAATGAATGGATTCTTGCCAATGCCAACTATGATACTCATATTTATAATCTTGGTGATGGGATTGGGGTATGCTATAAAAAATAGTCAAAAAAGGGGAGAAAACGAATGCGTATCGTTGTGACACTGCATTCTTTACTGGAAATGAAACAGATGTCCGCACTAGGTGCGGATGTCTTTTTAGTCAATTCCGATTGTCTCTCTACAAAAACAATGAAGTGTTTTTCAAAGATGGACATCGCAACAATTATTGAGGAAGCTCATCAAATTAATAAACTAGTCTATGTGAATTTGAACACGATAATCCATGAACCGGATATTCCCATTCTTGAAGCGTTTTTATCGTTTTTGGCAGCAACCAACATTGATGGTATCGTTTGTTTTGATTTATCGGTTGTTGCTTTGGCTGAGCAATATGGATTAAATGACAAGATTATATATCAGCCGGGAACAATGAATACCAATTCCTATGATCCTTGGTTTTTCCGAAAATTAAAAATTAAAGGTATTACCCTATCCAAAGATATTACTTTGGCAGAACTCATTGCCATTGGCGAAAATTACCAAGGCATGGAGATTTCCCTTGTGGGCCATGGTTATTCGTTTTTGTTTTATTCCAAACGACTATTACTTAAAAGTTATTTTGAGTATCGAGGAAAGCCGGTTCCCAACCTTTCAAATTGTGATGGCTTCCGTTTGATTGAAAATCAACGTCCGGAGGAGATGTATCCCATTTATGAAGATGGGTTTGGAACACACATTTTTCGCTCTCGGAAACTCCAATCATTTAATGAAGTCAAAGTAATGCGTCCATATTTATCAGATTTTTTTGTCGATCGAATGTTTATTGAAGATGAAGAGTATTATGCTTCTATTGGAGCATACAAGGATGAAACAAACGAACTGCTTTTTTTAAACCGTTACGGCAATAGTTATGACAGTGGTTTCTATTATCAAAAAAACAAAGAGCGTGATCACATATGAAACCAGAACTTTTGGCTCCGGCCGGTGATTTAGAACGCTTAAAAGTCGCTTTATTATATGGGGCAGACGCGGTTTATATTGGCGGCACACAATTTTCTTTACGCTTTCGTGCTTCTAATTTTACTTTATCTGAAATCGCTGCCGGTGTTAAGTTTGCTCATGCACTGGGAAAGAAAGTATATGTTACGGCTAATATCGTCATGCATAATGATGATTTAGGTGGATTAGACGCATATCTTTCCGATTTAGAAAAAATGGGTGTTGATGCGGTTATTGCTTCATCGCCGTATGTGGTTGATCGAGCCATTCAGCATCCTCGGTTGGCAATTCACTTATCAACACAACAATCTGTCGCTTCTAGTGTTTTAGTTAATTTTTGGGGCAAAATGGGGGTTAGTCGCGTTGTTCTTGCTCGAGAAGTATCATTAGAAGAGATAAAAATGATAAAAAGTGCTACAAACGTTGAATTAGAAGTATTCATTCATGGGGGTATGTGTTCTTCATATTCGGGTCGATGTACATTAAGCAATGATATGACTAATCGGGATGCAAATCGTGGTGGATGCGCTCATAGTTGTCGATGGAACTATGATTTATATCGATATGGTGAATTATTAAGCAATGGTGCTGATTTTCAAATGGCTTCCAAAGATCTCCAAACAATCAGAATAATTCCGGATTTGATTGTTTCGGGTGTCACAGCTCTTAAAATTGAAGGACGAATGAAGTCCCTTCATTACATTGCGACAGTCGTTAATGCATACCGAAGAGTTATTGATGATACCCTTTCTCATCATTTGCTTCCTTGGAACGAATATGAAAATGCCATTGCCAAAGCGGAAAATCGGAAAACATCTTCAGGCTTTCTTGTGGGTGAGTTGTCGTATGAGCAACAATTGTATCAACAAGGGATAATTGAGCCATCACAAGATTTTGTCGGGGTTATCTTAGATTATGATGCGATAACGAAAATCGCCACTATCGGACAAAGAAATGTCTTTAAAGACGGTGATACCGTCGAATTGTTTACTCCTGATAATCGAAATGAACTGTTGATAATTCAAAATTTGCAGGATGCCGACGGGAATCCAGTTAAAATCGCTAATCATGCAATGCAAATTTTGAGGATGCCAATTTGTCAAACAGTTAAATTATATGATTTATTAAGGAAGGTGCCATAAATGGAAAAACCATTGGTTATTGCTGTAGCTGGAGGTTCATCTTCTGGGAAAACAACAGTGGTAAATAAAATAACTAAAAATCTACCTCTTTTTGACATTGTCGTCATCAAACACGATGATTATTATAAGGATCAAAGTGAAATGACGATTGAAGAACGCAGAAAGGTTAACTATGATCATCCATTTGCGCTCGATAATGATTTATTTTATAATCATATTACGATGCTATTGAATCATCAGCAAATCGAAAAACCAACTTATGATTTTGTCAATTTAACCCGTGCTTTGGCCACTGAAATGGTCAAATCGGCAAAAATCATTATTTTGGAAGGTATTCTTGTTTTGGAGGATGCACGGATTCGGGATTTGGCAGATATTAAAATATTTGTTGAAGCTGATGATGACCTACGATTTATTCGTCGGATGAAACGGGATATTAACGAACGCGGAAGAACTATCGATCAAGTAATCGATCAGTATTTAACAACAGTAAAACCGATGTTTTTTGCTTTTGTGAAACCAACAAAACGATATGCGGATATCATCATTCCCAATGATTATAGTCATGATGTTGCGGTAGATATCATAAATGCAAAAATATTGTCTATCTTAAATAAGTAAGGTATGATATAATAATCTACATTCTATAAGGAGCGATTACAATGGAAAACACCTTTAAACTGACGGAAGCCGGTTTTGAAAAAATGAAACAAGAATTGGACCAACTAAAAGACGTCGATCGGAAGAAAAATCTTGAAGCTTTGCGCGATGCCAGAGCACAGGGCGATTTGTCAGAAAACGCCGATTATGATGCTGCCCGAGATGAACAGGCACGTATTGAAGCACGCATCAAAGAAATCGAGAACATCTTGAAGCACGCCGAAATAATCAAAGAAACGAATTCAAAAATTGTCTCGATTGGAAAAACAATATCACTGAAATTTCTAGCTACAAACAGTATCAAAGAATACACAGTTGTTGGACATTTAGAAGCCAACCCATTGGCAGGAAAGATTTCCAATGAATCGCCCATCGGGAAAGCCATTATTGGTTTACGTAAAGGGGCAAAAATAACTTACAAGGCCGAAACCGGCAAAGAAATTAAAATCGAAATTCTTGATATCAAATAATTCATCTAAAAAAAGAGAAAATTTAATTTTTTCTCCTTTTTGTTTAGGAGGGAATCCTATGATTGCTATCATCGCTGCTATGGATAAAGAATTGCATTCGTTGTTAGATCAAGTTACGATCTTCAAGACAGAAGTTGTAGCGGAAAAAACATTTTTTGTGGGAACGCTTTCTGGTAAGGATGTAATTATTGCTAAGTCAGGAATTGGAAAAGTCAATGCTGCCGTGACCACAGCGATCCTTTTGGATCATTATGCGGTAGATTTTGTCATTAACACTGGTTTGGCGGGCGGCATTGCCCCAGCCAAAAGTGGTGATATCGTTATAGCTGCTGATGTGGCGTACTCCGATGTTGATTTTCGCGTCATCAACCCAGAACTATCTTTTGGACAAATGGAAGGAGAACCATTTTTGGTTGCTTCTGATATTGCACTAATACAGTTAGCCAAAGAAGTATTAGTTGAATTCAAAATCGATTTTCAACTCGGCACTTTGGTATCTGGTGATCAGTTTGTGACTTCTAAGAAGAAAATAAAAATGATTATGGACAATGTAGATACTGTAATTGCCTGTGAAATGGAAGGAATGGCAGTAGCGCTGACTTGTTATCATTTTAAGACACCGTTTATTATCATTAGAGGAGTATCCGATATAATCGATGCCACCAAACAGATCTCAGATTATTATGCGATATCAACTTCAATAGCTAAAAAAACAACTGACTTTGTGATTCGCTTCATTGAAAAATGCCAATGGAACAAATAATTTTGGCCGATCGGAAGATTCCATTTTTAGTTATTCGTAAAACGATTAAGCATATATATTTACGAGTAAAACCAGAGGGCTATTTGCAAATTACAGCCAATCGTCACGTGGGGTACTTGGTTATTGAAGCGCTGATTCACAAGAATCAAAAACGGATTTTAGCAGAATTTATTAATATTGACCAAAGAACTTCTGTCAATCATGACGAAGCATGGATACTAGGAGAGATTTATCCTTGCTACAGAAATGTGAATTTTATCCATGAAGTAGCCTTAGTCGATGGCAAATTAATGTTGCCATCATATAGCAGTGAAAAAGACGAGGTAAAAGCCACCGAAAAATACTATCAAAAGTTAGTCATCGTTACCGCCCAAGCGATCTTGGACAATCAAAAAGAACGATTGGGAAGACTTACTAATTATCAAAGTATTATTCTGAAAAGTCAAAGAATGAAAAGCCGATTTGGATGCTGCCAACCACAAAAACGAATTATCAAAATTAATAGTCTTTTGGGACGATTCAATCCGTTATATTTGGAAGCGATTCTAATTCATGAATTGGTTCATTTACAAGTCGCCAATCATGGCAAAGCGTTTTATGCTGTTTTGCTATCATATTTTCCCAACTACCGTAAAATTCGTCAAGATCTCAATCGGATGGCAAAAACCATCGGAGTGTGAAATATGCCATTTCTCCCAATTAACAAGCAAGAAATGATTCAAGCTAACATTATTAAACCCGATTTCGTATTTGTTTCTGGTGATGGTTATTGTGATCATCCATCTTTTGGCACAGCTATTATTGCCCGAATGTTGGAACGATTTGGTTACTCGGTTTGTATCTTGTCTCAACCTGACATTCGCAATTTTAAAGTTTGGTTAGAGTTTGGATTTCCTCGATTAGGATGGTTGGTTAATAGTGGCAATATTGATTCAATGGTCAATCATTATACGGTGGGTAAAAGACGACGCAAAACCGATAGTTATACACCGGGTGGAATAATAGGAAAACGCCCTGACAGAGCGATAATTAAGTATTGTAACGAGATTAGAAGAGTTGATCCTAATGGTGCGATTATCATTGGAGGAATCGAGGCATCGTTACGTCGGCTTTCCCATTATGACTATTGGGATGATACAGTTCGAAAAAGCATTATCATTGACTCCCAAGCCGATTTACTTGTATATGGAATGGGCGAAAAAACAATCATTGAGATTGCGGATTATTTAGCTTCAGGACTAAAAATTAGGGATTTGATTTTTATCAAAGGAACAGTATGGAAAACTAAAGATATTTCTTTGATTCCCAACAGTGCTATCAAATTGCCAAGTTATGATTTAATTCGCACTGACAAAAAAACTTACGCCGAATCGTTCATGATCCAATATAACAATACGGATTCCATTACTGGGAAGCCTCTATGTGAACCTTGTCAAAATGAGTTCATTATCCAAAATCCATCACGCGAACCTTTGACTCGTGAAGAAATGGACCAAGTATATGACCTGCCATTTATGCGTACAGCGCATCCTTTGTTGGAAAAAATCGGTCATATTGCGGCAATGGATGAAATTCGTCATTCAATCACAATTAACCGTGGATGCTATGGGGGATGCTCTTTTTGCGCTTTGACAATGCATCAAGGGCGAGTAATTCAGTCTCGTAGTAAAGACTCAGTGATTAGAGAAGCCAAGCAAATTATTGCCGATCCGGAGTTTAAAGGGTATATTCATGATGTCGGTGGGCCAACGGCCAATTTTTACCAACCTGCCTGCGATAAACAATTAGAATTCGGTGTTTGTTCCAATAAACAGTGTTTACATCCGACACCATGTAAAAACTTAAAAGTTGATCACACGGACTATCTTGACATCCTACGAACGTTACGAGAATTAGCTGGTATAAAAAAAGTATTTGTCAGAAGCGGAGTCAGATATGATTATGTCATGTATGACAAAAATGATGATTTCTTTCGCGAGTTAGTTCAATACCATGTTTCCGGACAGTTAAAAGTCGCTCCCGAACATGTTTCGGATACGGTTCTTGATCTAATGGGAAAACCGCATAAAGCGCTTTATGATCGATTCGTGAAAAAGTATTTTCAGTTGAATGCGGACTTGCATAAGGAACAATATCTTGTTCCCTATCTAATGAGTTCGCATCCGGGATCTACTTTAAATGATGCAATTATTCTTGCGGAATACATTCGCGACATCGGGTATAATCCCGAACAAGTTCAGGATTTTTATCCAACGCCGGCGACCTTATCGACAACGATGTATCATACTGGACTTGACCCACGGACAATGAAACCCATTTATATTCCCAAGAGTCAACATGAAAAAGCAATGCAAAGAGCTTTGATTCAATACCGAGATCCAAAGAACTATGCTTTAGTGTTGGAAGCTTTAACAAAAGCTAATCGCTTTGATTTAATTGGGTTTGGAGAAAAGTGTTTAATCCACCCACAAAGATAACGACAATCGAGTTGCACAAGAATAATGGTATATCATTTATAATATCAAACCTAAACCGGAATCGATTTCCGGTTTTTTAAAACGCAAAAAATTGTTATGTCAATAAAAAAATTGGACAATAGACTAGAAATTATGTATAATAAAAGGTATCATCCGGAGGTTAGGCTATGATCGAATTGTTTGTTAAAGAAACGCTTTTTATACCGGACGACTATCAGAAAACAATATATGACATTAATTACGATCAACTAGCTGCTTCTGGTATCAAAACGATACTGATGGATTTGGACAATACTATCATTCCTTATGATGAATCACATGCTTCATCGCAGATTATGACCCTTTTTAAATCGGTCTTGGCCAAAGGGCTCGTGATTATCATTATCTCAAATAACCACGGACAACGAGTGAAAGGTTTTGCAGAAGAAGTGGGATGTCCATTTGTCCAAAGAGCTAAAAAGCCGTTATCTTATGGTTTTATTAAGGCGGTAAAACTAGGAGATACGACAAATCCGGCGCAAATATGTGTCATTGGTGATCAATTGATGACCGATATTTGGGGAAGCAAACGACTCGGATACCGTGGAATTCTCGTCAACGCGATAAAGCGAAACACGGAGAAATGGTTTACCCGGTTTAATCGTCGTTTAGAACAAAAAATATTGTTAATAATTCAAAAGAAACACCCTGAAATATATAACAAATTGCATTTGGTGGAAAAGAGGTAGACATTGATGGATGAATTATTTTGTTCAGGTTGTGGAGCAAAGATTCAGCATGAGGATCGAATGCGTCCTGGTTATGTGTCGGAAACTGTCCTTTCTGAGAAAGAGCCAAAGGATTTAATTTGTCAAAGGTGCTTTCGAATCCGTCACTATAGCGACGTAATTACTACTTGTTTAACCAATGAAGATTATTTAAACGTCATCAGTAAAATCGGTGCCGAAAACGCTTTGATAGTTAAAATCGTTGATATTTTTGATTATACTGGTTCGTTTGTATCTTCGATCAAACAATTAACCGGCAACCAAGATGTCATCCTTGTCGGTAACAAGATGGATTTGTTACCAAAGAACGTCAAACAGGATAAGATTTTGTCATGGTTAAAAATGATGCTCGCTAACGAAGGATTTAATGTACTTGACTGCATCTTAATATCTGCAAAATTTGGTCATAATTTTGATGATTTGATGGATATGATATATAAATACAAAGGGAACCGAAATGTATATCTGGTCGGTTCGACTAATGTGGGGAAATCGCGAATCATTAATCAAATATTAAAACGATACATGGGTGCTCCCGTCGATGTTGTGACGGTATCTTCCAATCCTGGAACGACAATTGGCTTAATCGGATTTCCTTTAAGCGATGGAACAACGATTTATGATACACCAGGTGTTATAAACAAACATCAATATACACACTATCTGACACGACCATCATATAAAACAACGGTTCCAAAAAAAGAAATCAAACCTTTAGTTTTCCAATTATGCGAAGGCCAAACTTTGTTTTTTGGCGGATTGGCACGGATTGATATCATAAATGGAGAAACAGGTGATCGGATTAATGTCGTTACTTATTTTGCAAACACACTAAATGTTCACCGTACTAAAACGGAACGAGCCGACGAATTATATGCTACAAAACTTTATTCTTTGTTAACCCCGCCGTTTTCCCCTGATGAAGATGTTCCAAAATGGGTTTCTCACGATTTCAAAATCCGTGACAATTTGAAATATGATGTCGTTTTTTGTGGTTTGGGGTTTGTGACGATGCGGGGACCATTTTATGTTCGTGTGCATGCACCATTCGTTGTTGGCGTGTTTATCCGCCCCGCCATTATTTGATATGAGAAGTTTTGCAGAATTGTATCCGATCGTTAAGCATAAATTGGAAATTCATCATGGATCTCACCGATTTGTCCACACGCTTGGAGTTATCAATGTGGCTGAAGAGTTAGCTAAAATATATGATGTCGATATTGAAAAAGCTAAAATTGCGGCATTATTACATGATGCGACCAAACACGACGATTTGGACAATCAAGAAAGAAATATCATTCGTTATTTCGGAGAAAACATATTAAAATCGTGGCCAAAACAGTTATATCACGGTTTTTCAGCGGTAGTCTATGCTGAAGAAGAACTCGGCATTGATGATCCCATGATTTTAGCGGCCATAAAAAATCATTCTGTTGGACGTCCCGCGATGTCATTACTGGAAAAAATCATTTTTGTAGCTGACTACTTAGAGCCCACCCGAGGATTACACACAGAGAATATTATGGAAGTAGCTCGCCATAATATTGATAAAGCGGTGGCTATAATTGCAAAATCGTCATTAAAGTATGTCAGCGACATGGGATATGAAATTGTCCCATTAAGTTGGCAAACCAAGGTCTATTATGAAAAATATCTGGAGGATAACGAATGAATGAAAAACTGAAGCGGGTTGTCAAAGCGTTGGATGACTTAAAATTGACAGATATCCGTATCTTTGACTTTCGGACCTTTTCACCACATTTTGATTTTCAGGTGATTGCGACAGGAAACAGCGAGCGGCAAGTTGGTGCTTCTGTCAAGCATTTATATGATAGTCTTCCCGAATACAATTTAACAAAGATAGAAGGTGCCGCTGAAGCTCGATGGATTCTTTTCGATTTAGGAGACATTATAATTAGTGTCATGCATCGGGATGAACGCGAATATTATCAGTTAGAAAAATTATTCGTTCAACACGACGAAATTCTTGTGAAGGACTTAATCGATGGAATATGATTATTTAGCTAATTTTTATGATGCTTTCATCGATGAGGATGTATATCGTAATTATTTAGAATTGATGGATAAGTATACATCTTTTGGATCTTTACTGGATATTGGATGTGGAACGGGAACATTATCGTTGGAACTTGCAGAAGCCGGATATGATGTGACCGCAACCGATCTGTCGGAGGAGATGCTCCAGATTGTTCAGTACCGGGCCCACGAGAGCAACATTTCCCTCAAAATATTTGTTTATGACATGCTTGATCCCATTGAAGAGCGATTTGATACGGTTGTCGCCTCGATGGATGTTATCAATCATTTAGCTGACTTGGAAGATGTTCACTTTGGATTTACCAATATTTTCCAAGCTTTAAATCCCAACGGAGTCTTTATTTTCGATATTTTATCAGCGGATTATATTGATGCTTTAGATGGATATTCCGAAGATGATGAAGATTATCACTTTCATTGGGAATGTCACAAGGGAAATAACGAACATAGCATCGTTCACACGGTTTCTTTAAAACTAGACGATTCAAATCATGATATCCATATATATGAAGAAACCCATGATCTTTCGTTGTATATGGACATCGCTTCTCGTGTCGGATTTACATTACTTGAAACCATGTCAATGCCGGAACGAACGATTATCGTGTTACAAAAAAAGGAAAAATAAAGTAGAAAAGCTCATTTAGCGTATGATGTTAACGAGGTGAAAATATGCTTACGTTCATCAAACGATTTTCGGGCTTTTTTTTATTGATTGGTGGTATAGTCGGTCTTATTGTTGTCAATATAGTATCAAATAATAACGAAAAAAATGAAGTTGTGGAAAACACAACCTCGCTTATATCTTCAACTAATGATGGTTATGTGCTTGTCGACATCAAGGGAGCGGTAGTGAGACCGGGAGTATATCGAGTTAGCGTGGGATCAAGGATTCAAGATGTTATCAATGCGGCCGATGGATTATTAGAAAAAGCTGATTTATCGGCGATTAATGCTTCAGTAATCGTCGTAGATGAAATGGTCATAATCATACCCGAGGTCCAGCAAGAGGATAATTTAGACCATTTTGTATGTGTCGACATCAAAGGACAAATTGCAAAGCCAGGAATTTATTGGTTGCCTGTTGGTTCTCGAATAGGTGATGCCTTGGTTCTTGCTGGAGGGCTGACAATCAATGCGGATGTGATGACCATCAATCAAGCCCAAATCGTCAGCGATGAAATGGTTATTTACATTCCTTCTCGGATGGAAACGAGTCAAATGACGACAACATCAGTGTTAAGTTATTGTTATGTTCAAATTACGGGGGAGATTATAAGACCGGGACTATATTATGTCAAGATTTCTTCTACTATTCGCGATGTCATTAACTTGGCTGGAGGGTTGTCAATTGATGCTTCAACATCGAATTTGGAATTGGCCGAAGTAATTACAGCGGGAATGACAATAAATGTTTTAAGTAAGGCTGAGGCCCAAACTATACAAAATGACAATATAAACCAGAATGCGACAGGATTGATTAACATTAATACCGCAACATTGCAGGAGTTGGATAGCCTTTACGGAATCGGTTCGGTTCTCGCGCAAGCAATTATCGATTTTCGTGCCGAATATGGTTATTTCGCCTCAATTGAAGATATCATGCTCGTTTCTGGTATTAAACAAAGTGTATATGAAAAAATTAAAGACGATATTACTGTGTGATACTGGGTATTTTATCCATTTGGCAATAGTAATGGTTTTAACACTTATTAGTATTAACCATCTTATTGTCCTTGGCTTATTGTTGGCGGAAGTGCTATATTTATGGAGTAAAATGCGGCGCCTGTTTTACGTGGCGCTTTTTTTTGTGGCTTTACTTGCGGGATCAATATTGATTCATGCTGCCCTTCTTGATTTGCCTCAAAACGATTTTTATGAAGGGACGATAATTGAAGTGGCTGATAATAATTTTGTTATGCAAGCAGGACTTCGCAAGATTATCGTCTACCATGATGATGTAACGATAAAATTAGGAGATAAAGTTAGGGTATCTGGAGATCAATTTTCTAATAAAGGTTATCGAATAAGTCATCGGTTTGAGTACCGATATTATTTGGCATCACAAGGAATTGCCGCTACTATATATGCAGATGATTTGGTAGTTACTGGGCATTCATTTCACATAAATAGTATCAAAACCAATATTGTTGATTACTTTAAACGGGTTTTTTCGCAACCAGTTTGGACAATGATGGTTTTTATTCTGTTTGGAGATAATTACTTAGCTGATGAAACAACTGTAGCAATTCAAAGACTGGGAATTTCGCATTTGTTTGCTATCTCCGGAATGCATATCGCTCTAATAGTCGGTTTTTTGGACCGTGTCCTAAAACGATTGTATATTCCCAAAAAGGCGAAAGAGATTGTTATAATCTCCCTTTTGTGTTTTTACATGATACTAACTGGTTTTGCAGTTTCCGTGGTTCGAGCAGTGTTAATAGTTGTGTGTATTTATGTTAAGGAATGGAAATCACTCCCATTTTCTAAATTGGATTTAATGAGTTTTATCTTGATGCTTTTCCTGTTATATAATCCCTTTTTGATTCACGCTTTAGGATTTCAACTCAGTTTCCTCATCGCTTTTGCAATTGTCATTGGGAAGGATTTGTTAAAAACTACTAATCCGCTTGTGGCAATCATTAAAATCACTATTTATGCTAATTTGATAGCATTGCCGATTTTGTTGGAGGTCAATAAGGAATTTAATTATTTGACAATTCCCGCTAACCTGATTTTTGTGGTTTTCTTTGAAAAAGTTATGTTACCAATCACGTTTCTTGTCACATTCATCCCATCGTTAGAGATGGTCTTTGCCTATGTTATTGATGTTTTTGAAACGGGAATAATGTTTTTGGCTCAATTTGATACCGCGATAAAATTTAACTTTGCTTCTGATCTTGCCAAAGTAATCTATTTTCTCCTTATCCTTTCCCTTCTGATCAGGATTGAGACCAAGCGTAAATGCCATATTCAGATTGCTTCATTAATTTTGCTTGTTTTAGTAAATTTAACGTTTTCGACACTGCCGATGGTAACGTCTGTAAAAGTATTTGATGTCGGGCAAGGCGATGCCATTTACCTTCATGACTCGGAATGTGACATTTTGATTGACACGGGAGATGTTGACGATTATGATACTTTAATTACTTATTTCAAAGGTGAGAATATTACCCATTTGGATCAATTGATCATCACTCATGATCACAGCGATCACTGTGGGGAAATTCACGATTTACTCGCAGAAATTACGGTTGGAGAAATCATTGTTGGTAAAATTACCCCAACGCTTAAAGATCTTGATGTCCGTGTTGTTTCTGAGGGTGATACTATCGGGGGGAAATATATAAAACTAACCGTTTTGTCCGCATATCGAGACGATACAATCGAAAATAACAACTCATTGGTTTTATATGGTCGAATTGGATTTCATAACTGGCTTTTTATGGGTGATGCCGAAACCGAAGTCGAAAAAGACATAATCAAACATGGCGATTTGGCAGTGGATATTATTAAGATTGGTCATCATGGTAGCAACACCTCATCAACAAAGGCGTTTATCGCGGCAATTAATGCCACTGGCGCAATAATTTCCGTAGGACAGAGTAATTCCTTTGGCCATCCTGACGAAAGTGTAATATCTCGTCTTGATGAATATAACGTCAAGGTATTTAGAACCGATCAAATGGGAACCATAACTTTTGTGTACTTGCCGCTTTGGGATCGAGCTATTGTAACCAAGGATGATCGGGACAATCTTTTTAATAATGATATTGCCAGATTTTTGGGGTTTTTTTAAGATTTCTTAAAACCATTAAAATAATCATGTTATAATAATATACGGTGATTTTTATGAACGGTAATTTGTATTTACTTTTTGGAACAGATACATATTTACTTAAAAAAAGAACAGATAAATGCTTTTCTGATTATGGTGTCGGCGCTGAAGACATCGAGGTTTTTGATATGGAAGAAGTCAGTGTTGAGGTCGCGATTAACGCCGCTATGACAATCCCATTTTTATCAGAGAAGAAAGGTGTCATTCTTAAGAACTGTCACTTTCTTTCAGCCACTAAAGCTCCCAAAGAAGCAAATTATTCACTTGCCTACTTATATCGCTATCTTCGCAATCCGAATCCAACGACCATGATGATATTGCAAGCTCCATACGAAAAACTTGATACGCGCAAACAAGTATATAAAGTTTGCGAAGAAACTTGCGTTTTCGAAGAGTGCGTTCCTGTTGAAAAAATGGAAATGTATGGGATGATTAAAAAAATCTTGAACCAATCCGATAAGACTATTGAACCCAATGCTTTGGAAGAATTTGTCAATCGAACTAAGGATAGCACCTATCTAGCACTCAATGAACTGAACAAATTAATTGCCTACATCGGTGATCAGAAAATAATCGATTTGCCGACCGTATGGAAGGTGACGACTCGAGATGTTGAGGACAATATTTATGAACTTGTCAATGCCATTCTTGCTAAGGATACACGTTCAATTACAAACATCTATCGTGACTTGGCCGAAGTTAACACCGAGCCAACAATCATTATAAAAATGGTGGCTGACAAATTTCAAGAAATCCTTTACACTAAAGAATTATTTCGGACAAATCGTACATATGATGATGTCATGCGCTATTTTAACGCCTCAAAAGGCCGGACTTATTATATAGTAAAAAACGCCCGAGAAATCTCAGACGAATTGCTAAAAAAATATATGGAAGCATTAGAAGAAGTTGACTACCGAATCAAAAGCGGGACCATTGATAAAAAAATTGGCGTTGAACTGTTTCTCTTGGGAATATAAAAAAAAGCCAGATGGCTTTTTTTACATTAAATTAACATTTTGAGCCAAACGAGATTTTTCCCGATTTGCATAATTCTTGTGATGGATATTCTTTGAAACTGATTTGTCTAGTTTCATATAAGCTAAGTTCAAAGCTGCAAGAGCAGCGTCTTTGTCCTTGCTGGCGATAGCAGCATCGACATTTTTGAGCGCTGTTTTCAGCGAGGTTTTGAAGGAAGCATTTGCCAATTTACGTTTTTCGTTGGTAAGAATCCGTTTCATCTGCGACTTAATTTGTGCCATTTTGTCACCTCCATCGTCATAAGCGTTTTAATTGTATCAAATATATGATAAAAAAGCAAGAATGAGAATTAAGAATTTTACATTGACAAGCAACAGATAAGCCCAAAATATCTGGTTTTACCCTGCAAAAAAATTATTTTTCCGGTTTTCCCGAAAATATGACAAAAAACCGGGGTTTCCGAGTAGTTTTTTTAAGTTTTTATTTTCGTTTGCTTGGAAATTTGGCTTTTTAATTATATAATAAAGGCACTTATAATGGATAGGTTTTTCTTGTCATTGATTTGATGGTTTGACAAATGCTTTCTTAGGGGGACCATTGTGGAAAAATTGTACAAACACCATTTCATCGAGTTGTGTAAGCGGCTGAATTACAATACCATCGTTTTTATCAAAGAAACCAATGAGGTTCTTGGCATAAGGGATTTGCGTTTTCCCAATCGCGCCATGCCAAAGACCGCTTCTTTAAATATCGATTATGAGATGATATCCATTGATAATAGTCGAGTTTTCTATGGACTAAACCTTGCGCTTGATAATCAGACATTAATCTGTAGTGGATCAATTAATGTTATTGATATTGGCAAAGAACATGTTGTCATTGTTTTCTTTGAACCACGAATTTCAACTTTTCGGGACAATCAGACTCCACGAATTATGTGGAAGGATACTAGTTCGCGCTATTTAGGTTGTAGTGATTATGTGGCATATGAAAACGGTTTCGAACACTCGATGGTCGGATATAAAGACGATGAATTATTTGATCATGAGATGCTTTATTCCTTTAAAGCATCGGATGAAGCCATCTTTTCCAATGGCAATTGTTTTTGGGGTTTAATTGGTCAAATAAAAATTAGAATTAATGTTAATCCCATTCTTGTAAAATTAGAAAAATTTCCATATTATTCTCTTGAAAATACTTTAATTGGCTGTATAATCGTCTATCAGACAATCAATCAAGGTGTTGCACGAAACCCAGAACCCTCAGCGGGAATTCAAACACCTATAAATCATCTGATTGTTGGCAGATTACTTGAGGCGGCCAGTATTTTCATATTGATACAAGACGTAGAAAAAGAGCCATCAATCGATTCTTTCAGTAGCAATCTGGGAATTCTTGGATATGATGAAAAGGATATTGCTTCAGGAAAGATTTCTCTAAAAAAAATTATATACCCGGGTGACTATGATCGGTTTAATGATGAAGTAAATATTCATTTATATAGCAAAAAAGAAACCTTTTGGACATCAGTAAGGATAATGAGTGTGAACGACGAAATTATTCCTGCTCGGATATGTTTGACTCCATATCTTGGTAAAAATCAGAAGATATATAAAATTGGTATGCTAATTAGTTGTGAAAAAATCGCTGAAGATTTAACACAAAACTATGAAAAACTAGCAACGATTGCCAATCAAATGCCGACAGTTTTTACTACTCGAAGGGCTGATACAGCTAACGAAATCACTTTGATAACGGAAAATATCAATCAATTTGGATATTCTGCTGATGAATTCATTCATCTGCATCTTCCCTTTCGAAATATTATTCATCCTGATGATTTGCGGGTGTACGACGATGCGGTTTCACAGATTTTGAACCATATACGAATGCGAATAGTATGTGAATATCGGTTGCTTTCTAAAAAAAATCAATCTTTTTGGGTTAGAGAAACAATGATGATGACGACAATCAAAGGTGTTGAATATATTGAATCGGCGATTGTTAACATAACCACGTCAAAGGCCGCGTATGAAGCCTTGGAGCACATCCATCTATATGAAGATTCTCGGATGAATAATATTCAGCAATTATCAAACAGTTTTAGTTTTACTTCTGCCGTACGTTACGCCAATGTTCAAGGAATCATTGATAAACTTGCGAAAACAATTCGGGCTGATGTTGCCATCTTTGATATTAACGATCAGCTCGTGATGACAACGAATGATAAATCGAAACTGATTGAACAACTGATGAGTCAATTCATTGATTTTGCTTCATTTACAGTCAATGAACAAATCAAATGTCAAGACGAGAACATAGTTGTTATTGCTTTGCCAGTCAAAAATGAAGATTATCGCATCGGTACCATGATTATTTTTGGTATTATTCCAGACAGTCAAGCTAACCGGGTTTCACGGGCTAATGTTGATTTTTATCAAAGGCTTCATATCATTCAAAAAGCTGATTTACCAATCATCAAAGCATATGGAGAATTGGTTGCCGAAAACATTGGGGTAATTATTTTTTCAACCGGTGTGGCTTTGATGCAGATTCAATCCTCTTCCCAATTTGCCGGCGATTTTTCGCGACAGAAAGTCAGTCACGAACTGCTATTAGAAATACTTAATGTTGCTAATGCAACGGACGACGTTGAGGAATGCTTCAATTTGATTATGCCAAAAATTGGCGAAGTAATGGAACTTTCACGATGTTCAATGTTTCAATATGAGGAATCTACAGACTTGTATAGTCTCGTATATGAATGGTATACGGGACCAGAAAAATCGCGAAAAGAAGTCTACCAAAAGATTAAAAAGGATGTAAGTTTCTTCAAAAAATGGGATTTTGACAAACAAGCCAGTTTCCCCATTGATTATGACGATCTATTCCCTGACACCAAGCATTTTCGGGAATTTGCTCGTGCAATTGTTGGTGTTAGACTTTTTAACGAACAAAAAAGATACGGTTTCTTAAATTTCGTTGATAACTTCTCGCCTCGCAAATGGACAACGGAAGAAGTAATGTTTTTTGAGGATGTTGCAAATATCATATCATCAATCATCAGTCGTGTTACTAGTAAACATCAAATCAGTCATAATGTTCAGGAGTATTATCGATCATCAGAGTCTATGCCAGCGGCAATTGCGATGGTGGAAACCAAAACGATGAAATGCCGCTATGCAAATCAAAAATTTTGGGAGTTAGTTCCACATACTAGTAAACGTTCCGGCCATCAAATAAAAGACCTTGATGCTTGTATTCAAAGAATTGTCAGTGTTGTTCGCGATAAAAATGTTGACAGAGAAATCCATTTTACTGATTCAGACAAATGGTATGTAATCAATCAATCAGCGGTCAACTTTGATAGCGAAGTAGCAACAACCATGTTAATTTTAACCGATATCACGCAAAACAAACGAACACAAGAAACCATTTCTTCGTTAGCATTCTCTGATATTTTAACCGGTATTCCCAATCGAATTAAATTTGAAATAGATCTCAAAGAATTATTTTCACATGATCGTTTGGAATATAATAACAGTTTTATCTGTTTGTTAAATATTGATAATTTCCGGATGATTAATAACACTTTCAGTTATTCCTTTGGCGATTCGCTTTTAAAAAATGTTACCAAAAAATTGCAGGAACTTCCGGAAATAGCGGAGCAACTATATCGGTTTGGCGGCGACGAATTCTGTATGTTGATTCATCAAAAAAACGATACCCCTGTGTATGATCTGGCTGGCATGATAATGCAAATTTTTGAAAAGCCATTTTACATTGATGGTTATGAAGCTAAATGCACCGTCAGTATGGGGATTGTATTTTTGAATGATTCGCAGTGTAACGTTAATGATTTGATTCGTCAGGCTAATTTAGCTTTGAAAGACGCGAAATTATCTGGTAAAAACCGATTCATGGTATATGATGCGTCGTTAAAAAAATATGAAGAAGATACGCTATTAATGGAACAAAAACTTAAAATAGCCATCGATAATGGATGTGAGGATTTTAAGGTTTTTTACCAACCAATTGTCACAACCGCAACCGAGAAAATCGTTTCTGCAGAAGCTCTAGTTCGTTGGTTTTCACCTGATCTTGGATTAATTAGCCCGGTAAAATTTATCCCAATTGCTGAATCGACCGGTTTGATAGTTCCTTTAGGAAAATTCATCTTAAATTCGGCTTGTAAGGAAGTTAAAAAATGGTTGGATTACGGCTACGATATCTCCGTTGCGGTGAATTTTTCGGTTATCCAGACATTACAATCAGATTTAGTAGAAACAATTACGAAAGCATTGAATACCTACCGCGTTCCTCCCAAAAACCTGGTGTTTGAAGTGACCGAAAGTTTGGCAATCAACGATATCAATAAGGTTATAGAAATCTTAACTGCAGTTCGACAAATTGGTGTTCGAATTGCTATGGATGATTTTGGGACTGGTTATTCTTCATTAAATCATCTCCGAAAACTCCCACTTGACATTGTCAAGATTGACCGCAGTTTTATTTTTAATATCGAATATGATCCATATACAATTGCTTTTGTGAATACGATTGCGCAATTTTGTCATATGAAGGCTACCCGGGTATGCTGCGAAGGTGTCGAAAGTGAAACCCAAAAGAAGATGTTATCGGAAATACATGTTGATGACATGCAAGGATACTTATTTGGCAAACCATGTTCTGCCGAAGACTTTTGGGCACTCTTAATCAAAACCAATTGACCAGCAAATCAAATAAAACTGATTTAACTTAGTATATAGTACTCGATAGAAAGTGTGGTTGGTATTATGTTTAAAATCGAAACAAACGAATTCAATCAGGATGAAATTATAAAAAACGGTAATAAGTTCATAATCGGAAACGGATTTTTTGGATATCGCGGTACTTTAGAAGAATATTCGCGGGACCAAATGGTTTCTTTAAACATGGCCGGTTTATATGATCAAAACGGAACTAAATGGCGGGAATCAGTCAACGCTTTTAATCCGCTTTATACATATCTTAAAGTTAACGGTAATATGCTTAATCCTTTGAAAATCACACCAACAAGTCATACTCAAGGTCTTGATATGGAAGTTGGCACGCATTATCGAAAAACGACATTTACTCTTGACGATACGGAGATTACGATAACTTCCGAACGGTTTTCTGGGCAAGCCAACTACCGAGTATTGGTTATGAAGTATTCCTTTTTTGTCAACAAGCCAGTTGTTGTCGATTTGTTAACCGGAATCGATACATCGGTGTATGATATCAATGGACCACACTTAGAAAACATGATTTTTCACGATGCTTTTGGATCATATACGGTTGTTGCGGAAACAGTCGAAAATAAATATAAATTAGCGGTATCAGAAATCGTTAAGTGCGATTTTTCGGCGGAAGACGAGACATTGTTAATCAATGGTTTAGCGATGCGACGGTTCCGCGTCAACGCCGAACCAGATCAAATTTATTCAATCTATAAATACGTCGGCATTGAGCACACATGGGCTGATTCCGAAGAAAAAGCTCGTTCAGCGGCGATATGGGCGGCTGAACAAGGCTATGAAAACCTATGCAACGAAAATATCGCTTTTTGGAAACAAAAGTGGAATTTTTCTGATATCGAGATTAAAGGTGATGCAGAAGCCCAGCTGGCAATTCGCAATAGTATCTACCATTTAATTATTGTTCGACCCTGGAGTGAATACCGTGGAATCCCGATTCGGGGATTATCTGGACAAGTGTACAAAGGATCAGTTGCTTGGGACACCGAAATATTCATGCTCCCATTTTATTTAAACACGGATTTGGATTCAGCCAGAAAAATTATTATGTACCGGATTCATACGCTTGAAGGAGCAATGCGAAAAGCTAATTCATATGGATATAAAGGGGCATTTTATGCTTTAGAAAGCCAAGATACTGGTGATGATGCTTGCACTGATTTCAACGTTACTGATGCCGAAACCGGAACACCGATTCGAACTTCAGTCAAAGAACAACAAATTCATATTTCCGCTGATGTCGTTTATGCAATCGACCGTTATGTGAGTCAAACCAACGATCATACTGTATTAATTGATGGTGGTTTACGAACGATTATTGAATGTGCTCGGTTTTATCAATCATACGTTTCCTTTTCATTGGAAAAAAATTGTTATGAAGTTCGAAATGTTGTTGGGCCCGATGAATATCATGAGGGAGTAAACAATAATGCTTATACCAATAAGATGATATCTGCAACTTTTGCTTCCATGATTCGATTAACAAAAATGGTTCGCGGAATTGACAACAATTGGGTAAATGAGTTGATTAGAGAATATGATTATGAGACCGATATTGAAGCTATAAAAGTGATTGCAAAAGCATTATATGTTCCAAAACCAGACGAAAACCACATAATCGAACAATTCGATGGCTATCATTTGTTGGAAAACATCCAAATTGATGATTTAAAAAAACGGATGAAACATCCTAATGAATATCTTGGTGGTGCGCATGGACTAGCAACACCAACACAAATTATCAAACAAGCTGATGTCGTGACGATGATTACCACTTTTCGTGATGATTATTCAAAATTGGTAAAAATGGCAAATTGGAAATACTATGAGCCGAGAACGGAACATTTTGGTCCAAGCCTGTCTTCGGCTATGTATGCACTTCTAGGATGTGAAATTGGTGAATACGATTATGCTTTCGCTCAATTTATGCAATGCGCAACCATTGATTTAAACGGTGAAGGCAGATCATATTCAGGCGGAATATATGTTGGTGGTACTCATCCTGCGGCGAGTGGCGGAGCCTATATGGATATTGTCTATGGATTTGCCGGTATAAAACACCTTAATGGGCTTTTGTCTGGTGATTCACGTTTGCCAAAGCGGATTACCGAATTGCGGTTTAAATGTACCGAAATGGGGAAAGTCGCCAATGTATCGATTAAAACGAATGGTGTAAGGATTACATGGGAAAAACGGAAGAATATCCAAGCAGTTATCTTTGATTTGGATGGAGTAATTGTATCCACGGATCATATGCACTATCAAGCTTGGAAAAAGATTGCCGATCGAGAGAATATTCCCTTTAATCGGACAATTAATAAAAAACTTTTAGGCGTATCAAGAATGGAGTCTTTGGAGATTATCCTGAAGAAAGCGGAACGCAAGTATACTCAAATTGAGAAGAATAACATGGCAGCTTTTAAAAACGCTGAGTATATCAATCTGCTAAGCAAATTAACTACCAAGGACATTTTGCCTGGAGTCGCCGTTACTTTTGCTTTCTTAAAATCGAAACGAATTAAGATTGCCGGAACATCTGGCAGTCAAAACGCGGCGTTAATTCTGCAACAAACCAATTTAGGTTCAGCTTTTGATGTGTTTATCGATGGCAATGATGTTTCAACGCCCAAACCCAATCCCGAGGTTTTCTTACGAGCGGCAGCCAAATTAGAAATAAATCCCGAAAATTGTCTGGTTGTTGATGATGCGATGATTGGCATTCAAGCCGCCAAAGGAGGAGGGATGTTTGCCGCAGGAATTAGCGAAGCTGAGGACAGCCCGATGTGTGATTGGAAGTTAAAAGAGTTGACAGATTTAATCAATTTGTTTTAACGGCGGAAACGCCGTTTTTATTTGGTTGCGTTTTCATATATATTCAGGATTGACAAGTGTTGCAGCGAGGATTATGATTATAGCGCATGACATATTAAAATATTGTTAACTTGTTTTTATGTTTGTGATAGCTAAATGGAGAATGAATTGACAAAAACGGGTTTTTTATGTACAATTGTACAAGGAGTTGATTGAATCATGGAAGGTAAAAGTCAGAAATTTTGGGGTATCGTCTTAGTAATTGTTGGCATCGTTTTTTTGCTAGATCGATTGAATATTATTCCGGTTGACCTATTTTTTTCCGGATGGTGGACGTTGTTTCTAATCGTTCCGGCAATCTATATGATGTTCAAACAAGGAGTCAAAATTGGCAACGTGATTCTACTGGGCCTGGGAATTTACTTTTTCTTAAATGAAAGAAATTGGGGATATTCATATCTTATTTTGCCGGCAGCGCTAATCATTTTAGGATTGGCGATAATATTTAGGAAGCGGTAGTTATGTGCATTTTTTGTGAATTAAAATCGCAAAAATCACAACACATTTTTGAAAACGATTATGTATTTGCCGTTTTTGACAATTACCCCGTTACAAAAGGGCATGCATTAATCATCCCAAAGCGCCATTTTGAGACCATTTTCATGGCAAATAATAACGAGTTAATTGCTATCGGCGAGGCCTTAAAAACGCTAAAAATAGAATTGGATCGGCAATACCAGCCTGATGGCTATAACGTTGGTATTAATAATGGCATTGATGCTGGACAAAGCATCATGCATATGCATGTTCATCTAATCCCCCGTTATCGCGGTGACTCACCCCATCCTCGGGGAGGTGTCAGGGGTATAATCCCTGGGAAGCAGGAATATTAGTCGCCGCAACCGACTTCGTTTCTGGTGCCTAGCAGCTATAGACCGACGTTGATGCCGGTTTTTTATTTCGAATATCATTGAAGGAGGAAAACGTTATGGAGACATTAATTATTTCAGTTGGCGACCAATGGGTTGGACACACGCTTGCAGACCTTATTGACGTTTTTTTCGTTGGTGATAAGAAACATCGAAAAATGCAGGAAGCAAATGTGATTCAAATTAACGATGAATTTGCTTCTTTCGCCACTATATTAAAACCAAAGGACGTCATTAAAATAGATTTGACTCTATTTGAAAAACGCGATTATATATCCGAAAACAAGAAAATATCAGTATTATATGAAGATGATTGGATGTTAATTATCGATAAACCTTCCGGTATTATTATCTATCCGGAAAAAAAAGATCAAATTGGAACCCTTGTTAACTGGATTTCAGCCTTTTATGAACATCGTGGTTACAACCGACAGATTCGATATCTACATCGATTAGATAAAGATACAACGGGATGTTTTGCGATAGCGAAACATTTCCTTGCTCATAGTTATTACTCCCACCTTTGGGATCATCACCAAATTGAAAGAAGTTATCTAGCTTTAGTATCCGGGAAGTTAGAAAGCAAACAAGGAACGATTTCTATGCCTATCAGCAAAGATCGTCATGTTAATAATAAGTTTAGAGTTGCATCAACCGGCGATCCAGCAATAACGGAATACGAAGTTGTCGAAGAATATGTCGAATACTCGTTAGTTCGCTTGCGACTCGTTACCGGAAAAACGCACCAAATCCGCGTTCACATGGCATATATCGGTCACCCATTATTGGGAGATCCTATTTATGGTGGCGATGCCACATTAATCAAAAGAACGGCTTTGCATTCCGAAACAATTTCGTTTTCCAATCCGTTTAAAACCACGCCGATAACGGTAATGGCACCATTGCCAAAGGACATGGCTTCTTTGATAAAATCACGGAAACCATAGAAAGAGAGAATCATCATGGAAATTAGAAATATTGCGATTATCGCTCACGTTGACCATGGAAAAACCACGCTTGTGGATGGATTATTGCGTCAATCGCTATCAATAAGAGATACTCAACATCTTGCGGATCGAGCGATGGACACCAATGTCATCGAACGCGAGCGCGGAATAACCATTTTGGCTAAAAATACAGCGATTAATTATGCTGGTTATCGGATTAATATTCTTGATACTCCTGGTCATGCTGATTTCGGCGGCGAAGTTGAACGAATTATGAATATGGTTGATGGTGTTGTTTTATTAGTCGATGCTTTTGAAGGTACTATGCCACAAACGCGATTTGTTTTAAAGAAAGCTCTAGAAGCTCAAGTAAAACCAATTGTTGTTATCAACAAAGTTGATCGCTATGCGGCTAGACCAATTGAAGTCGTTGATGAAGTGCTGGAACTATTCATTGAACTTGGTGCCAACGATGATCAACTTGATTTCCCCGTCATTTTTGCTTCGGGTATCAATGGGCAAGCAAGTTACACTCCTGAAGTTAAACCCGGCGATACGATGATTCCTTTGCTGGACACCATTATTAAAGCAATTCCAGCGCCAAAAACGGATATAGATGCTCCACTACAGTTTCAGCCATCTCTATTAGATTACAATGATTATGTTGGCAGAATGGGTATTGGTAGAATTCAATCAGGTAAAATGAAAGTCAACGAAATGGTGACCTGTATTCGCGTTGATGGTTCGTTCAAGGAATTCCGAATTCAAAAATTATTTGGGTTTATGGGACTTGACCGGGTAGAAATATCTGAAGCTTTTGCTGGCGATATCGTTGCGATATCTGGGTTACCGGATATTTATGTTGGTGAAACGGTTTGTGATATTGGATTTGAAAGGCCACTACCGCTCATAATGATTGGCGAACCGACCGTCATGATGACTTTTGGAACTAACACAAGCCCATTTTCGGGAGAGGAAGGGCAACATGTCACTTCCACAAAGATTGATGATCGACTATATAAGGAGACCCAAAAAGATTTAGCTCTTAAATATCAACGTCTTGGACAATCGGAGCAATGGATTGTATCTGGACGAGGAGAATTGCATTTGGGAATTCTTATTGAAAACATGCGCCGCGAAGGTTTTGAGTTCCAAGTTTCACAGGCAAAAGTCATTATTAGGGAAATTGACGGAATAAAATGCGAGCCTTTTGAAAGTGTACAAGTCGATTGTCCTTTGGAAAGTGTTGGTCCTGCCATGGAACTGATTGGTAATCGTCATGGATTGCTTGAGTCAATGTCAACTCATGAAAATCAGTCGCGACTGAACTATACGATGCCATCTCGAGGGTTAATCGGGTTTATGACCGATTTTATGACCGCAACAAAGGGATATGGAATTATTAACCATACATTTTTAGAATACCGGCCAATGGAGTCAATTATGGCAGGAAAACGAAAAATTGGTGTTTTAGTTTCCATGGAAGAGGGATTAACCACCGCATATGCAATTGGTGGGTTGGAAGAAAGAGGAACGATGTTCATTGAACCACGGGTTCGTGTTTACGAGGGCATGATTATCGGCGAAAGCAATCGCGAAGCAGATTTGGCCGTCAACGTCGTTAAGGAAAAGCAACAAACAAATACTCGTTCATCAGTTAAAGATTTCACCACCGTCCTAAAAAGGCCACGAAAAATGACACTTGATATGTGTTTGGATTATATAAATGAAGATGAGTTGGTGGAAATAACACCAAAGTCGATTCGGATGCGCAAGATGCTTTTAAATACATCAGAACGAAAAAAATGGGATTCGCGAAGACTGCGGCAATCAGAAGAAAACTAGGCAATTTTAGTGAAAAAATAAAGAATCAAAAAAGCATTCTGCATGAATGCTTTTTTATTTTGAAAGGTCTGTTTACATGTGGTTTTGCTCATAGTATAATGAGGAAAACGCGTTCGGATATCATTGTGAGCGCAAGTTGGAGGCATTTCGTATGGAAAAACCGACAATCAACAAAAAAAATGGGATTGGAGCTAAAAACTGGACAATCATATGGGTTGCCGGATTAGCCGGTCAACTTTGTTGGAATATCGAAAATCAATGGTTTAATACTTTTTTGTATGAAAAAATCATACCTGATCCGGATATCATTTTTTGGATGGTCGCCATCTCAGCGATTGTCACGACATTATCTACCTTTATTAATGGGACGTGGAGCGATCGTTTAGGTAAACGTCGGCAGTTTATCGCAGTTGGTTATATTATGTGGGGTGTAACGACGGTTCTCTTTGGAACGACAGAGTTTTTACCACGTGGTAACTATATGTTGATAGCGACATCTGTTGTTTTCGCTGATGCCATAATGAGTTTTTTTGGTTCTTTGGGTAATGATGCTGGTTTCAATCCGTGGACAACGGATATCTCTACTCCCACCAATCGCGGTGGGCTTGGAGCGGCTATAGCCGTTCAACCCGTCATCGCTACCATTATTGGTACAGTTGTATCGGGAATCATAATCCAGCAAGTCGACTATTTTGGATTTTTTATTATCATGGGAGTCATGATTGCCGGTGTCGGTGTATTTTCTTTCTTTATGGTAAAAGAATCACCGACTTTGAAACCAAATAAAGATCCAAAAGGATTTTGGCATCAATTTGGAAGCGCCTTTAACTTTAAACTTTTTAAGAAACATGCCTTGTTGTTATGGACTTTGATCATATTTGCGGCTTTCTTTATCAGTTTCAATGTCTATTTTCCGCATATTCTTAATTATTTGATTTATACTTTGCATTATTCGACCGGCGATGCTGGGCTAATTATGGGGGTTGGACTAATTATCGCAATTCCGGCGACAATTCTAGCTAGTAAGTTCATTAATCGTGGTCAATTTCCTTTGGTACTTACTGTGGCAGTATTAACAAATATTGTCGGATTATTCGTTATCACTATCCCTAACATCGTTGGTTTGATTGCGGGTATCACTTTAGTAGGGGCAGGATACATGTGTGTCTATCAGGCGCTGATGATCTGGGTGAAGAATCTATACCCTGAAGATCAACGTGCTCAGCTAGAGGGAGTAAGGTTATTCTTTTATGTCTGTATCCCGATGGTCATTGGACCAGCAATCGGCTCATTGATAGTCAAGACATTTGGCTTCCCCATGGTCAACGAATATAATGAAGCCGGATTTTCTGCATCCAATGCATTGTTTTATGTGGCCGCGGCCATGGCTTTATTAACATTAATTCCCATCTACATTGCGGCGAAGGTTCAGAAACGAACTGCTCAACCACCGATCAGTCCCGAAACCAACATTAAATAAGAAAAAAAGTTTAGAACCGACATCGGCTCTAAACTTTTTAATTTTAATTTAAATAATGCCATCCCAATCAATGCCTAGCTTGCTATTAATTCGGGAATAGAAATTTTCGAGAGCAACAACGGCTTTTGATTTTTTGAATATCCAGTATACGGATTCGCATAAAGCTATTGCAACAATCGTATCGATGATATAATGCTGTTTGGTGGTTTGGGTAGAAATCATAATGGCTACCGATAACAAGATGATAAATAGTTTCGCTGAAAGTGGCATTTTCTTATCTAGTCGGACACCACAAATGGCAATCCAACACATAACACAGTGCATTGATGGTAAAGCATTACGGGGCCCGGCAGAATTGTATATTGTCAATACTAGGCGTTCTGTAAAATTCAGTTCTGAAATTGGTCGAACAAACAAGCCAGAAGTGTCACGCCAAGCTTGTACATCGGATTGGAAGAAGAAATACCATAATCCACAAATGCCAAAAGTAATAAGGCTGATGAGCAAAATGGTATAAATATTGCGTTTGCTACGATAGCCGATATAAAAGAAAGTCAAAGGCCAAAAAAGGTATGCGGAGACATATGGATAAATGGTCCAATCAAGAAAAGGTATGGAGTCATTAAACTCCTGAAAAATAAAACTATAGTCAACTCCAGGATTGCCAAAGTTATCAGCGTAAACTTGATTTAACCAATATGTAATTAAAAGGGCCACAACCATAGTGACAAAAGGCAAAATCGTGTAGTATATTCGTTGTTTTTTCATTAATTATTCCCTCATTTTGCGTTAATTATACCAAATATGATGTTCATTAACAATCAAATTTACACAATTTCCACAGGAATTTTTTGTTGATGGATAAAGGCCAGTAATTGATGTAAAAAATGAAGTATTTCGTTTAAAATAAATAAAAAATACGGAATGGTCTTTTACATTAATGCCATATTTAGGTGAATAACCTTGAATAATATGGAGCATTATGATAGAATCATTACAAATGTTTATCGGAGGACGATTAGACTATGTTTGGAATCAGACCCGACGGGAAAAAGATCAAAACTATTGATCCACTTATGAAACTTACACCTCATATTATGACTCAGCGAAACGATGCCATGGTCATGACGCTTTACGAAATCAATTGTAAAGGCATGGATGAATACATCTTTAGCAAACGAAAACAAGATATTCACATGACATATATGGATATTTTGATTGCCGCGATTGTTAGAGTGTTGGCTCTCCGTCCGAGACTTAACCGTTTCATTATGAACGGTCGTGTTTTTAAACGTAATGATATTGAAGTCGCTTTTACAATCAAAAAAGCATTAAAAGATTCTGCCGATGAGACGACAGTTAAATTGACATTTGCCGGTACTGAAGATTTGCTTACAATCCATGAAGCTTTGGAAAAAGAAATCCGAGCTAATTCAAAGGTTGTTGCTGAAAATGATACCGATAAATTGGCAAAGCTTTTGACTTTCGTACCCAATGGGATGATTAAATTTTTAGTAGGAACCCTAAAGTTTTTTGATAAACATGGAATGTTGCCAAAATCAATTCTCAAAATATCACCTTTTCATACATCATTATTCATAACCAATATGAAATCGATAAAAATGGGATATGTTTTTCATCATATCTATAATTTTGGAACGACATCGATTTTCCTTTCTATGGGCAAAGAAAAGTATGAACCCGTTGTTCTTGACGCTGAAGACGAAAAATTTGGGATCGTTAAGATTATGAAAGTCGGAGCGGTTATCGATGAACGGATTTGCGATGGGTTGTATTTCGGTAATTCGCTTCGTGAATTTAAACGGTTACTTGAAAACCCGATTTTAATGGAAACACCAATTGAAAAACGCATTGAAGATATCAAATAGTCATAAATAATCGATAAAGGATGCCTTGTTTCCACGCCGTTAGCTTGGATTAAGCATCCTTTTTTTCTTTGATTCTGTAAGATTGATGTAAAAAATCGCGTACAGAGTAAAAAAAATGTGATAATATAATAATGATTATATAGGAAGGTGATTGCAAATGGCAAAACTAGTATACGTTCTTGATGATGACGACCATATTCGCGCGATCATCGAAAAATTCTTGATATATGAAGGGTTCCAAGTTAACACTTTTCGAACGGGCAGAGAGCTATTGACCGCCATTGAAGATCGGATTCCCGATTGTTATGTTTTGGATGTTATGCTACCAGACATCAGTGGTTTTTCCGTGTGTACAAGGATTCGGGAAAAAAGCATGGTGCCAATCCTGTTTGTTAGCGCTAAAGGCGAGGAAACTGACCGAATTCTTGGATTGGAAATTGGCGGGGATGACTATATTACAAAACCCTTTTCGGGACGTGAATTGGCAGTTAGAGTCAAATCCTTGATTCGCCGGAGTATCCAACTCGAATCTGCAGACGATTCGGGAACTTTTACTCTGGCAAATCTCACATATAAAATGACGGAACGGGAAATTACCTCTCCTGAGGGACCGATTGCTTTTACTTCCAAGGAATATGATTTATTCCTATTGTTATCTAAAAACGCTTTTAAAGCTTTTTCTCGGGAAGAGTTACTCCGCAAAATTTGGAAATGGGAAGTCATTGAAGGCACACGTAGCGTTGATGATTTGGTTAAACGGATTCGCAAGAAATTAACCATCGCCAAAGCCAAAGTCGAGATTAAGACCGTTTTCGGATTCGGGTATAAGGTCGTAGATGAAAGCGCACGAAACGAACATGAAAATACGGATTAAACAGATTCTGTATTTCGCAATATTATTAATCATCAGTTTTTTTGTGGCAGTCATGCTGACTCGTTATTTTTTGACAGATGCGATTGATCGTTTGGTGTATTCAAATGTTGTTGATATGAATAAAAACATTGTCAAATCACTTGATGGCGAAACAATCGAGGAATTGGTTGAAGACTTTGAAACTGTCAAAGGCGTCACTGGTGTGGAGATGATGGTTTATACAGGCGATACGATGGTACATTCAACTTTCGATGTTGGATTTCCGGATTTATCGACAGCAATAGTATCACCGATAGGATATGAAGTCTATACTGTTTATTTTGAAGGCCAAGAGTACTATTATACTTCTGAACTTGTTACCGGAACACCGTACCGAGTACTAATCTTCCGGGGTCCAGATTTGGTGATTGAAGAAGATCGAATTTTTTATGCTGGATTTATCGGCATCGCATTTTTAATTCTATCAATTTCGACGGTATCTTTTTTTTCAACACGATCACTTACCAAACCGATTAATGAATTGGCTGAATACGCTAACCACCTTAATCCCGATGCCAAGCCAGAACCGCGACCAGTTTTTAGTACCTTTGAGTTCAATGAATTGGGTATTGCACTTGAAAAGGCCAGCACGCGACTTTATGATTATCGTCAAAGCGAACAAGAGTTTTTGCATAATTTCTCCCATGAGATGAAATCACCTTTGACAAATATTTATGGTTACGCTGAAGCCATGAAGTATAACATGCTCTCTGATGAGGAAAGTAAGAATGCTTGTAGTATTATTATGGCCGAAAGCGAGAAATTAAAAGATACAATAAATCAGATCTTATTATTAGGACGCTTAGACTCAATTCAGGAAGCCTTTCATTTTCAAAGAATTAATATTGTCGATGTCATTAGTGATGCCATGAATGCTGTCCAGATGGCTGCTAAGGACGCTAAAATCGATTTGAATTTTCATAACGCCGAAGAAAATCATTACTTAACCGGTGATCCAGAGCGGTTGGAAACAGCCTTCACCAACATTCTTTCAAACGGTATTCGTTATGCTAAGACCCAAATAGCAATCTCGATTTCTTCGGGGCCAAATTACCTGCGAATCATATTCGAAGATGATGGACCTGGAATCCCAGAAATGGAACGCGAAAAAGTATTTGAGCGCTATTATACCGGCTATAAAGGCCACACTGGATTAGGATTAACTATTGTCAAAGCGATAGCTGACCACCACAATGCCACAGTAAAAGCCACGGAGAGTGCCGACGGCGGAGCGCGATTTGTGATTGCTTTCCCCCAAAAAAAGACGGAAGCCAATACCAAACCAGAAAAAAAGAAACGAGGTAATTAAATATGGATCCACAATTATTTTTGAAGATACTTGGCATTTTAATTGGTCTTTTCTTTATTTTAATCGGTTGTCAATTTTTGTTTCGCAGTACAAAAATTATACAAGCCATCCAAAAACGCAAATATAAACAAACCTCTGAACCTCGGAAAGAAGAACTTCTCGTAGCTCGCATCACAGGTGGTTTATTGACTTTAGCGGGCTTATATTATACGATTTTGGCAGTGTTATCACTGTTTTGATTCTCAAGTTCTGCGAAAACGCGGAACTTTTTTTTGCTTAGTCGAACTTTTAGTGCTAAGTTTATAGGACGCATGTTATAATAAATAAAGTCTGAGAAACTCGACAACCACGGCATTTAACCGAAGGGAAGTGATCCAATGAGCTTATTAAAAATATCAAATCTAAGGAAATCGTTTTCGGGAGAAGTATTATTTGAAAACGTTTCTTTAGATATCAATGAAGGGGAAAAAGTTGCTTTAATAGGCGAAAACGGGGTTGGAAAATCAACCATTGTTAAGATGATATTAGGAGAACTTCCAATTGATGGTGGCGAAATAACCATCGCTCGATCGACGGCAATCGGCTATTTGGATCAAAATGTGATATCAGATCTTTCCAAGACCCTTATTGAAGAAATGTCATTAGTTTTTCATAGTTTAATTGTCTTAGAGAATACCTTAAATGAAGTTGTGGCCGAACTTGCTATCCACAGTGATGATATTATCTTGAAAAGATATAGTCAAATTGAAGACGAATTCTTACAAAAAGGTGGATATGAATACCATTATTTTATCGATATGATATTGACAAGATTTGGTTTTAAAAAAGCCGATTATGATCGCGTTATTTCGACATTTTCCGGAGGCGAACGTACGCGAATTGCTTTTGCCAAATTACTGTTGCAAAAACCAGAGCTTTTGATTCTTGATGAGCCCACAAATCACATGGATATAGAAATTATCGAATGGCTTGAAGATTATCTACGGAAATATGATGGAGCCGTTTTAGTTATTACTCACGATAAATACTTCATCAATAAAGTTGTTTCTAAAATATATGAGATTGACCAGAAAACAGCATCAATGTATCTTGGTAATTTTGATAGTTATGAAATCGAAAAAGTCCGCCGATTTGAACTGCTTCTTAAAGCATTTAACAAACAGACAAAGGAAATTATGCATTTGCAAAGTTTTGTCGATCGGTTTCGCTATAAAGCCACAAAAGCTAAATCAGCTCAAGATCGGATAAAAAAAATCGCTCGGATTGACCGAATTGAAAGGCCTACAAACGGTCATGAGGCTGTTCATTTTGCCTTCAAGAGCAAACGGCCTACTGAAGCAGTAATCTTAGAAGCGAAAAATCTGACCGTCGGTTACGACAAACCTTTACAAACCGATATCTCGTTTGTTATGCGCGGATATGAAAAGATTGGTATCATCGGCCCCAATGGTATCGGTAAAACCACCTTGATAAAAACTTTGATGAAAGACATACCAGCTTTATCTGGAGAGATAATCATTCATAAGCCGCAAAAGGTTGGCTATTTTGATCAAAATTTAGCCGGTTTGAATGAGGAATTGACGGTTTTATCAACGGTTCATGATCGATATCCACAAAAAACATTAGGTGAAGTACGCAGTCTTTTGGCTCGATTCTTATTTGTCGAAGAAGATGTTTTTAAAACCGTTAAAGTGCTTTCCGGTGGCGAAAAAGTCCGATTGACCATCTGCCTTTTAATGCTCGAAGAGCCAGAACTTTTAATCCTTGATGAACCGACAAATCATCTTGACTTAGAAACAAAAAATATTGTCGAGGATGTTTTTGAAAGTTACGAAGGTCCGATTATCTTTATTTCTCATGACCGTTATTTTATCAATCGTGTAGCCACAAAAATTGTGCATTTGGATACCGAAGGAACAATCATCTTTGATGGCAATTATGATGAATTTAAAGAATTTGTTAGCCAAAAAGCGATTGACAAACCGAAAAAAACGCAACGAGAAAAACCTTTAAGTAATAATGCGGAAATCCGACGTTTGGAGGCAGAAATCGATAAATTCCATCATGAAATCGAAAAATTACGGCAATCACAGTTTGAGGAATGGGTCTATAATGATCCCAACGAATATGCTCGAGTAGTTGCAGAGATTGACGAAAAAACCGCATTGATTGACGCGCGATTTGCTAAAATAGCTCAATTGTCGGATGATTGATTTAATATTTGTATTATTTTAAAATAAATTATGCTAAAATAGTATTTGGTATCAAGGGAGGAGTGTGAAATGATGGGTCCACTGATGGTTATTACGGATTCGCTAGTCGAAATCCCACCCAAAATAACTGCCAAAGAAGCTGTGCGAGCCGTTATTATTCACGACAACTTGATATTACTTATGTATTCTAATACTGACCAAATGTATGGGACTCCTGGAGGTGGATTAATCCTCAATGAGTCTAAATTGGATACTTTACACCGCGAACTTCTAGAAGAAATCGGAGCTACTCAGGTAAAAGTCATTGAGCATATCGGGTATACCGAAGAAATCCGGGAGTCACGTTCACTGTATGGTAAAGTCGCAAAAATTGTTTCCGACTATTATCATGTGGACGTGATGCATTTCATTTCCTCCAAATTGGAAGACTATGAAGAGGAAATGGGATTAATTCCAATGTGGGTGAAAATTGATGAAGCAATCAGGCAAAATCAACAAATGATCAAAAGCCTGAATCAGACTAAAATCAGTTTTTACTATACACAGACCGAAATGTTAAAGTATATCAAAAGTAGATTTGGTCTCTAGATGGAGTCCGAATTTATTTTTTTATTTAGGGAGGGGTGACTATCATGATCGATACCATTAAAACCAATCTGAAAACGACATTAGAAAATGTCCTTTCAGCTCAATTTAATAAACCAATCACTGTGATTGTTGAAGAACCGAAACGACTCAATCAAGGAGATATTTCGATTCCGGTTTTTGCAATTGCCAAAGCAATTAATCTGCCGCTTTCACAAACGGTTCAAATTGTTTCGGATGCCATTATGACATCAAAATTAGCGGATATGGTAGCTAATATCTCGAGCATGGGTGGGTTTATAAATCTGTCATTAAACAAATCGATCGTGGCTAAGGGGGTTTTTGATACCTTTGCAGCGAATGAGAAAAATTACGGATCAATGCAGATTGGAACAGGAAAGACGGTATGTATTGATTATTCATCACCAAATATCGCCAAACCATTTTCAATCGGACATCTCCGGTCGACCATTATTGGCGCAGCAATTGGCAACCTGTACGAAAAATGCGGATTCACCGTTGTCCGAATCAATCATCTTGGTGATTTTGGTACTCAGTTTGGCAAAATCATCTTTGCATATCAGCATTTTGGCGATGAGGAAATGGTCAGAAAAGATCCAATCAATGAACTAGTTAAGCTTTATGTAGAATTTCATGAATTGGTAAAGACAAATCCAAAAATGGATGATGAAGCCAGACGAATCTTCAAAGAACTCGAATTGGGAAATCCGGAATATGTGGCTTTATGGAACTGGTTTCGGGAAGTTTCTCTTGCCGACTATATGAAAGTATATGAATTGTTGGATGTCAAATTTGACTCCTATGATGGTGAGGCATTTTATAACGACAAGATGCAACCAGTCATCGATGAACTGGCGGCTAAAGGACTACTAAAAGCCGACCAAGGAGCAATGATTGTTGATTTGGGCGATCAACTACCACCGGCTTTGATTCAAAAGTCGGATGGCTCTACATTATATATTACTAGAGATTTAGCCGCCCTCTTTTATCGCAAACAGACTTATCATTTTTATCGATGCTTGTATGTCGTTGGTAATGAACAAAAATTGCATTTTGAACAATTAAAGGCTCTCGTAAAGAAAATGGGCTATAATTATTTCGATGAATTTGAACATGTAAATTTCGGGCTTGTTCTTCAGGATGGCAAAAAAATGTCAACCAGAAAAGGCAAAGTTGTTAAATTAATTGACGTCTTGACCGAAGCGATTGAGTTGTCAAAACAACATATTGAAGAAAAGAATCCCGAACTTGAAAATAAAGATGACATTGCGCAAAAGATTGGCGTGAGTGCCATTATCTTCAATGATTTAAAAAACTATCGTGCTAACGATTTTGAGTTCAATCTCGAAGATATGGTGAAATTTGAAGGCCAAACGGGGCCGTATCTTCAATACACATCAGTTAGGATTACTTCAATTCTCGCACTCGACCAATTTCGATATGATGGCGAAATTGATTTTAACTTGCTTTCACAAGATGTCTTCTTTGATATTATTAAGACCGCTGGTGATTATGGCAAAACCATTGAAAAAGCTTGTCAAGAGGCTGCACCTTCGATTTTAGCGAAATATTTACTTAATCTAGCCGCACAATTCAATAGTCTATATGGCAAAGAACGGTTTGCGGTAACCGATTTACAAGAACGTAAGACAAAGGAACACTTGATTTATTTAATCCGGGCAATCCTGGACGATGGCATGAAGATATTAGGCATGCAAACGATTGCGAAAATGTAATTAAAACTGCACCTCAAAGATCCATATTCGAAGAAACGAGGTGATTGATATGGATGCTTCACAATTAATGGAAAAAACCAATAAGAAGAAAAACAGCTCCCTCCGATTGATGTTCAAATGGATGGGAAAACATTGGTATTTGCTGATTATATCTTTTGGTTTATTATATGTAATTTCTTACGCACGGACACTAATTCCGCTATTCACTCAGCACATTATTGACTACGTATTGGATTACAGTAACAACGGATCGACTCTACCAAACTATTTATATGTATTGGTTGAAGCACCGGACACGAAAACGCAACTAATTTTAGCGGCATTGATGATAATTGCCGTTGATTTGGTACGTTCCATAGCAATCTTTTTCCGCCGAGTATCATCGGCGTATTTCGGCGAACGCGTCGCCTTTAATTTGCGTAACAATCTTTATCGTAAACTCCAAAACATGGGATATTCATTCCATACTCACTCAGAAACGGGAGATTTAATCCAACGTTGTACCTCTGATGTGGAAACATATAAATTCTTTGTTGCCGACCAAATTATTGAAGTTGCTCGTTTAGTATTACTTGTTGGGCTGTCGATATGGCAAATGTCGAAACTGAATGTTGATTTAATGTTTATTACGCTTACGGCTTCACCAATTTTACTAGGAATCGCGATAGCATACTTTAAAAAAGTCGAAAAAATGTTCACAGTTATTGAAGAAAATGAATCCAATATGACAACTGATGTTCAGGAAAATGTCAGTGGGTCCCGAGTAGTTAAAGCCTTTGCAAATGAAAAGTATGAAGTCGAAAAATTTGAAGTGTTAAACCGAAAATTTACCGACTCAGATATCCGCCTTACAATAAAAATGGCGTCTTTCTGGTCGGGAACAGATATCATTTGCTTCGCTCAATTTTGCATAATATCCGTTGTTGGCGTTATATATGCCGCCAAAGGCATAATCACACTTGGCGTCTTCACGGCCTTTTTAGCATATGCTGGTAATATCATTTGGCCGATGCGTCATCTTGGTCGGCTTGTTGGTGATTTTTCCAAAGCAACTGTGGCTATAACGCGTTTAGATGCGATTTTGTCTCAAGACGATGAATACGCTCATGAATCCGCTTCGACAACACCAAAAATCACTGGCGAGGTTGTTTTTGAGCATGTATCATTTCAATTCCCGGGATCAACATATCATCAATTAAACGACATAAATTTCCACGTTAAACCCGGCGAGACAATTGCAATTGTTGGAAAGACAGGTTCGGGAAAATCAACTTTGATGAATTTGTTGGTAAGATTGTTAGATACCGAAACCGGTGCCATCTATTTTGACGGCATCGAAATTAAAAATATCGAAAAACATCATTTACGTAACAATGTTGGCATCATTCTTCAGGAACCATTTTTGTTTTCTAAAACCGTTGAAGAGAACATAAAGATTGCTGATCGAAATCTCGATCAAGAACGGGTTAAATCAGTAGCAAAAATCGCACGGATTCATGAAGATATTGTTGGTTTTGAAAAAGGGTATGAAACCCTTGTTGGAGAACGAGGAGTCACATTATCTGGGGGCCAAAAGCAACGAGTGGCAATTGCCAGAATGTTACTTAAACCCAAGCCGATTCTAATCTTTGATGATTCATTGTCTGCTGTTGATACCGAAACGGATTTGGAAATTCGCGGAGCTTTGAAAAAAGAGTGGAAGCAATCCACCGTCTTTATTATTACCCATCGTATTACAACCGCTCAAGAAGCAAATCGGATTTTTGTTTTGGACAAAGGTGTTATCGCTGAAGTCGGGACGCATGCTGAATTGCTAAAAAAAGGCGGAATTTATCAACAAATCTGGGAAATTCAGTCAAAGATTGACTTCCAGATTGAAGGAGGTGAGCAGGATGAGTAACAATGACGAATTGTTCGAAGAAGAAAGTTTTACTTCGCAAAAAATTGATTTTAAGGTTTGGAAGAAGATCCTCTCATTCATGCTACCATTGAAAAAGCAAATTTTAATTGCCATCGTTAGTATGAGCCTTTTGGCATCAACGGATGTGATATATCCATTATTTTCCAAATACGCAGTTGATTATATTCTGCGACCGGGATTAAATGATACCGTCAATCCGAATTATGATAACATCGGATACTTTGTCTTGTTTTATGTTTTATATATCATTTTCTCAGCAATCATGGTGTATCTATTCATCAAGTTTGCTGGTCGAGTTCAGGCTGAACTTGCTTATAACATTCGCAAGAAAGCTTTTCATCATTTGCAAGAACTGCCATTTTCCTATTATGATCGCACCCGTACAGGTTGGATTATGGCGCGCATGACCGCTGATACTAGGAATCTTTCCGATATCTTGTCATGGGGTGTCATTGATTTAACTTGGGGCATTGTGTTAATGGTTTTGTTGATTGTGGTCATGTTTGCTATCAATTGGCAACTGGCTTTAATCACAATTACGGTCGTACCGATTCTGGCACTTATCTCAACTTGGTTCCGTAAATATATTTTAAGGTCACAACGAGAAATCCGGAAAACCAATTCCAAGATCACCGGGGCTTTTAATGAAGGCATCACCGGGGCTTTAACAACTAAAACACTTGTGCTTGAAAACGATAATTACAATGATTTTAATGGGCTGACAACCGATATGCGAAACAAATCAATTAAAGCGGCGGTAATTCGGGGATTTTATTTTCCTTCAGTAATCTTTTTAATTGCTCTAACCACAGCGGCTATCTATTATGCCGGTGGGTCGATGGTTATCAATGATGCATTAAACATCACGACATTGATTTTGTTTACCACATATGTTTGGCAATTCTTTGATCCGGTAAATAACATTGCAGAGACGTACGCGAGAATGCAACAAGCTCAAGCATCAGCGGAACGGGTTGTTTCATTAATGGAAACACAGCCCGATATTGTCGACACCGATGCGGTTATTGCCAAGTATGGAACATTATTTGATTACAAACGCGAAAACTTTGAACCGCTTAAAGGTGATATAGAATTTCAAAACGTATCATTTAAGTACCATGTCGGGGAACAGGTTTTAACAGATTTTTCGTTAAAAGTAAAAGCTGGGCAGTCAATTGCACTCGTTGGTCATACTGGTGCTGGCAAATCGACGATTGTCAACCTGATTTGTCGATTCTATGAGCCGACAGTTGGCAAAATTTTGATTGATGGTGTCGATTACAAAGAACGTAGTTTGGGATGGTTGCATTCTAATTTAGGGTACGTTTTACAGACGCCGCATTTATTCTCAGGAACTGTCATTGATAATATCAAGTATGGCAAACTTGGCTCTACTGACGATGAAGCAATTGCAGCGGCGAAAGCAGTAGAGGCTCACGAATTCATCATGAAGTTTGAAAATGGTTATCAAACCGAATGTGGTGAAGGCGGATCCCATTTGTCAGTTGGACAAAAACAGTTGATTTCGTTTGCTCGAGCGATTCTTGCCGATCCCAAAATATTGGTTTTAGACGAAGCAACATCATCAGTTGACACGGAAACCGAAAAAGCAATTCAGACTGCAATTTACAAACTACTTAAAGGGAGAACATCGTTCATAGTGGCTCATCGTTTGTCTACCATTGTTGCCTCGGACCGAATCTTAGTGTTAGAACAAGGTATTGTTACCGAAGAGGGAAGTCACCGTGAACTGATTGCCAAGCAAGGTCAGTATTACAAATTATATACTAATCAATATACAGAAGACATGTTAGAACTTTCAAAGTTATAACTTTAAAACCGACTCATTAGCAGTCGGTTTTTTTGATCTTAACTTTTTAATTTACAGAAAATTTTACTTTTCTTTTTACGAAAATATAGTATAATAATTAGTGCTATGCCAGTGTGGTGAAATCGGTAGACACGATGGACTCAAAATCCATTGCCCTTGAAAGCGTGCCGGTTCGAGTCCGGCCACTGGTACCAGTGGCATTATAGCCGTGAGAAAATCACGGCTTTTTTTATGCTTAATTATTTTTAAAAAGATAAAACTTTTTTGAATGTCATATTGACAAGTGAAAATGGTGGTGATACTATTTAATCAAGACGTGAGCCACGGCTCACAAGATGATAAAGGAGAGTTGTCATATGGCATATAATGGTTATGCAATTGATGAATACTTGGATGCTACCACTGTCACAAACCAATTGGATGAGTTGATCAAGAAGCCAGTTTACTCGCTTAAACGTGAATATCTTGATGATTATGTAGCCAATTATTTTAATCAGAAATGTCTTAAGTCTAAAGCTATGATTGATGAAGCTAAAGCCATCATACCCGGAGGAGTTCAGCATAATCTTGCCTTTAATTACCCATTCCCAATTGTCATTACTAAAGCTGATGGTGCTAAATTATATGATCTTGATGGCAACTGGTATTATGATCTTTTGCAAGCGGGTGGACCAACGATTTTAGGTAGTAACTCAGTCGCTGTTCGTGAACAGGTTATCAATCTTTTAAATACTTGTGGTCCATCAACCGGATTGTTTCATGAATATGAATTTAAACTAGCTAAAAAAATATCCGAGATGGTTCCATCAGTTGAGATGTTTCGCATGCTAGGATCAGGAACTGAAGCTTGTATGTGTGCTGCCCGGATAGCGCGTTTAAAAACCGGACATAAAAACATTCTTAAAATGGGAGGAGCTTACCACGGCTGGTCTGATCAACTGGCTTATGGAATGCGAATTCCAGGTACCAAAGGGATGATGTCTAAAGGGGTTCCTTCTTTTGTCTTTAAGCATACCGATGAGTTCTTTCCCAATGATTTACATGATTTAGAACGGAAACTTCGACGTAATCAGTTTACTGGGGGAACGGCTGCAGTCTATATTGAGCCAGTTGGTCCGGAAAGTGGTACCCGTCCACTTTCGAAAGAATTTGTCGTTGGTGCCGAACAATTGGCTCACAAATTTGGTGCGCTTTACATTTTTGATGAAGTAGTAACCGGCTTTCGTATTGGACAAGGTGGGGCGCAAGGATATTTTGGTGTTGATCCGGATTTAACGATTTTTGGTAAAATTATTGCCGGAGGTTACCCCGGTGCCGGTGGAGTTGGCGGACACAAAGACTGTATGGCACATTTGGGCGCCGGACTTGATTCATCAGGCAAAAAGATCCCCAAAGCATTATGCGGAGGTACCATGGCCGCAACACCGGTTTCGTGTGTTGCAGGATATTATACTTTATGCGAAATTCAAAGAACGAATGCTTGCGAAGTTGCCGGTCGCATGGGCGACAGGCTGACAAAAGGTTTACAGGAATTGATAAAAAAATATAATCTTCCTTTTGTGGCTTTCAATCAAGGATCAATCTGTCATCTTGATACGGTTGGGACGATGCATTTTTGTGTCGATTGGAAGCGAATTTGGAAGATCCCTGAGATTTTGAAGCAAACCAGTGTCCGTCAAAAGGAAATGGAGCATATGGGTGCTGCTTATATGGCCGAGGGTATAGTAACTTTGGCAGGATCACGTCTTTATACCAGCGCCGCTTATACTGAAGCGATGATTGATGATGTTTTACAAAGATTTGAACGAGTAATGTCCAAATGTGGGCTTTTGGAGGATAGAAAGTAAGGATGATGTATTCAGAAATCGAAGCTAAAAGACTAGTGATTCAGGCTGGTAAACAGTTAATAAAAAATGGTTTAATTGCGCGAACATGGGGTAACATTAGTGCTCGAATATCGGATACACAGTTTGTAATTAGTCCCAGTGGTAAAGCCTATGAAACACTTTTACCAGAACAGATTGTAACGGTTAATATTAGTGATTGTTCATATTCGGGTAGCATTAAACCTTCTACTGAGAAAGGAATTCATGCGGATGTGTACCGATTACGACCAGAAGCCAATTTTATCATACATACTCATCAAACTAAGGCATCAGTAGTTAGTATAGCCGGCGAAGATATACGGGGTTACGCGGACGAATTTGCGGAAATATTTGGGGATGTTATTCCATGTGCTGAATATGGAATATCATCAACAAAAACCCTTCGTAACGCCGTCGCTGATGCCGTTAAGAAACACCCTAAAAGTCAAGCTTTCTTAATGCGGCATCACGGGGCTCTTTGTATTGGCAAAGATTATTCATATGCTTTCGTCATTTCTCGAACATTGGAAACGGTTTGTGAAAAAGCAATCGGAAGTTATGTTCTTCGTGGTCATAACCTTACCTTCTATTCTGATGATGCCCGTCGAAATCTCTATCTTAAAACTCAAGCTAAGGGAGCGACATTGCCTGTGGACTGCCCAGACATGGGCAGCAGCAAACGAAGTGGCGATATATTTACGTTGGAATATGAGAATAAGACTTATTCTTATGATTTAAACGCTTTACCAACAGATCTCTTTGAACCGGCGATTATTCATGCCAAAATATATCTTTGCAGTGGTGTCAACAGTATTATTCATATCACTGAACCTGATGTTTTGGCTGTTAGTGCGACAGGAAAAACCATGCATCCAGCCATTGATGATTTGGCCCAAATCGCCGGAGTCAGTATTCGCTGTGGTGATTCAAAATCGGCATGTAAAAAACTGAAGAACAGAAATGCGGTTTTCATTCGAAATGCCGGAGCTTTATGCACAGGAAACTGTTTTGAAGATGCCGAAGCGGTAGGGATGATTTTAACGAAAAGTTGTGAAGCGGAGATATTTTCCACATTTTTACCAAAGCGGCATCGATTAGGAATTTTTGATGCTTTTATTCAAAGAACATTTTATGTTTTGAAATATTCTAAACTCAAAAAGTAAAAGGGAGGTAATTCATAATGCTAAAAAAGCTGACGGATGAAAAAATCGGGGAAATCTTAGAAACCGGAATTGCGGAATTCGCCGAAAAAGGCTTGGACCGGGCAAACATTAACGTGATTGCAAAGAAAGCCGGTATCAGTGTTGGAGTATTATATAAATATTACCAAGATAAAGAGGCTTTCTTTTTAGCATGTTTACGACGAAGTCTAGATTTCCTTGAATCAGTAATTAATGATTTTATGAGTGGCGAAGAAAAATTACTTGCCCGGGTGGAAAAAATTATTCGTGCACTGCAATTTTATTCAAGAGAACATACTAATTATATCAATATGTATAATGAGATAACTTCCGGCAGTAGCAAGAAATTCGCACCCATTCTGGCAAAACAAATCGAAAGTGTATCTGCTAGAGTATATACTCAGTTTATTGCTAAAGCCAGGGAAGATGGCGATATTCGCAGCGATATCGACCCTAAGATGTTTGCCTTCTTTTTTGATAATTTGCTGATGATGATGCACTTTTCGTATTGTAGTGAGTACTACCGCGAACGGTTTAAAATATATTGTGGAGAAGATATTTTGGATAATGACGAAAAGGTTGTCACCGAACTTCTCAAATTTGTGGAATCTGCATTTACATTCGACCAGTCAGCCATTGTTCACCATAACAATGGGGATAAGTCACTATGAAATACGTAATCGCCTATGACATTGGCACCACCAGTATTAAGACGTGCCTATTTTGTATCAATGAGCGAATCACTTTAGTAAACAGTGCTAATCAAGGATATGGGCTTTACATCATGGAAAACGGCGGAGCTGAACAAAATACCGATGAGTGGTGGAAAGCAATGTGCGATACCACGAAAACTTTGTTAAAAAATTCTGACATTACCCCATCTGAAGTCGCTGGAATATCCTTTTGCTCACAAATGCAAGGAATTGTCCTTGTTGATAAAAACGGCAAAGCTGTGCGTCGACCCATGAGTTATATGGATCAACGGGCAAAAAAGGAAATTCAAAAAGGGATGGCAACGGGAATTCAGATTTCCGGATGTAATATTTATAAGTTATTAAAAAGTATTATTATAACCGGTGCGGCTTCGACAAGTGTAAAAGATCCTTTATGGAAATACAAATGGTTAGAAAAAAACGAACCGGAAAATTTTAAGAAAGCTTATAAATGGCTTGATGTAAAGGAATATTTAATTTGTCAGTGTACTGATGAGTTTGTGATGACTGAGGATTCAGCTTTTTCGACATTTTTATATGATACTAGGAAGGGAAAAACTGGCTGGAGTAAATCACTTTGTAAAATGTTTGGGGTTAATATGGCGCATCTCCCCAGAATCATTAAACCCACAGATATGGTTAGTGGTCTAACCAAGAAAGCGGCTACTGAACTTGGACTTGTGGAAGGAACACCGGTGTTTGGCGGTGGCGGTGACGCCACCTTAATTGGTATCGGTGCTGGTTGTGTCAATGTTGGTGATACCCATATTTACTCTGGCACATCGGGATGGGTATCAACAATTGTTGATAAACAATATGTCGATACCGATGCGATGATTGGTGCGATTGTTGCCGCTCAAAGTGGTCGGTTTAATTATTTTGCAGAAATGGAAACTGCGGGGAAATGTCTTGAGTGGGTCAAAGATCATCTTGCACTCGATGAGATTGGGGTGTATTTGGAAAAGAAACATATTACTGAGAGTCATGAAGCAGTCTATACCAGTTTATATGATTATTTGACAAAAACGGTTAAGGATGTGAAGCCAGGTGCCGGAGGCTTGATTTTTACACCATGGCTTCATGGGAACCGCTGTCCATTCGAAGACCCAAATTCGGCGGGAATGTTTTTTAATGTTAAATTAGAAACCGGAAAAACCGAATTGATTCGAGCCGTATTAGAAGGTGTGTGTTATCATCTGCGTTGGATGTTAGAATGTCAAGATATGAAGATAAAAACGTCAAACCCAATTCGCTTTGTAGGTGGGGGAGCTTTGTCTGATGTGACAAGTCAGATTTTGGCAGATATTATTGGCCGAACTGTTGAGGTGGTTGCTAATCCTCAAAATGTCGGAGCTGTTGGCGCGGCAGCAATCATCGGAGTTGGTCTTGGGGTAATTGATTATTTAGAAAGCATCAAAAAATATATTCCGGTCGTTCATGTCTTCAAGCCAAATTATGACAATAAAATAATTTACGATAAAGTATACAAAGTATTCAAAAAACTCTATGCCGCCAATAAATATAATTTTAAAGCTTTAAATACTTAATTTTATAGAGTGATAACAACGACGAGAATCACAATTCGTCGTTGTTTTCTTATCTTGTTTGGCGAGTTTAGCTTATTGGGAAAAAAATTCCATCGTTAGCCTTTTCTTTCCGTTTTTTGATACAATATATAAGTAACCTTGAGTGATAGTCAAGAAAAAAAAGAATCAAAATAAACATGTTTTATTAAAATATTGCGTTTGTTGTGATGTGAAATTGTGGCATTTTTGTCAAGAAATATTTTGGTTTTTATCATATGATATAATGAAGTCGGAAATTGCGAATGCCCGAATTTGATTTGCGGAATAGCGCCCCTCGACATGGGAGAATCTATGCTAAAAAAAATCGAGAAATTTACCCTATCAACGCCGTATTTGCTAATTTGTAGTGCTATGGCAATTATCTTCTGGACGTTTCGATTGGAAGCAATCGGAGTGCCCATTATCTTAGTTTTGATGTTTGTTCAATTTGTATTATTCAAAGATGCGATGCCATCAGTTCCTTTGTTACTATCGGGTTTATTTATGGTTAGCCAAGTTTTCACTGATTTTTCTGATATTCCTTTTTATCTGTATATGACACCGCCGATGATAATTGTGGGAATGATTATTCATATGATCCGTTTTAAAACCAAGTTTTGGCAAGGTAAAATGCTTTGGGGTATCATGATTATGTTTTTGGCGATGATTTTATCAGCGTTTAATGCTGAAGAAGTAACGATCTATTACCTTTTTTATTCATTAATTGGGTTGTTGTATGCCTTGATTTATTTATTCTATCGTAATTCATTGGATAACGATCATATTCAATATCTTTTAAAAACCATGGTTTTAATGGGAATTGTCGTCGCCATGGAGACTTTAATCTATTATTTACGGGTCGATGATGTCTTATATGCTATTGAGAATAAGACAATTAAACTTGGTTGGGGGATATCTAATTATATAGCAACATATTTAGTTATGTTTATCCCTGCGACAATCTATTTTGCTAAAAACACAAAAGGGAATTACTTTTGGATTTTAATAGCGATTTTTGAAGTAGCAATGTTGTTACTTACGGCATCGCGAGGGGGAATTCTTGCCTTTGCAATTATGGCGATTCCGTTAGCAATCTACTTATTCAAATCAAAAAATTGGCGGATTTCTTTAATTACTTTTGTCACTGCTGTTGTGGGTATAGGTATGATTGTTTGGATTAATTATGATTGGTTTGTAGCCCTTTTTAATCGCTTTGAAACAGTCATGCTGGATGATTCGGGACGGATGGAAATTTATGCAGAAGCTTTGCGGGTATTTACTGAGCACCCATTATTTGGGGGCGGATTGTTTGCCCGTATTGATGGCAACGATGTTTATCACATGTATCACAACACGTTCTTGCATACACTTGCAACTTTGGGAAGTGTCGGTTTTGTCGGTTTAATCTGGCAATTATACGTTCAGATTTCGGTTCTTTTAAAACACATCACCCAAGCAACGATTATTCTATTTATTTCCATTCTTGGAGCTCATCTCCATGGAATGGTCGATAATATTTATTACATGCCTCAATTTATGATTTTAATGCTGATTATTGTTGCTGTTGTTGAGAAAAGCAACCTCCTCCTGGTGGCTTCAACTACGCCAATCACAACGGTATCGCAATAGTAACAATAATAAAAAAAACCGTGGATCCGCTAAGGAATTCCGCGATTTTTTTATTATTAAAACAGTTTTCTAAACTACATAAATTAAATCTTTAGTAACGTTAATGTCTTGGCTTTGGCTATTTCGATTACCATTACCTTGGCCTTGTCCGTTACCGTTGCCATCACTGTTGCCGTTGCCGTTTTCTGAGGCTTTATCGGTACGAGAGCCAGTATATTGACAGGAATCTGATTGATTCCCATGACGATAGGTGACCATAAACCGATATTGATATGAAGATGAAGTCTGATTGTATTCAACGGCAACATCAATGTCGCCTTCTTCATTGTTATCGTTATTTTTACATGTGTACCGGACTCT
>Ga0265297_10001640_pt1 | contig 51151 bp, 48 predicted proteins | sample Munlanlwell13791_FD_192502 | JGI IMG/M metagenome (GOLD analysis project Ga0265297, IMG submission 192502) | Leachate microbial communities from a municipal landfill in Southern Ontario, Canada - Leachate well 137-91 | ecosystem: Engineered > Solid waste > Landfill > Unclassified | place...
ATAACACATCATCTCCATACACGCTGCGACCAATAGAGCATGGTGTAGATATTGTTGTTTACTCTGCCACGAAGTTTTTGGGAGGGCATGGTACATCTTTAGGCGGTGTTATAGTTGATTCCGGAAAGTTTGATTGGACTAATGGAAAATTTCCTCTTATAACAGACCCGGACCAAAGCTATCATGGTTTAAAGTTCGTTGAAGCGCTTAAACCAATTGGCAATATTGCCTACATAGTTAAAGCAAGAGTAAATCTTCTAAGGGATTTGGGGCCTGCAATATCTCCGTTCAATGCGTTCCTTCTGCTTCAGGGTGTAGAAACACTACATTTAAGGTATCCGAGGCATTGTGAAAACGCGTTGGCAGTTGCTCAGTATCTTGAGAAACATCCAAAAGTAAGCTGGGTAAATTACCCTGGTTTGAGTTCCAGCCCTGAGAAAAAAAATGCAGATAAATACTTAAAACACGGAGCTGGAGCTATAGTTGGTTTTGGAATAAAAGGAGGAATCACTTCAGGAAAGAAGTTTATTGAATCTTTGGAGCTGTTTTCACATCTTGCTAATATTGGTGACGCGAAATCATTGGCTATACATCCTGCATCAACAACCCACTCTCAGCTTTCACCAGAGGAGCAGGTTTCAACAGGTGTAACACAGGATTTTATTCGCTTATCAATAGGAATAGAACATATTAGTGATATTATCGCCGATATTGAACAGGCATTGGCCAAAGCATAAAAATGTTCTTTTACAACTTAGGAAAGGGTTCAGCGAGAGTTAGGGTACTTGAGCCCTTCGGCAAGTTCAGGGTAAACTCCCGACGAAACGGGAAAACCTAAGGTTTTACATTGTTAGCGGTTTGGCGAAATCATATTAGCCAAACCAAGTATGAAACGAAGCAAATACTAAGTTCCGCCTAGGTGGAACGCGAAATAAGGAGCAATAAAATGTCAAAAATTTATAACGATATAACAAAAACTATAGGCAATACACCGCTTGTACGCATTAACCGAATGAGTCAGGGCACAAGTGCCACGGTGCTTGCAAAACTTGAATCGTTTAACCCACTTTCAAGTGTAAAAGACCGCATTGGTGTTGCTATGATTGAATATGCCGAAAAAAAAGGTCTGCTTAAAAAGGGATCAGTAATTGTAGAGCCGACAAGTGGCAACACTGGTATTTCTCTTGCGTTTGTCAGTGCTGCAAAAGGTTACAAATTAATTTTAACAATGCCAGAAACAATGAGCATAGAGCGTCGCCAGCTTCTAAGTATTTTTGGCGCAGAGCTTGTTTTAACAGAAGGCGCAAAAGGTATGCGTGGCGCGATAGAAAAGGCCGAAGAAATTGCTAAAAACACACCAAATAGTTTTTTACCACAGCAATTTAATAACCCGGCAAACCCAGAAATTCACCGCAAAACCACTGCTCAGGAAATTTGGAATGATACAGATGGTAATGTGGATATTTTTGTTTCAGGTATTGGTACCGGCGGTACAATAACGGGAGTTGGTGAAGTTTTAAAGGCAAAAAAACCAAGCGTTAAAATAATTGCTGTTGAGCCAAAAGATTCGCCAGTACTTTCAGGCGGCAAAGCAGGCCCGCACAAAATACAGGGAATTGGTGCTGGTTTTGTACCAGGGGTGCTTAATACAAAAATATTTGATGAAATAATTCAGGTATCGCATGAAGATGCAGGGATAATTGCCAAGCGTTTAGCAAAAGAAGAAGGCATTTTGAGCGGTATTTCCTCTGGCGCGGCATTGTGGGCGGCACTTGAAATTGCAAAAAGGGAAGAAAACAAAGGTAAAAACATAGTGGTGCTTTTACCAGACACCGGTGAACGGTATCTTTCAACATGGCTTTTTCAATAAATTATTTATAAACTGCAACAAAATTTTAGGGGAAAAATGAAAATATCATTTAAGGGTGATTACGCTTTAAAAACAATACTTGACCTTTCTGTTTCATACAACAAAGGCCTAAGTCAAATTAAAGATATTGCAAAACGCCAAGATATTCCTCTTAAATATTTAGAGCAAATTGTAAGCCAGTTGCGCAGCGCGGGTTATTTAATAACACAGCGAGGTTCAAAAGGCGGCATAGGCCTTGCAAAAGCACCCAAAAAAATAACTTTGGGAGAGATTGTGCGGCTTATGGAAGGCCCGACATCGCCGATAAGTTGTGTAAGCACAACGGCAGGCACAAAGTGCACTTTTGAAAAAGTTTGTGTTTTCAGAGATGTTTGGCTTGAGGTGAAAAACAGAATAAATGAAGTTGTAGATAATACTACATTTGCCGATATGGTTAAGAAAGCAAGAGAAATAAGCCCTGGAGTGCAGGATGATTACTCTATTTAATGGCATAGTGGTAAAATATGGTATAATTCTACTACAAAATAGATATAAAAGAGAGAAAAGATGACAAACTCCGTAGGATTTGTAGAAACAAAATATTTCCAATTTGCAAAGCCGCCAAACGAACTGCTTTTAGAGTCCGGGCAGAAACTTGGCCAAATAACCATTGCCTATGAAACTTACGGGACTCTGTCGCAAAAAAAAGATAATGCCATACTTATTTTGCATGCTTTTTCAGGAGATGCTCACGCCGCTGGTTTTCACAAAGGCGATGAAAAGCCAGGTTGGTGGGATGCAATGATAGGTCCACAAAAGGCATTTGACACAAATAAATACTTTGTAATTTGTACAAATATTATTGGCGGTTGTATGGGCAGTAGCGGGCCATCATCTATTGACCCTGCTACAAATAAGCCATTCGGCCTTACTTTTCCGATAATAACCATAGCAGATATGGTAAACGCGCAAAAGAAAGTAATAGATTCATTTGGTATAAAAAAACTTTTGAGTGTCGCAGGTGGCTCTATGGGCGGTATGCAGGCATTGCAGTGGGTGGCATTGTACCCGGAATTTGTAGCGTCTTCAATACCAATTGCAACTACAATGAAGCACTCGCCGCAGCAAATAGCATTTAATGAGGTTGGCCGTCAGTCGGTAATGGGTGATGTTGCTTGGAACAACGGCTATTATTATGAAGGGACTCCTCCGGAACGGGGCCTTGCCGTAGCAAGAATGATAGGCCATATTACCTATATGAGCGATAAATCAATGCAGGAAAAATTTTCGCGAAAACTAAAAGATGAAAATTATAGTTTTAGTTTTAAGAACGACTTTGAGATTGAGGGGTATTTGCGTTATCGCGGTGATACATTTGTTAAAAGGTTTGACGCAAACTCATACCTTTACATAACAAAGGCAATGGATTATTTTGATGTTTCCGGCAATAAACTTTTACCCTTAGGTAAAAAAATAGATACGCGTTTTTTAGTGATATCATTTACATCAGATTGGCTTTATCCGCCATACCAGTCAAAAGAAATTGTGCAGTATTTAAGCGCACGACAGGCAAATGTAACCTATTGTGAAATAGATTCTTCATATGGGCATGACTCTTTTTTGGTTGAAATTGATGACCAGAGCAAATTGATACGCGATTTTCTAAGTTTTGTTGCATTATCAAATACACTAAAACCCCACTGGAGCCGATAATCCCAATATTTATGAAAACAAAAGAACTCAGATTAGACTATAAAATAATAGCTGGCTTTATAGAGCCAAACTCAAGCGTTTTAGACCTTGGTTGCGGTGAGGGCGATTTGATGCATTATCTTGTCCAAAATAAGGCTACTAAAGTGCAGGGTATTGAGCTAAGTGAAGAAGCAATTTATAAATGCGTTGAAAAAGGTTTAAGCGTTTTTCATGGTGACATAGATGAGGGGTTAAAAGGTTATCCGGATAAATCTATGGACTATGTTGTCTTCAACCAAAGTTTGCAACAGGTAAAAAGGGTGCAGTTTGTTTTAGATGAGGCCTTTAGGGTTGGCAAAAAAGTTATAATTGGTTTTCCGAATTTTGCCAGCATAAGGGCAAGAACTATGCTGTTTTTCCGTGGCAAAACCCCTGTAACAAAAGCGCTGCCATACCGTTGGCACGATACGCCCAACTTACGCTTTTTAAGCATTGCGGATTTTAAGGATTTTTGTAAAGAAAAGGGTATATGCGTGCTAAAAGAGAGTTTTATTACAGATAACAAACAGGTGTTTTTTCTGCCAAATTTATTTGCTATAGACGCGATATTTGTTTTAGAGCCAGACCCGCAAAAATACACGGCATTTAAAAGTAGTAGTGACAAATAATAGTTGTTATGTTTTGAATTATAAAAAGAGGATATGTTATGAAAAAGGCATTAAAGTTTGCTCTAAATTTTGAGGCAAAAGGTGCAAAACTTTACCTTGAACTTGCCGGTAAAACAAAAAACAAATTGGCAAAAGAACTATTTTATTCGCTCGCCCAAAAAGAAATTGAGCATGCAAGAATGATAGACACTATTTATGAAACAATTAAGGGCGGCGGCGAAATTGCCGAGGTTAAATTTAATATGAATGATAAGTTTGAAAATGAATTGAAAGTTTTTTTTAAACAAAATAAAAAAATAGATTTTAAAAAAGATGTCCCAAATCTCGTGGGTTATCAAAAAGCAATGGAAATGGAGAAAATTGGGTATAATATCTATGTTAATCTTTTTGAAAATTCTACCAATAGTGCCCAAAGGCAGTTTTTTGATGCGTTAAGAAGTGAAGAGGCATCTCACCTTGAAGCAATAACCAATGTTTACCGCTACCTTACAAAACCATCTGATTGGTTGCAGGAAGATGAAAGCCATGTTTGGAACTGGATGTCCTTGTAATCTGAAAGATTAGTACCTTATGAATTATTAAACCAACCCTAGATTTTATATGCAAACAATAAAAGAGAAAATTCTAAAACTAAAAAAAGAACGCAACGCTGTAATTATCGCTCATAATTACCAGCCAATAGATGTGCAAGAAATTGCAGATTTCCTTGGTGATTCGTTAGATTTAAGCCGCAAAGCGGCACAAACAAGTGCCGATGTTATTGTATTTTGCGGCGTACATTTTATGGCAGAAACCGCCGCGATACTTGCACCAAATAAAACAGTGTTAATACCCGATGGAACTGCCGGTTGCCCAATGGCAAATATGATTAGCCCAAAAGAGCTGATAGAAGTTAAAGCGCAGCACCCAGGGGCTAAAGTTGTCTGTTATGTAAACACAAGTGCCGAAATTAAAGCGTTAAGCGATGTTTGCTGTACATCATCAAACGCTAAAACAATTGTTAACTCAATGTTGTCAGATGAAATAATTTTTGTTCCAGATAAAAATCTTGGACATTATACTCAGAAAATAACCGGTAAAAAAATGCTTCTTTGGAATGGTTATTGCCCAACACATGTGAAGTTTCAACCAGAGCATATTTTAGCGCAAAAGAAAGCTTACCCGAATGCGAAAGTGCTTGTGCACCCAGAGTGTTTGCCGTCTGTTGTTGAACTTGCAGACCAAGTGCTTTCTACAACTGGAATTTGTGAGTTTGTAAATTCCAGTGCTGATATAGAATTTATTATTGGAACAGAAACAAATATTCTACACCGTTTAAGTAAAGAAAATCCGAATAAAAAGTTTTATCCGCTTTATGATGGCGCAATATGCCCTAATATGCGTAAAAACTCGCTTGAGAAAGTTCTTTTTGCTTTAGAAGAAATGAAAACAATCGTTAGTGTAGACCCCGAAGTGAGCAGTGCGGCAAAAAAGTCGTTAGATAAAATGTTGCAATATATTGAAAAATAGATTTTTTGTCATCTCGAGGAGCGAAGCGACGAGAGATCTTTCTTAAAAGTGCAAATTAAAAACAAGATACCTCATCCAGCCATCGTCGGGATTCGGTATGACACCATTTATACAAGCCTTATTTCAATTATAAAGAAAAACCACTTACGCTAATTAAAGTGTAAGTGGTTTAGTTTTTGTTATAAGCCGACGAGAGGACTTGAACCTCCGACCTATGGTTTACAAAACCATTGCTCTACCAGCTGAGCTACATCGGCACAATTACCTTGTGAAATATTTTACCACAAACAAGCCAATTAAATCAATTTATGCCGTTTTTGTTCTTATAGAGTGTAGTAAAACTGCCGCGGCACAAGAAGCATTAAGCGATGAAACTTTTGGCGAATGTGTTATAGATACAAGTGCATCGCAGTTATCTTTCATAATTTTTCTAACGCCATAACCCTCGCTTCCAATTACAAGCACAAGCGGGAAAGATAAAAATGTTTTCTCAAGTGCTTGTTCACCTGCTTCTGCCCCAATTATATAAAAACCCAAATCTTTTAATTTTCTTAGTGCCTCTGCACTGTTTGAAACCCTTGCTACAGGTATTAGCGCAGTTGTGCCTGCCGATGCCTTTACAACAACATCAGTTATGCCGGCACCACGCCACTTAGGTATTATTACAGCGCTTGCTTCAAACGCGGCGGCATTGCGTATTATTGCCCCAAGGTTGTGCGGGTCTTCAATTTCGTCTAAAACCACAAGAATGCCATTTTTTGCTTCCATTGCTTTTTGCGCCGCTTCTTCAAGTTCAATATATTGCAATGGCGCAATTTCTGCCAAAACCCCTTGTGAGTTTTCAACACCATCTACATCGGCCGCTTCGGATACGACAAAGTGCAATGGGACTTTTTTGTTTTTAGCAAGTTTGATTATTTCTTCAATTATACTGCCATGTGCTGTTTTAGAAATAATAACTTTGTTTACAACAACAGAGTCCGACGCAAGAGCTTCTTTAACTGGGTTTCTGCCAAATATTTTATCCATTAGTTTTTTTATACAGCACAACTGTGCCGCCCGATTTATCTTCAACTTTATAACCAAGGTCTTCTATTTGTTTTCTTAAGTTATCGGAGTCAGCCCAGCGTTTTTGGTTGCGCGCTTCCTGCCTTGCTTCGGATAATTTTAACACTTCTTGTGGGATAGAAGAGTTTGAATTTAAGTTTATTCCAAGGCGATCTTGTAATAGAAGCTTTAATGTTGCGTAAGCATTAGAAAGCCATTTCTTATTGCTTTGCATGCTTGGTAAAAGTGCTTCGTTTTTAAGTTTATGAATTACCGCAATTGCCTTTTCGGTGCTAAAGTCATCGTTCATTGCATTGTTAAAATCATCAACATATTCTTTAATCGGGGTAGCTTGTGCCAAAGTTGTAGTTTGCATTATTTTTTCGCATAGCTCGTCTATTCCTTTGAGGGCAGTTTGTGCCTGTGTAATTTTATCATCTGAAAAATCTATAGGAGAGCGGTAGTGTTGGCTTAATAGAAAATAGCGCACCGCGCGAGGCTCAAACTTTGCAAAAATGTCTTCCAGTGTAAAAAAATTGCCAAGCGATTTTGACATTTTTTCTTTGTTAATCGTAACAAAACCATTATGCATCCAGTATTTTACAAACTGCTTTCCTGTTGCGGCTTCGCTTTGGGCAATTTCATTTTCGTGGTGCGGGAAAATTAAATCTTGTCCGCCGCCGTGAATGTCAATTTGGTCACCAAGCGATTGAGCCGACATTACTGAACACTCAATATGCCAGCCCGGTCTGCCTTTGCCCCACGGGCTTTGCCATGAGCAGTCAGCTGGTTCATTTTCTTTTTTTCTTTTCCATAGCGCAAAATCAAGCGGGTCATTTTTTTCTTCATCAATGCTTACTCTTGCGCCTGACTTAATATCATCAAGAGATCTTTTAGAAAGCTTTCCATAACCGTCAAACTTGCGCACTGAAAAGTAAACATCGCCGTTTTTTTCGTAGGCATAGCCCTTTTCAATTAGCTTTGAAACAAACTCAATTATTTGAGGTATTTTCTCGGAAACACGAGGATACTCATCAGCCCTTAAAATGTTTAGTTTATCCATTTGTTTAAAATAATCCACAATGTTTGCGTTTGCAACTTCTATCGCGCTTAGTTTTGTATCAATAGCGCGCTTAATTATTTTATCGTCAATATCGGTAAAGTTTTGCACATACTTTAATGTGTATCCGCTTTGCATTAGGTGCCTGCGAATTGTGTCAAAAACCACATAGGCGCGTGCGTGCCCAAGGTGGCATTTATCATATGGTGTAACGCCGCAAACATAAATGCTTATATGGCCTTTTTTAATAGGGACAAACTCTTCTTTTTTGCCAGATAAAGTATTGTGGATGGTTATGGTCATATTATTTTTTTGAGTTCACAGCTATTATTGTTGCAATTGCAATTGCCGCAATGCCTTCTTTACGACCTACAAAGCCCATTTTTTCATTTGTTGTTGCTTTAAGCCCAACCTTATTTACTTTTAAATTAAGGGCTTTTGCAATATTTTCTTTCATTTTTTTAATATATGGGGATATTTTTGGCGCTTCACAAATAAGGGTGGAGTCAACATTATTTACAGTAAATTTTTCTTTTTTAAGAATTTTGTTTACTTCCAATAGCAGTTCAATGCTGGAAGCTCCTTTGTACTTTTTGTTTGTGTTTGGAAAGTAATGGCCTATATCGCTTAGTCCGGCAGCACCTAATATGGCATCCATAATAGCGTGCACAAGCACATCGGCATCGCTATGCCCATCTAAGCCATTAGTTTTGCTTATTAAATGCCCGCCTAAAATAAGCTTTCTATTTTTTTTGAACCTGTGCGCGTCGTAGCCAATTCCTGCGAACATTAAATAATCCTTTTTGCCGCAATTATTTTTGCAAGTAGCATATCTTCTTTTGTTGTAATTTTAAAGTTGTTTTTTTCTCCGAGGATTAGAACCGGTTTAATACCAATAGATTCAACCGCGCTTGCGTCGTCGGTTATTTCAAAGTTTTTGTTTTTCTTATATGCGTTTTCAATTAGTTCGCGTTTAAATGTCTGAGGTGTTTGGGCAAGCCAGATGTTTGCGCGAGATAAGGTTTTACTTACCCTAAAACCGTCTTTTGAGTATTTAACTGTGTCTTGCGCGGGTATTGCGGCAATTGCCGCACCATTTTTTTGTGCTGCAATTTGTATGGCACAAATAAGTTTTGTGCTAACAAAAGGCCTTGCGGCGTCGTGGATTGTTACAAATTTTACACTGGACTTAAGCTTTTGCAATCCAGACATTACTGAATTTATGCGTTCATCACCTGATAGAGCAAATGTGAAATTGTATTTTTTTGAAAGTTTGGAGTATTTTTTATGGTAGCTTGTTGGCGCAACAACAATTAACTGCCCAAACAAATTGGTTTTATTAAATGCAATTACACTCCATAAAAAAACAGCTTTATTACCAAGAGATAGGAATTGTTTTGGAGTTTTGCCTCCAAGACGCAGGCCTTTGCCACCTGCGACAATTATTGCGATATTAAAATTTTTGTTAGTTTTACTCATTTGATTTTGCAAAAATCATTTTTCCGCTTTGGGTTTGGTATATAGAGCTAACAGTCGCATCAATCCGTTTTCCAACAAGTTTTTTTGCTTCTTCAACCACAACAACCGTGCCATCGTCAAAGTAGCCAAGCCCTTGGTTTCTTTCACGACCTTCTTTTGCAATAAAAATTTTTATTTCTTCTCCAGGCAGGTAAATTGGTCTGAGTGCTTTTGAAAGGTCTGTTAGGTTTAAAACTTCTACGCTTTTTGTTATAGCAAGTTTTTGTGTTTGAAAGTCAGTAGTAATTAGTGTGCAGTGGTTAATTTGTGCACTGTGTACAAGTCCTTCAATAGTTTTTAAATTTGAAAGGGGAAATGATTTTATTTCAATTTGAAGGTTTTTGTTTTTCTTAAGCTCATCAATTACACGTATTCCTCTTTTTGCAGTATTTTTCTCGGTTTGGTTCGTTGATGTGAGTTTACTTTTTAAGTCATCAACAAATTGTTTTGAAATTAAAATTTTACCGTCAATAAATTTATAAGATGCAAGCTCAAGCACTCTGCCATCTAAAATAGCGTTTAGGTCTAATAAATATAGCGATTTCTTTTTTGCTTTTGTTGAAACTTTTGCAATAAATATAAGTGCAACTATTAGTGAAGATACAAGTGAGTTAGGGATATTGTTTGAAAGTGCGTAGTAAATTGCACCAACGGCAATAATTATAATAACTTTTACTATAAAGTTCATTTCTTCATTGCCTCAATGAGTGCTTTTCTCATAACTTCAACAGGGGCTTTTTTACCGGTCCAAAGTTCAAAGCCCTTTACACCCTGCATTAAAAGCATTCCAAGCCCGCCGCTTGAGATCGCTTTTGCCGCTTTTGCAAGCTTAATAAACTCGGTTTCTCTATTATATATTACATCGTAATAAAAACATTTTTTTGTAAACATATCTTTTGGCAAAACAGATGGGTCACCTTTATGCATACCAATAGGTGTTGCATTTACGCATAGGTTAAGCTCTTCTTTTATTTTTTTAAAATCATTTTGTGTAATTATTTTACAGTTCTTTACCTTTTTTACCAAAGATGAGGCCTTATTGGTATCTATTTCTAAAAGATAAATTCTTTTTATTCCGTTTAACTCTAATGCGGCAGCAATTGCCTTGCCAACGCCACCTGCGCCTAAAAGCAAAGCTGTTTTACCTTTTGGTATAAAACCATTAACTTTAAGGTCTTCTATAAAACCTGGAGCGTCGGTATTGTAGCCGCAAAGAATTCCATTTTTGTTAATTATCGTATTTATGCTGCCGATTTTTTTTGCTGTTTTGTCAATCTTATCTACAAACTTCATTGCCATTTCTTTGTGAGGTACGGTTATGTTTATCGCACATATATTAAGTTCTTTAATTGATTTAATTGCATCTTTAAGTGCACTAGGAGCAACTTCAAACGGGTAGTAAGCATAATTTAGCCCAAGTGCCTTATATGCCGCATTGTGCATATAAGGCGAGAGTGTATGACCAATTGGGTATCCAAAAATTCCTGTAATTTTTGCTTGCGTAGTAACTTTCAAGTGTTTGCTCCAATAGTAAATTTACATTGAAAATTTAGCATAAATACGAGTAAAAATCAAATTTGAAGGCAGAGGTTTTAAGGGCTATTGTTTGCAAAATGAAGTCATTTATTTGCCATGGAATTAACTTTAAAAATTCAGCTAACTGCGTTGATGTTATAAAAGGTTTTGCAACAAATCATATGATGGCTTTTGCAAAAAATCAAAATTTTACAAAAATACTATTAGAGGCTCTTGTTAATGGCCCACTTATTTTAAGGGAGATATTAGTAAAATCCATTGGAGAAAACGAAGGAATGAGCAAGGCAATGTTAAGCTATATCAGGCACTGTATTGTTAAAAAAGAAATTAGGGATGTTAACCCTGAACATCTTATGATAAATATTGTTGGAATGAATCTTATTTATTTTATAAGCGCGCCAATTGCTCTTGGTTTATCTGAAGTTGGTAAATTCCGCCGTGGTATGGGTATAGCTATAATCGGCGGTTTGATAGGCTCAACATTTTTGTCGCTAGTTGTTGTTCCTGCAGTGTTCGATTATATTGATGGTTTTAGGTTGTGGACAAGAAAATTATTTCACAGACCAGCGTTAAGAGAAATTAATAAAATAAACAGTAATATAGAAGTTTAACCTCAATTATGTTATAATAAGCAAAGCAGTCAAACTTTGTAAGGCACAAAATAGCGGAGAGATTATGAACCTATTAGATATTTTTTCAAAAGTTTTTATGGATAAAGAGTTTAAGGAAAATGTAAACTTTTTTAGCACAATAGCTTTGTTTAAGGGGCTTTCTATAAAGAGCCTTGGTAAACTTGTTAGTGTCGCGCATAAAAAAACCTATTTTTCAGGAGAAACAGTTTTTGAACAGGGGCAAGTGGGGCGTGTTCTTTACATTGTAAAATCTGGCGGAGTATCTGTAACTAAAAACGCTCAAAAAATTTCATCTTATAGTGTTGGGGAATCTTTTGGCGAGGTTGCTATGCTTGAAGAACTACCAAGAACCGCAACTATAGTTTGCGATACCGATACAGAACTTTATTTAATTTATAAAGTTAAATATGACTCATTTATTGAGCAGTATCCAAAAGCAGGTTTAACACTTTTTAAAAATCTGGCATTGTCCATATCCGCAAAGTTAAGAAACTGCTTAGACAAATTAGACAAAAGTTTTAAAAAGGATTAATAAGTGCAAAATATTTCCTTGAGATCACTTTTCATTGTTGGTTTCTTGATGACAGCAGTAGGTGTCGTTATATTTTTACTAAAAGGTATTTTATTACCATTTTTGTTAGCTGGTTTACTTGCATATTTCCTCTCGCCAATAATATCAAAGTTACAAGCACTGGGATTTAAAAGACAAGTGGCTGTTTTAATATTGTTTAGTGTATTCCTTGTTGTTTTTAGTGCAACTGTATATTTTATTTTTCCAGCTGTTGTTAGACAAGGAACATCGCTTAAAAACAAAATGCCAGAGTACTCACAAAAAATTAAAAACTCATTTTATAACCTTGAACGAGAAGTGGAAAACAAATTGCCATTTGCTCAAAAAGCAAAGTTTGTTGATGATGTTGAACAAAGAATAAATACATTTATTTATGAACAAAAGAGTCATTTGCCAAGTTACCTGCTCCGGTTTTTTTCTATTTTTTCACTTTTTGTGTTAATACCAATGCTTACTTTTTTTATGCTTTTAGTTTCTGGCGGACTATTTGATAGTATGCTTAGGTATTTACCAACTAAATATGCCGAGCGCGGGTTAGGCCTGCTTTATGAGATAGATGAGATGCTCGGCAGGTATATAAGAGGTCAATTAATTGAGGTGCTATTTGTTGGAATTTTATCTACAATTGGTTTATTACTTTTGGGTATAAACTACGCTTTGTTAATTGGATCTGTTGCCGGAATATTTAATGTGATTCCATATTTGGGCCCGGTTGCTGGCACAATACCCGCGGTTGTAGTGGGTTTTATGGAATATCAAAATTTTGCAATAGTCCTAAAGGTTATTTTAATGTTTATTGTAGTTCAGTATCTTGACAATCATATTATTCAGCCAATTGTTATTGGCCAGGGTGTTAAGTTAAGCCCTGTTGCAATAATATTTTCCGTAATGGCAGGTGCTCAACTATTTGGTTTTCTAGGAATACTTTTTGCTGTTCCTTTTGCCGGTATGATAAAGGTAGTGTTTATTGTTTTATTTAGAAAGCCGGCCATTAGTTCAGATTGTCAGAAAATGCTTCTTTAATTTATTTAATTCAATTACCTGCATCCTTTAATCTTTTTAATTTTATGCCAAATAAAGTAAATAACGAGACCAATCAATAGCGTTCCTATAAGCAATTCGTATTTTCTGTAATAAACTTCAAGCTTGCTCCAGTTGCTTCCAAGTATAAAGCCAATGTTGGCAAGTATAAAAGACCAGATAATAGCGCCTATAAGTGTAAGATATGAAAACTTCCACAAATTCATTTTTGCTATTCCGCAGGGAAGGGAAATAAAAGTTCTTACAATTGGCATCAGTCGTGAAAAAAAAGCAATACTTTCTCCATATTTTTTAAACCATTTCATTGACTTGTCAAACTCATCCTCACTTACAAGAATAAACTTGCCATACTTTTTAATAAGTGTTCTAACAAAGTGTTCTTGCCCCCAAAAGCCAAGCCAGTAAGCAAGCAATGAGCCAATAAGGTTTGCAAACCCGCCAACTAAGCAAAGAGTAAACAGGCTCATCTTGCCCTCTGATGCCAAAAAACCGCTGAAGGTCATAGTAATTTCAGATGGAATTGGAATTAAAGCCGATTCAAAAGTCATAAGCGTAAAAACACCGAAATACCCGCTTGCCTCAATGATTTTAACTATTAAAAGTGTAAGAAATTCAACTATATGATGCATAAGTTCGTGAATTTTAAATGATTTTTCTCTAAAAAGCAAAGTTTATTTATATAAATCTTTAAGATTAATAATTGAAATTTGGTTTAGTAAATATAAAATTGAAAATAAATTGACTTGGGTGTGTAACTTTTATAAAATTACCGAGCAATAAAAAATCTTTCCGAAAAATAATATTTAAATGGAGGGCGCGATGTCAGGTATTGAATTAACCGATTTGAACTTTGATACTGAAGTGATAAAGTCAAATATCCCGGTTCTTGTAGATTTTTGGGCTCCATGGTGCGGACCTTGTAAAATGATTGCTCCTGTAATTGAGGAGCTGGCAAATGAATATGCCTCTAAAATAAAAGTTGGTAAAGTAAATACCGACAATAATATGAATACTTCAACAAAGTATCAGATAGCATCTATCCCAACGATAATTTTCTTTAAAGGTGGCCTGCCAGTGCAGAAAATTGTTGGTTTTAAGCCAAAGACGGAGCTTAAAAAAATATTAGATGGTTTGCTTTAATATGCCTATATCGCCACATCTTCCTGAAAATATTTACGATATTATAATTATTGGCGGCGGTCCAGCTGGTCTTACTGCCGGTATTTATGCTTCTCGTGCCCGTATGAAAACATTGCTTATTGAAAAAATGGGTTGTGGCGGTAATGCCGCTTTAACTGATTGGATAGAAAATTATCCGAGCATGCCAGATGGAATAAGTGGATTTGAGCTTGCACAAAAAATGGAGCAACAGGCAAGAAAGTTTGGCACAGAAATTGTTTATGAAGAGTTTATAAAAGTAAAAGATACCGGTATTTATAAAATTGTAAAAACTACAGAAAAAGAGTACGACGCCATAGCCATAATAATTGCAACAGGCGCGGAATACAAAAGCTTGGGTGTTCCGGGTGAAGAAGAGTTTCGTGGTAAAGGGGTTTCTTATTGTGCAACTTGCGATGGTGCATTTTTTAAAGACAAAGATATAGTTGTTGCTGGTGGCGGGAACTCTGCATTTCAAGAAGCCATATTTTTAACTCGTTTTGCAAAAACTGTAACCATTGTTCACCGTCGTGACACTTTCAGGGCAATGCCTATTTTACAAGAGCGTGCAAAAGCAGATGCAAAAATTAAATTTGTTGTAAACTCTATAATTGAGCGCATAGAGGGAAATGAAAAAGTTGAAAGAATTGTTTTAAAAAATACAATAACAGGCCAAAATAGTGTGCTTAATGCCGATGGTATTTTTATATTTATTGGTTTTGCGCCTGCAACCGAATACCTAAAAGGTGTAATTGAGTTAGACACTATAGGTCATATTATCTCAGATAGTACAATGAACACCTCAAGTAATGGCATTTTTGCCTGTGGTGATGCTCGTAAGAAAACGCTCAGGCAGATTATTACTGCGGCAAGTGACGGTGCAATTGCCGCGCACAGCGCACAGGAATATGTTGAGCACATAAAAAATCAGTATCTCGCCGTAAAATAACCATCCTAAATAAAAAAACTTTTGAAAGCGAACCTTATGCCAAAATTCTACATAGTTGACGGCAATTCTTACATACATAGAGCATATCATGCTCTGCCGCCGCTAAACACAAGCAATGGTGTTGCGGTAAATGCCGTTTACGGCTTTATGCGTATGCTAATAAAAACAATACACAACGCAAAGCCAGATTATGTGGCTATCTGTTTTGACCATCCATCCAAAAATTTTAGACACACAGCATTTCCGGCTTATAAAGCCCATAGAAAAGAGCTTGACCCTGAGCTAATAACTCAAATGCCTATAGCGCGTGAGGCTGCTGCGGCATTGAATTTTCCAGTAGTAGAGAAAGAAGGATACGAGGCCGATGATTTAATAGCAACCCTTGCTTTGTGCGCCAGTAAACAAGGAGTTGATGTTGTAATAGTAACAAGTGACAAAGATGCCCTGCAATTGGTAAATGAAAAAATAAAAGTTTTAGATGATATGAAACATATAATGTACGATGCGCAAAAGGTTAATGATCGCTTTGGTTTGCCTCCAGAAAAGCTTAAAGATTATTTTGCATTAATGGGTGATTCTTCAGATAACATTCCTGGTGTAAGGGGTGTTGGTGAAAAAACCGCCCTTAAGCTAATTTCTACATTTGGTTCCATTGAGGAATTATTCAAAAGAGTAAATGAGCTTGAAGGAAGAGTAAAAGATTTAGTTTCAACGCAAAAAGATATGGCATATTTAAGTAAAGAACTTTTCACATTAAAAGAAATTCCAGATATTTGCATGCCCTGGAGTGAGTGCAAAATGAGTGAGCCGAACCAAGAGGTACTAAAAGAATTTTTGCGTAAATATGAATTTACAAAATTTTTAAATGAGATATATCCGCAAAAAAATAATACACAATTAAATAAAATAACAGCTTTGCAAGAAGAACCAGAAGAGGCATTTTCTCGGTTAACTTGTGATTGTAAAGATATTTCAAGTTTAGATCTGTTTAAAGAAAGTATATGCTCAATGTGTTCTAATAAAACAGTTTTTATAAATTTGGATATTCTTAACGGTGTTGCACTATCAGATTCAAATACTTATTGGCATATTTCAAATGAGTTATTTAGCCACCACGATTTTAAGGAAGTGTTTTCTGAATTGTTGAAAAGCAGTGATGTTTTATTTGTCGGCTATGACCTTAAAAAACTTTTTAAAGTATTTATTGAACATTCATTATCTATACCAATAAATATATTTGATATAGGGCTTGGGGCTTATTGTATTAACCCATCAAATTCCACTTATACTCTTGATGCAATTGCTCAACAGTATTTAAAAGTTAAACTTGAAAAAAATGAAACCGAAATAGAGAATAAATCTGCGCAAAATAATTTATGTGTAAATTTAAAAGCAGTTGTGGGTCTTTACAGTATTTTGCAGCAACAGCTAATCATAAACACATCAGACAAGCTTTTTTATAATGTTGAAATGCCATTAATTGAAGTGCTTGCTCAAATGGAAGAAACCGGCCTGCGTGTAGATAGGGAACACTTAAGCAAACTTTCAGTTATTTTTACTGCCGAAATTTCCAGAATAGAAAAAGAAGTTTACGCTTTAGCAGGAGAGGAGTTTAACCTTAATTCTCCAAAACAGGTTTCGCACATACTCTTTGACAAGCTAATGTTACCACAGTCAAAAAAAACAAAAACAGGCTCATATCAAACCAACGAAGAGGTTCTTTTAGAACTTGCTTCAATGCATGAAATTCCAAATAAAATTTTAGAGTACAGGGAAATAGCCAAATTAAAATCAACTTATGTGGATGTATTAAGTGCTTTGTGCACAGATAGCAATTGCCGCATACGGGCAAATTTTTTACAAACTGGTACAGCAACCGGGCGACTCTCTTGCATAAACCCAAACTTGCAAAATATACCGGTGCGTAGCAAACTTGGTAACGAAATACGCAAAGCATTTATACCTGAGGATGATTTTATTTTTGTATCTTCAGATTACTCACAAATAGATTTGCGTGCTCTTGCTCATCTGTCAGAAGATAAAGGGCTATTAGAGGCATTTAGAAATGGTGTTGATATACATACAGCTACCGCCGCGCGTATTTTTAATAAATCAGAACTTGAAGTAACGCAGAAAGAACGCAGTGCGGCAAAAACAATAAACTTTGGTGTTGTATATGGAATATCTCCATTTGGTTTGTCAAAACAATTAGGTATGCCGGCATCGCAAGCGAAAATATTTATTGAAGAGTACTTCAACCGTTACCCAGGTGTGCGTTTGTGGCAAGAAAAAATAATCGCGCAGGCAAAGGTAAACGGTTTTGTAAAAACACTGCTTGGAAGAAAGCGTTACATTCCAGAAATCAATTCTAAAAATGGCCAGATAAGGGCGTTCGCACAGCGTATTGCTATTAATACGCCGGTGCAGGGAACTTCATCAGATATAATTAAAGTAGCAATGGTAAATATTTATAAAAAACTAAAAGAAAGTAGAATCGGTGCAAAAATGCTTGTGCAGGTTCACGACGACCTACTATTTGAAGTTCCAAAAAAACATTCTGCAGAGTTAGAGGTATTAATTAAACAAGAGATGGAAAATGCCGTTAAACTTTGCGTGCCAGTAGTGGTAGAGATAAAAAAAGGAGGTAACTGGGGTGAACTGCAACAATAAAAAACAATTTTCAAAGAATATAGTTTTGGGCCTTAGCGGTGGTCTTGCCTGTGGAAAAAGCACTGCCGCAAAATATTTTGTAAAAAATGGCGCAAAGTTAATTGATGCAGATTTGATTGCAAAAGAAATTTTAGATGTGTCTGGGGAAGGTTACAAAAAAGTCATTAAATATTTGGGGGTAGAAGTATTAAATAAAGATAGGTCAATTAACAGGGAAATTCTTTTGAAAAGAGTGGCAAGAAATAAAAAAGACCTTAATGCTCTAAATAATATTACACATCCTTTGATACTATCTCAAATTTCAAAAATAATTAAAAAGTTTATAAAAAGTGGCGCAAAACTAATAGTTGTTGACGCTCCGTTACTTTTTGAGAGTGGGCTTAATAAGAAGGTTGATTTTACTGTTGTTGTTAGTTCAAAGTTAATTAAGCGCATTGAGCGTATTTGTGAGTCAAACAAAATGTCCATCAGTGTGTTCAATAAGCTTCGTAGGGTGCAAATGCCTTTAAAAGAAAAATGCAAACTCGCCGACTTTATAATTTTAAATAATGAGAGCCTTTCTTATTTAGAAAACCAAGTAAAAAATATAACAAAGCTCTTGCTTAATAGATATGCTAAGTAGTAATAATTTGTAAATATGTTATTTTAATTTGACAAAAAAAATAAATTTTGTATAATCAGTGCGCAGTTAACTTTTCAAGTTGTTTCTTCTAAAAATAATCTTAACATCTTTGAAACATTATCAGTTCAAAAAATCAAAAAAATATTTAATGTATAAAACTGCGAAATCCGGGTTAAAACCGCAAAACAAAATCTACCTGTGAACCTAAACCTTAAAAACTCAAAAAAAAGCTGGAGGCTTTAATGGAGAAATCCTTGGATGTTAGCGTTTTGTCTAAACGCACGATGAGCGAACTTGCAACAATCGCGAAAGATCTTAAAATTGAAACTGTTACAGGGCTTAGAAAACAAGAGCTAATCGCAAAAATTCTTGAAGCCCAAACAAAAGAAAATAATTTGGTTTACGATGAGGGAGTTCTTGAAATTCTTCCAGATGGGTTTGGTTTTTTGCGCTCACCAAATTACAATTATCTTCCAGGTCCAGATGATATATATGTTTCTCCTTCACAAATAAAAAAGTTTGCTTTGCGCAAAGGTGACACAGTTGCCGGTTATGTGCGCCCTCCAAAAGAGCAGGAGAGGTTTTTTGCTCTTTTGCAAGTAAAATCTGTAAACGGTCAGGACTTAGAAAATATTCGTGAGCGCTCACTCTTTGATAACCTTACCCCGCTTTATCCAAACAGAAGAATTATTCTTGAAACCACAAAAGATGAAATGTCAACAAGGATTTTAGACCTTATTGCGCCAATTGGTATGGGGCAAAGAATGCTCATTAATGCTGCTCCAAAGACCGGCAAAACCGTTCTTATTCAAAAAATTGCAAACGCAATAACACAAAACCATCCTGAAATTGTGCTTATGGTTTTACTCATAGATGAAAGGCCTGAAGAGGTTACCGATATGCAGCGCTCTGTTAAAGGAGAGGTTATATCTTCAACTTTTGACGAACCGGCTGAAAGGCATATCCAGGTAGCTGAAATGGTTATTGAAAAGGCAAAAAGATTAGTTGAGCATGCGAGAGATGTTGTTATTCTTCTTGACTCGGTAACACGCCTTGCAAGAGCATACAATACCACAATGCCTTCAAGCGGCAGGGTGCTTTCTGGTGGTTTAGATTCAAATGCCCTGCAGAGGCCAAAACGGTTTTTTGGCGCGGCAAGAAACATTGAAGAGGGCGGTAGTTTAACAATTATCGCAACTTCATTAATTGAAACTGGCAGTAGAATGGATGATGTTATTTTTGAAGAGTTCAAAGGCACAGGCAATAGCGAAGTTTACCTTGATAGAAAACTTGCGGAAAGGCGTACTTTCCCTGCAATGGATATTACCCGCTCAGGAACCAGAAAAGAGGAATTGTTACTTTCTGAAAATGAGTTAAATAAAATATGGGTTCTGCGTAAAATACTTCCAAACAGCGCAGTAGATGCCATGAATTTTGTTTTAGAAAGAATGATGGCCACAAAATCAAATAAAGATTTCATTAAAACTATGGAAGAGTCAAGTTTTGCCGCAGTTAAGCATGGTTAGTTTTTATTGACAATCTAGTCGTTTTTTGCAATAATTTGCCAGTAAAAAGCCACGCCGCAAAGGCGGGGTGTGACATAAATGTTTTCTTACAACTTAGGAAAGGGTTTAGCGTAGTCCCGCTGTTGGCGGGACAAGCGACGATGTAATGGGAAAACCATGGGTTTTCCCTTGTAGAGTGGTTTGGCGAAATCATATTAGCCAAACCAAGTATGAACGAAGTGAATACTAAGTCCACCGACAGGTGAGACGCGATATAGGAGCTTGTAATGCGCGAAGGAATACACCCAGAATATGTTGATTCAATCGTAACCTGTGCTTGTGGTTACACTTTTAAAACCCGTTCCACAAAGCCAGTCATTCGCCTTGAAATTTGCTCTAATTGCCATCCATTTTTCACTGGTAAGCAAAAACTTCTTGACAGTGCCGGCCGTGTTGAGCGCTTCCAAAAGCGTTTTGCGAAAACAGATGGGAAAACAGTTGTGAAAAAAGTAGATGAAACAAAGAAAAGAGTGCAAAAAGTTCCTAAGGGTAAAGTTTTTACGCTAGGTTCAAGAAAGAAGAAAGTTGTGGTAAAAAAAGAAGCAGCCCCAGCCGCAAAAGCGAAGTAGTTAGGCACATTTAGAAATTCAAGGCAGAGTTATTAAAACAACTCTGCCTTTTTTATTGTATTTGACCCAAATTTTACAATGGGTTTTAGAGGTAATTAGTTATGTTAGAAAAAAAACTTGATGCATTAAAAAAACGTTATGATGAACTTGGCAGTCTGCTAAGTTCCGTTGAAGTTGCCAATAAACCAGAACTTTTAAGGCAGTACTCCATGGAGCATTCAAGGTTAGTATCAATAATTGAACTTTCAAATGCTTATGCTGAAGTTAAAAAAGAAATAGCTGGTCTTAACGAGCTAAAAAATTCATCAGATGATGAAATGAAGGCATTGGCAGATGCGGAGCATCCCGCTCTTATAGATAAACTTAAAAATATTGAATCTGAGCTTAAAATTGCTTTGTTGCCAATAGATCCGAATGCCGACAAAAATGTGATTGTTGAAATTAGGGCTGGAACCGGCGGGGAAGAGTCAGCACTTTTCGTAGGAGAGCTTTTTAGAATGTACTGCCGCTATGCGGAAATGAAAAAATGGAAAATTGAAATAATGGATAGCAACCCAACGGGGCTTGGTGGTTTTAAAGAAGTTGTATTTGGAATATCGGGTGCTAAAGTTTGGAGTTATTTAAAATTTGAACGCGGCACACATAGGGTTCAACGAGTTCCGGAAACAGAATCCTCTGGCAGGGTTCATACATCAGCAATTACAGTTGCAGTTTTACCAGAAGCAGATGAGGTTGATATAGAAATAAAAACTGAAGATTTACGCATTGATACTTACCGTGCTTCAGGCGCCGGCGGCCAGCATATAAATAAAACCGATTCTGCAATAAGAATAACACATATTCCAACCAATATTGTTGTTTCTTGCCAAGATGAACGCAGCCAAATAAAAAACCGAGCTAAAGCAATGAAGGTTTTGCGTTCTAAATTACTTGAAGCAAAAATGCTTGCGCAAGAACAAGCAGTAATGAAAGATCGTCGCCAGCAGGTAGGCAGCGGAGACAGGTCTGAAAAAATTCGTACTTATAATTACCCACAAAATAGAATTACAGACCATAGAATTAATTTAAGCCTGTATAATTTAAAAGAAGTTCTTGAAGGTGAGCTTGATGATATTATTGAAAAATTAATAAAAGCCGACCAAGAAGCTCAACTAAATGACAACAAATAATAAAACAGTTTTAGATAGTTGGACAATTGCGCGCCTGCTTGATTGGACACAAGGTTATTTTTTAAAAAATGGTATAGAGAGTGCTCGCATAGATGCAGAACTATTGCTTAGCAGTGTTGTAAAATGCAAGAGAATGGAGCTTTCATTAAATGCCTTTGAAATTGTTTCACGCTCAGATCTTGAACATTTTAAGATTATAATAGAAAGAAGGAAGAATAAAGAACCTATTGCATACATTTTAGGCAATAGTGAGTTTATGGGTTTAAATCTTTTTGTAACTAAAGAAACTTTAATACCCCGCAGCGAAACTGAAATTGTTGTAGAGGCGGCCTCAGAAGAGATAAAAAACAATAATTTACAAATCGCTATAGATATGTGCACAGGTTCTGGTAACATTGCAATTTCACTTGCAAAACTAACAAATTTAAAAACTATTTATGCCTGCGATATAAGCAAAGAGGCACTTTTAGTTGCAAATAAAAATGCCGCAAATCATGGGGTTCTTGGGAAGGTCGTAACACGCTCTGGGAACCTTTTTAATGCTTTAGAGTTTGAACAAATAAAAAAGAAAGTGGATGTTGTAATATCAAACCCGCCATACATAAGCCAAGAAGAGTTTTCAGCGCTTGCTCCGGAACTCTTATATGAACCTAAAAATGCCCTTTTAGCAGGTGAAGATGCTACAATCTATTACAGAAGAATATTTTCTGATGCAAGAGAGTACCTGTGCACAAATGGACTTATTATATTTGAGTTAAGCGCCACAAAAAGTAAAGAAATAGTGGCTCTTGCAGATGATTATGGTTATAAAAAAATAAAAGTAATAAATGATTACGCTGGACTCAAACGCGTATTCATCGGGAGACTAAATGGATAAAATTATTATCTTTGGAGGCAAAAGGTTAACAGGCAGTATAACTATATCCGGCTCAAAGAACTCAGCATTGCCAATTTTAATTGCAACATTGCTAACCGATGAAGCTTGTGTAATTGAAAATGTTCCCAACCTTGCCGATATTAGAACCACATTATTTCTATTGGAGTATTTGGGGAAGAAAGTGGAAAAACGCGGCAGCATAGTTTATGTAGAAAACTCATCAAAACTAAAACATGATGCTCCTTATGACCTTGTGCGTAAAATGCGTGCAAGCATTTTGGTTATGGGGCCATTGCTTGCCAGGCTTGGCAAAGTAAATGTTTCACTACCCGGCGGGTGTGCCATAGGGGCAAGGCCTATAGATATTCATTTGTCTGCTTTTAAATCCCTTGGGGCAAAAATAAAATTGAGCGGCGGTTATGTTTTAATGAATTGCTCAAAACTTGTAGGTTCTGTTATAAATTTTCGTTTTCCAAGTGTTGGGGCAACAGAAAATATTTTGCTTGCAAGCGTTTTAGCTAAAGGGCATACTGTTATAAAAAATCCAGCCCGCGAGCCGGAAATTGTTGATTTGGCAAATGCACTCAATAAAATGGGAGCAAAAATAACCGGAGCTGGCAGCAGCATTATAAAAATACAGGGTGTCAAAAAACTTTCATGCCTTAAACATCGTGTGATAGCAGATAGAATTGAATGTGCCACTTATATGATTGCCTCTGCAATTACGGGTGGTGATGTTATATTAAAAGAAGCTCATATAGGGCATATGCGCTCAATTATAGAAAAGCTTAAAAAAGTTGGGGTTAAGTTTGAAAATGTGAAAGATGGTCTGCGTGTAAAGGCGACAAATTTACTAAAAGCTGTATCGATAAAAACAGGGGTATATCCGGCATTTCCCACCGATGTACAGGCACAATGGATGGCTTTACTTAGTGTTGCCAATGGCAAGGCAGATATTACGGAGATGGTTTTTGAGAACAGGTTTTTGCATGCTGTTGAGCTTCAGCGCCTTGGAGCAAACATTAAAATAGAAGGTAATAAGGTTTTAGTTAGCGGTGTAAAAAAGCTTTCTGGCGCGCCTGTTATGGTGTCAGATTTGCGCGCAGGGGCGGCACTTGTGCTTGCCGGTTTAGTGGCACAGGGCAAAACAGAAGTCAATAGAATTTATCATTTAGACCGTGGTTATGAAAAATTAGAAGTAAAGTTAAGGAAACTCGGGGCAAACATTAAGCGTGTTTCCGTTTGAGCCGTTAATAACATTTATAGTATAATCTAACAACTATGAAAAATAAAAATATATCAGCTTATGTGGCAGAAATTATTAATTATGTTGCCAAATATGGTGACAGAGCTCTTATGTCAATGACTCTTAAGTACGATGGCATAAAACTTACTCAAAACACTATATTGGTTGACCAAAAGGTAATATTGTCATCTGATAAGGGCATTGACGCAGGGTTAAAAAAAGCTTTGGACAGTGCGTATAAAAATGTTTATAACTTTCACAAAGCCGAAAATTCATTTATTAAAAGGCGTTGGTCAATGCATTCTGATGGTGTGCTTTGCGGGCAATTCTTTACACCAATAGAGAGTGTGGGGCTTTATGTACCTGGTGGAAGGTTTTCTTACCCATCAACAGTTATTATGTCTGCGGTTCCCGCGCGTATTGCGGGTGTTAGTAACATTGTAATTGCCACTCCTGCAAAAAGTATAACCCCTGCGTTACTTTATGCGGCAAAGCTTTGCAAAATAAATACTATTTATAAAGTTGGTGGCCCTGCGGCTATTGCAGCTTTGGCTATTGGAACAAAAACTATTGCAAAGGTAGATTTCATAGCAGGCCCTGGTAATATGTTTGTCAACGAAGCAAAAAGGCAGTTATTTGGTAAAGTCGGTATTGATTCTCTTGCAGGACCAAGCGAAGTTGTGATTGTTGCAGATGAAAAATCAAATGTAGATTTTATAGTTGCGGATATTTGTGCTCAGGCCGAGCATGACCCACAGGCAAAGGCATACTTAATTTCAGATTCAAAAAACATTATTTCTTTAGTTAAAAAACAGCTGACAAGTAATATTTCCAGGCAAACAGAGTTTATTTACGCAAAAGATTGCGATTTTGCCAAGTTAATAAACAACATTGCCCCAGAACACCTTGAAATAATGACTAAAAAACCAAACAAAATTTTTGCTCAGGTTAAAAATGCCGGTGCTGTTTTTGTTGGTTCTTCCACCCCAACTGTTTTTGGAGATTATTTTGCGGGGCCGTCTCATGTATTGCCAACAGGCGCTTGCGCAAAATTTTCAAGCGGTCTTAGTGTGTTAACATTTTTAAAGAGAAGCAGTTTTTCTAATTATTCAATAAAATCTGCGAAAAAAAGTGCGCCGTTAGTTGCTGAAATTGCTAAGGCAGAAGGGCTTGTAGAACATGCGAATTCCGCGCTTTTAAGAGGGAAATAATGAAAATAGAGCTATCAAGAAAAGAAATAGAAATAATGTTAATGTTAATTTATGAATCACTTTCTTTTGATACTAAAGGCAGGTCTAACCATGCTTTTTCATTAGAAGAGATTGCAATTATAGATAAACTTGAAAGAAACCTTAAGTTCTACGAAAATGGAGATGCACAGTGTGGTTTTGAAACTGGCGATATTTGCCATTAAATTAAAAGACATCCTATAAGATTTCGGATTTAGAAACAAAAGCTGTCAGATAAAAAGACTAAAGAATTAATCTGTGTAATCAGGCATAAAGAATATTATGCCAGGAGTATTAAGAATGGAAAGAAAATCAAAAATTGATCGCAAAACAAAAGAAACAGATGTTTTTATTGAGCTAAACTTAGATAAAGCAAAAGTTTCAAAAATTGAAACTACAATTCCTTTCTTAGATCATATGCTCACACTTTTTGCGCACCACAGTGGTTTTGGTTTAAATGTGCGCGCAAAAGGTGATACCCACATAGATGCTCATCACTTATGCGAGGATCTGGGAATTACAATGGGCTTGGCATTTGCAAAAGCGATACAAGACAAAAAAGGCATTAACCGTTATGGCAACTTCCTTTTGCCTATGGATGAGGCGTTATCGTATGTTGCGCTTGATATATCAGGTAGGGCATATTTACAGTACGATGTGAAATTTAAAAAAGATTTTAAAAGCGAGTTTGACTATTCTTTAATAAAAGAGTTCTTCTATGCTTTTGTGGTAAATGCGAAAATCACTTTGCATATTGAACTTAAAAAGGGTGGTAACAATCACCATATAGCTGAAGCTATTTTCAAAGGTTTTGCAAAAGCTTTAAGCATTGCCTGCGCTCGAAACAAAAATGGTAAAGTGCCTTCTACAAAAGGTAAATTGTGAAAAATGTAAAACCAGTCATTGCCGTAGTTGATTACGGTATGGGAAACCTAAGAAGTGTGGCAAAAGCCATTGAGTTGGTTGGTGCCAAAGTAGTGGTTTCTTCCAATCCTAAGGTGTTGCTTGCTTCTAATGGCGTTGTTTTTCCTGGAGTCGGAGCTTTTAACGCTGCATTAGTGAATTTAAAAAAAACTGGGCTACTGTCTTGCCTTCATGATTGTATAAGTTCTTCAAAACCATTTTTAGGGCTTTGTCTTGGATTTCAGTTATTATTTGACCACAGCCAAGAAGGAAGCGGGAAAGGCCTTTCAATAATTCATGGCAATGTAAAAGCTTTTAATTTTAAAAATAGTAAATTAAAAATGCCGCATATGGGCTGGAACACCGTCAGCATAAATAAAGAAAATAAATTTAGCAAAGAGATGTTTAAGGGTATAAAAAATAACTCATATTTTTATTTTGTGCATTCATACTATTGCGCTCCTAAAGCCTACGATGTGGTTGCGGCAAAAACTTCATACGGTATAGATTTTTGCTCCGCAATTGCAAAAGATAATTACTGGGCAAGCCAATTCCACCCTGAAAAAAGCGGCGCTAATGGTTTAAAGTTGCTCGCAAATTTTGTTGATAAGGTAAAAAAGTGCTTATAATACCAGCAATAGATTTGCTTGATGGCAAATGTGTACGACTGTTAAAAGGCGATTACAATCAAGTCAGTGTTTATTCAAATAACCCATCGGAAATTGCGCTTAAATGGCAAGAAGCTGGCGCAAAAAGATTGCATGTTGTTGACCTTGATGGCGCCCGCAGTGGTGAACCTAAAAACTTGTCTGTTATAAGCTCTATAAGAAAAGTGTTTAAAGGGCAAATAGAACTTGGCGGTGGAATTAGAGATAATTCTACGCTTGAAAATGTTTTTTCTGCAGGGATTGATTATGCAATAATTGGTACGGCGGTTTGTGAGAATATTGATTTTGTGCGAGATGCTGCAACAAAACATTTTGGGAAGATAATTATTGGCATAGATGTGAAAGATGGCAAAGTATCGGTTAAAGGTTGGAAGGAAACTACTACAACAGACGCTATAGAGCTTGGTAAGAAGTTGAAAAATATTGGAATATTGGAAATTATTTTTACGGATATATCAAAAGACGGCATGCTTATAGGCCCAAATATTGAACAGACAGTGAGTATTGCAGTGCAAAGCAGATTGCGTGTAATTGCCTCTGGTGGTGTTAGCTCAATTGAAGATATTAAAAAAATTAAAGCTGTTGAGGGTTTTGGTATAGTTGGTGCAATAGTTGGGAAAGCCTTGTATGAAAATAAGTTTGATCTTAAGCAAGCTATTTTGCTTGCGGAGAAATAAATGGCGCTTTCGCTGAGAATTATTCCATGTTTGGATGTTAACGCCGGGCGCGTTGTTAAGGGTACAAAGTTTTTAAATCTAAAAGATGCCGGCGACCCTGTTGAAGTTGCAAAACGTTACAATAAGGAAGGGGCCGATGAACTTATTTTTCTTGATATAACAGCATCTTCAGACAATAGACCAATAATGCTAGAAGTAGTTAGAAAAACAGCAGAGCAGGTTTTTATACCGCTAACAGTTGGTGGTGGCGTAAGAAAAGTTGAAGATATTCGCGCATTGCTTAACGCAGGTGCTGACAAAGTTTCTATAAATACAGCTGCCGTGCATAACCCCGAGCTTGTGCGTTTAGCAAGTAAAGCTTTTGGCAGTCAGTGTATTGTTGTCGCAATAGATGCCAAACGAAACATTCGTGGCGGCTGGACCGTTTATACTCACGGCGGAAGAAATAAAACAAAGCTTGATGTTTTGCAATGGGCAAAAAAGATGCAAAGGTTAGGCGCTGGCGAGATATTGCTTACAAGTATGGACCGTGACGGTACAAAAAATGGTTACGATAATAAGCTCCTTAGTGCTGTTAGTAATGCTGTTAGCATACCGGTTATTGCTTCTGGTGGTGCCGGAAATAGTGAGCATTTTCTTAAAGCGTGTAAGTCGGGTGCTTCTGCTGTGCTTGCGGCATCACTTTTTCATTTCAGGGAACTTTCAATTATGCAGGTAAAAAAACATCTTGCTGCCGCTGGTTGTGTTGTAAGGATAAAGTAGAATAAAAAAGAGGAAAGATGAACTTTATTAAGAATTTAAAATTTGACGCAAATGGCCTGATACCTACGGTTGTGCAAGATTACAAGGATGGAAAAGTTTTGATGGTCGCTTATATGAATGCTGAATCTATTAAGCGTACAGTCAAAACAAATAAAGCAACCTTTTGGAGCCGTTCCCGCCAGAAATATTGGCTTAAGGGCGAAGAGTCGGGCAATATTCAAAAAGTAAAAGAAATGTTTTATGATTGTGATGGTGATTGTATTTTAATAAAGGTAGACCAGATTGGTGGTGCGGCTTGCCACACTGGGTATAGATCATGTTTTTTCACAAAAGTAGTACAGGGCGGAAAAACAAAAACTGTTGGTAAAAAAATATTTGATCCAAAAAAAGTATATAAAAAATAATGAAGCAATACTTCCCAAATTTTACTGAGTTTCAAAAGCTTTCTAAAACCAGCAATATAGTTCCTGTGTATGCGGAAATATTTGCCGATCTTGAAACACCTGTTTCTGCTTTTTTAAAACTTTCCGGCAACGAAAAGTATGCCTACTTATTAGAAAGTGTAGAGGGTGGGGAGCGTTGGGGCAGATATTCTTTTATTTCATGCTCACCAAAACTAATTTTTGAAAGCAAAGGTGCTTCTTTTGCGCTTTACAAACCAGGCAGTAAGCCAAACTATGTGCCTTGCACAAGGCCGATGGAGAAGTTAAAAGAAGTTATGGCTAATTACAAATCGGCGCAAATTAGTGGACTGCCTATTTTTTGGGGTGGGGCGGTAGGTTATGCGTCTTACGATATGGTGCGCTTTATAGAGGAGTTGCCAAACAAGCCAAATGATGATTTAAACCTTCCAGATAGTGTTTTTCTTATAACAGATAAGATGGTTATTTTTGACCATTTAACCCATAGCGTTAAAATTGTTGCCTGCGCGAGTATTGATTCTACAAAAAAAGTTAAAGAAGTTTATGATAGCGCGCTTGAAGATATTGAGCAGCTTATTGCCCTTTTAAAACTACCGCTTAAGGCACAAGCAGAACAAAAAAATATAGGCGTTAAAAATAGTAAAGTTAAATCAAACCTTACAAAAGCCCAGTTTGAAGATAATGTAAAGAAAGCGAAGGAACATATAAAAAATGGCGATATAATTCAGGTTGTGCTTTCTCAAAGGTTTTCAAAACAAATAAGCGCAAAGCCGTTTGATATTTATCGCGCTTTGCGTCTTGTTAATCCATCACCATATATGTATTACTTAAAGTTAAATGACTTTGAAATTATTGGTTCTTCGCCGGAAATACTTGTAAGAAAAGATGGCGCGCTTTGCGAAATTCGTCCAATTGCGGGCACAACTATTCGCGGTAAAAATGAGGAAGAAGAAAATATGCTTGCAGCAAAATTGCTTAGTGACCCCAAAGAGAGAGCAGAGCATATTATGCTTGTTGACTTAGGGAGAAATGACCTTGGCAGAGTATGTAAGAGTTCAAGTGTAAATGTTGGCGCATTGATGACAATAGAAAAGTATTCTCATGTAATGCATATAGTTTCTAGTGTAAGTGGTCAGTTGAAAGAGGGTTTAGATAGTTTTGATCTTTTTAACGCTTGTTTCCCTGCTGGTACAGTTTCTGGTGCGCCAAAGGTGCGTGCAATGCAAATTATTGACGATCTTGAGCCGACTGCCCGCGGGCCATATGCCGGCGCAATAGGTTATTTTTCATTTTCCGGTAATATGGATATGGCAATAACAATTCGTACAGTCGTTGTTAAAAACTCAGTTGCTATGGTGCAGGCAGGAGCTGGTATTGTTGCAGATTCTATACCGGAAAATGAGTTCCTGGAGTCACAACGCAAAGCCAGAGCGCTTATTGTTGCAATAGAAAAAGCGGAAGAAGGTATACGATGATTTTGGTAATAGATAACTACGATTCATTTACATACAACATTGTTCAGTATCTTTATGCGTGGGAGAAAACAGTTTTAGTTTACAGAAATGACAAAATTTCAATTGAAGAAATTGTAAAACTAAAACCGGCAAAAATACTTATATCGCCGGGCCCAGGCAATCCATCTGAGGCCGGTATATCTTTGGATGTCATTAAATATTTTGCAGGTAAGGTTCCAATTCTTGGGGTTTGTTTAGGTCATCAATGTATTGGTGAGGCCTTTGGCGGCAAAGTTGTTCGCGCAAAAAACCTTATGCATGGTAAAACTTCTCAGATACATCACGACTCTAAAGGTATTTTTAAAAGCCTTCCAAACCCATTTGAAGCAACCAGATACCATTCGTTAATTGTTGAAAAAAAATCTCTTCCCAGTGAACTTATAATTAGCGCGCAAACTAGTCAAGGTGAGATAATGGCTTTAAGACATAAAAAAATGCAGGTGGACGGGGTACAGTTTCACCCGGAATCAATTCTTACCAAAGAAGGGAAAAAGTTGCTTAAAAATTTTGTAAAAGGCATTCAATGATTAAAAGTGCCTTAGCAAAAATTGTTGCTGTTACAAACTTAACACAAGACGAAGCATTTGCTGTTATGTCACAAATAATGTCAGGTAACGCTACAGAAGCTCAGATAGCGGCCTTTATTACTGCCTTGCGTATGAAGGGAGAGACAATTGATGAGATAACAGGTTTTTCAAAGGCAATGAGGCAGTTTTCTCTAAAGATATCACCTAATATAAACGATACTATGTTGGACACTTGCGGCACAGGTGGTGACGGGGCGCATACTTTTAATATTTCTACAATCGCGGCAATTACTGCAAGCGCGGCTGGAGTGGTGGTTGCAAAACATGGAAATCGTTCTGTTTCAAGTTTATGTGGCAGTGCGGATATATTGCAGGAGCTTGGAGTAAAAATAGATATTTCGGCCGACTCAGTTAAAAAATGTATTGAAAAAATAGGAATTGGTTTTATGTTCGCGCCATCTTTTCACCCTGCAATGAGGTACGCTGCTGCTCCAAGGAAGCAAATAGGCATAAGAACGGTTTTCAATCTGTTAGGGCCGCTTACAAACCCAGCAATAGCAAATACGCAGCTTGTTGGTTTATATAATGAGGGCTTACTTGAAAAAATAACTGGTGTTTTGCGCAATCTTGGTTTAAAAAGAGCGCTTGTGGTATGCGGCAAAGATGGTTTAGATGAAATAACCGTAACTTCAAAAACTTCTGTTTGTGAACTTACAGATGGATTAATAAAGAAGTATGAAATAGAACCCGAAGATTTCGGTATGATAAAACATTCAATAAAAGAGCTTGTTGGCGGAGATGCAAAAGTAAACGCTAAAATTGCAAACTCTGTTTTAAACGGCCAAAAAAATGCCTGTCTTGATGCTGTTGTTATAAATGCAGGAGCTGGTATCTATGTTGCTAAAAATTTATCAAGTATCTCTGATGGTATAAAACTTGCTTTTGAGGCCATAAAATCTGGCGCTGCAAAGGCAAAATTAGAAGCTCTTGTGAAACTTACTAATGAACTTTCTTGAAACTGTAATTAAGTACAAAAAAAGCTCTTTGATAGAGGCAAAAAAAAATGTGCCTTTTAAAATACTCTTTGCGCAATTAGAAGAAATTAAGCTGCAATTTGGCAGTTTTGGTAAATCACTTTCTAAAGAGGGTGTTAGAATAATTGCTGAAATGAAAAAGGCAAGCCCGCTAGCCGGCATTTTGTGTTCAAACTATGTTCCAGCTAAAATTGCGCGTGAATATTCGTCCTGTGGTGCTGCGGCAATATCGGTATTAACAGAAGAAAAGTATTTTTTAGGTAGTTTAGACGATATTAAAATAGCAAAACAAAATTCATCAGTTCCAATTTTAAGAAAAGATTTTATTGTAGATGAGTATCAATTAGTTGAGGCAAAACTTGCCGGAGCGGACACAGTGCTTTTAATAGTTGCCGCATTAAATAAATCTGAAATTCTCAATTTAATTTCTTTTGCCTCAAAAATTTCGCTTGAGTGTCTTGTTGAAGTGCATACAATACCGGAATTGGAACTTGCATGCGAATGCGGTGCAAATATAATTGGCATAAATAACCGCAGTTTAGAAACACTTAAAGTTGATTTAAACACAGGTTTTAAAATGCTTAGTGTTATGCCAAAAAACAAAATTACTGTTATAGAAAGCGGCATTAAAACTTTTGATGAAATAAACAGTTTTATTTCTGCAGGTGTAAATGCTTTTCTTATAGGTGAAACTATAATTAAAAGCCAAAACCCGTGTAATAAATTAAAAGAGCTTCTAGGGGAAAAAGTTGCTTAAAATTAAAATATGCGGAATTACAAATAGTGAAGATGCCGGCCTTGCCTCAATGCTTGGGGCAGATTACATTGGGCTCAATTTTTGTAAGGAAAGCCCGCGCAAGGTTTCTTTGCAAAACGCAAGCAAAATATTTGATGCCTTGCCTCCATTTACAACTGCTGTCGGAGTGTTTGTGGATGAGCCAATGGTTGATATAAAAAAAATAATAAAAAAAGTTGGTTTTGAAATTATACAGTTGCACGGGTCCGAAAACCAAGATTATTGCTTAGAGCTAAAAGCATTAGGTGTGAAAGTAATAAAAGCCTTTAGGGTAAACTCCAAAGAAACAGTTGATAACGCAAAAAAATATTTAGAGTGTTCGGATTATTTTCTTTTCGATTCATTTAGTGAAGGTGTTGCCGGTGGAACCGGTGAAGTCTTTAATTGGGATTTGGCACTTGGTGCGAAGGAATTTGGCAAACCTTTTTTTCTCGCAGGCGGGTTAACGCCGGAAAATGTGGCCCAAGCAATAGAAAAAGTTCATCCGTTTGCTGTTGATGTAGCGTCTGGAGTTGAACGATTGCCAAGCAGAAAGGATTTTGAAAAAATGAAGCTTTTTGTTAAAGCTGTAAGGAGCCTAAAGTGAACACTAAAGCAATAATTCTAAGTGCGAAAAATGTTATTAAAATAGAGTCAGACGCATTAAAGCAGCAAATTAAACATATAGATAATGAGTTTGTAAAAGCTGTTAGCTTAATTTTTGGTGTATCCGGAAAACTTGTTGTTATGGGTGTTGGAAAATCTGGGCTTATTGCAAAAAAAATTGTGGCAACAATGTCTTCCCTTGGCACTCCGTCGGTTTTTTTACATCCGGCTGAGTGTTTGCATGGCGATATAGGCACGCTTAGCTCTCAAGACGCGGTGCTAATGCTTTCATATACGGGGGAAAGCGATGAGATAAAAAAAGTTTTACCTATAATTAAAAGTTTTGGCATAAAAATAGTTGCTATGACCGGTAAGCCAAAAGCGCAGGTGTGGAAAAGTGCCGATATTATAATAAACTCCTGCGTAAAAAAAGAGGCCTGTCATTTAAACATTGCTCCAACATCATCTACAACAGCAATGCTTGCATTAGGCGATGCCATTGCCATTTGTGTTTCTAAGTTGAAGGGCTTCAAAGTTGAAAACATGGCAAAGTTTCACCCGCTTGGCGGAATTGGCAAAAAACTCACTCTTAAGGTTGCAGATTTAATGCATAAAGGTGCAAATAACCCACTTGTTAAAGCGCAAAGCACAGTTGAAGATGCTCTTTTTGTTATGACAAAAACCCGTGTAGGTGCTGCAAATATTGTTGATGCAAAAGGTAAGCTTGCTGGTTTTTTCACTGATGGCGATTTACGCAGAAACCTGCAAAAAGACCAGCAACTGCTTTCAAAAAAAATATCTTTGTTTATGACGAAAAAGCCATTAACAATATCGCCACAAATGCTTGCTGTTGATGCGGCCAGAATACTTAAAGCGCATAAATTTGACAATATACCTGTAGTAGATAAGAATGGCAAACCGGTTGGTATATTAGATGAAAGAGACCTGCTTTCAGAGGGCATTGTATGAACAAAAAAGAGTACTTTGGCTCATTTGGCGGACAGTTTGTTCCTGAAACACTTATGGCTCCGCTTGCCGAGTTAGAATGTGCGCTAAAAAGCGCGTTAAAAGATAGTTCATTCAAAATAGAATTAAATTCGTATCTTAAAAACTATGCAGGCAGGCAAACCCCGCTTTATTTTGCTAAGCGCCTTACACAAATGTATGGCGGTGCAAAAATATATATTAAAAGAGAAGATCTTTGCCATACTGGTTCACATAAAATAAATAATACACTTGGGCAGGTTTTGCTTGCAAAAAGGTTAGGTAAAAAAAGAGTTATTGCAGAAACCGGCGCAGGCCAGCATGGTGTTGCAACGGCTACAGCTGCTGCAATATTTGGCCTTGAGTGTGTGGTTTATATGGGTGAAGAAGATATACGGCGACAGGCATTAAATGTTTATAGAATGGAGCTTTTAGGGGCAAAGGTAATTCCGGTTACTTCTGGCACAAAAACATTAAAAGATGCCATTAATGAGGCAATGCGTGACTGGGTTACAAATATTGCAAACACATTTTATGTTATTGGTTCAGTAATGGGTCCATATCCATATCCATTAATGGTGCGCACTTTCCAAAGTATTATTGGAAAAGAGACCAAACAACAAATTCTTGCAGTTGAAGGAAAATTACCGGATTATGTGATTGCTTGTGTTGGTGGTGGAAGCAACTCAATGGGAATATTTTATAATTTCATAAAAGATAAAAATGTAAAACTTATTGGTTTAGAAGCCGCAGGGGCTGCAACATTATCAAAAGGGAGTGTTGGCTATTTACATGGAATGAAAACATATGTTTTACAGGATAAATATGGCCAGATACTTGGTACTCACTCAATTTCTGCTGGATTAGATTATCCTGGGGTTGGTCCAGAGCACAGTTACCTTAAGGAAAGCGGGAGAGCGCAATACTTTCCAATAACGGATTTTGAAGCACTGAATGCCTTTAAAATGCTGGCAATTTATGAAGGTATTATTCCAGCACTTGAATCATCTCATGCGTTTGCATATCTGCCAAAACTTGCCCCAAAACTTTCAAAAGATAAAATAATAGTTGTTTGCCTTTCAGGTCGTGGCGATAAAGATGTTGATTCTGTGCTTGCGGTCCTTGGGAGAAATAAATGAAAAACCGTCTTGCACAGTTTATAGAAAAACAAAAGCAAACAAAAGAAAAGGCATTGATAGTTTTTTTTACAGCTGGATATCCAAATATGGATGCTACAGAAAAGTTAATTTTGGCATCAGTTAACTGTGGCGCAGATATTATAGAAATTGGCATACCATTTTCAGACCCGGTTGCCGACGGCCCTACAATTCAATATGCCTCAGAATACGCGCTTAAAAATGGGGCAACATTGGCAAAAGCACTTTTAGTTGTAAAAAAAGCGCGTGCTAAAACTCAGGTGCCAATAGTTTTTATGGGATACATGAATACTTTTGTAGCAGGTGGGGCCAAAAAAAGTTTTGCATCAATTTCTGCCGCGGGGGTTGATGGAGTTATAATTGCAGATATTGTGCCAGAAGAAAATAAAGCCGTGGAAGGAATTCTAAAAAAATACAATCTTGCACAGTCAATGCTTGTTGCCCCAAACACACCAGCAAAAAGAATGAGTGCAATTGCCAATAAAACAACTGGTTTTGTTTATGTTGTTTCTGTTTCAGGGGTAACGGGAGCAAGGAAAGGCTTTTCAATTGATATTACAGACTATCTTAAAAAAACAAAAGCCGCCATTTTAAATAAAGCTCGTTATGTAGGTTTTGGGGTTGGCTCCGCAAAAGCGGCAAAAGCGCTTGCTCCATTTTGTGATGGTGTAATTGTAGGATCAGCTTTAATAAACATAATTAAAGAAAAGTATCCCAAAAGTACTTGGCTTAATAGTGTTTGCAATTTAATAAAAAATATAAAGAAAGCCATTAAGTAGCTTTCAGAGGTAAAAATGAAAAGAACATTCTCACAAACCACTAAAACAGAAATACCAGCAGGGCTTTGGACAAAATGTAAAAAATGTGAACAGATTATTTTTCAAAAAGAACTTGATGAAAACTTAAAGGTATGTCCAAAGTGTGGTGCCTATTTTCGTCTAACACCGCAAGAACGCATTGATTTGCTGTGTGATAAAAAATCTTTTAAAGAGTTGGATAGCGATTTAAAACCGTCTGACCCGCTAAAATTCCCAAACTATGCTAAAAAAGCTCAAAGCGCGCAGGGCTCAGAGGCGATTGTTTATGGGCAAGGCACAATTGGCACTCACAAAGTGGTGCTTGCGGTTATGAATTTTGATTTTATGGGCGGTTCTATGGGCTCTGTTGTAGGGGAAAAAATTGCGCGGGCAGCAGAGGTTTGTATTAAGAAAAAAATTCCTCTTATAATAGTTTCTGCTTCTGGTGGTGCAAGAATGCAAGAGGGTATTATCTCACTAATGCAAATGGCAAAAACCAGTGCAGCGCTGGCAACGCTTAGCGAAAAAAAGCTTCCATATATTTCAATTCTTACAGATCCAACTACAGGTGGTGTTACGGCATCTTTCGCAATGCTCGGCGATATAATAATTGCGGAGCCAAAAGCACTAATTTGTTTTGCAGGGCCTCGCGTAATTGAGCAAACCATCAGACAAAAATTGCCAGATGGGTTTCAACTTTCAGAATTTTTAATGGAACATGGAATGGTTGATATAATAGCTGAAAGGAAAAATTTAAAAGCAACACTTGTAAGTATTTTAGAGTTTTTTGAAAAATAATTTATGCGAATTCTTGATACTTGGCAAAAAACTGAGTACACAAAAATGCAGCCTGGACTGCAAAGAATTCAGAACTTTTTAGAGCGTGCAGACAATCCGCAAAATACTTTTAAAAGTTTCCATATTGCAGGTACAAACGGCAAGGGCTCAACAGCGGCTGTCATTGCGAATATATTGGTAAACTCAGGTTATAAAACAGCTCTTTACACATCACCACATTTGATTAATATATCGGAAAGAATAAATATAAACGGCATTCCAATTACAGCATCAGAGCTTGAAAAACTAACGCGCAAGAACCTGCGCCTTGCGAAAAGTTTAAAGTTAACATTTTTTGAATTTATAACTGCTTTGGCTTTTTTGCATTTTAGAAATAATAAAGTTGATGTGGCTGTAATTGAAACTGGCCTTGGCGGTCGTTTTGATGCTACCAATGTTATAAATTCTCCGCTCGCTTGTGTCATTACTGAGATTGCATTAGAACATAAAGGAGTACTTGGTAACACTATAAAGAAAATTGCTTATGAAAAAGCAGGTATAATTAAAAACAGTGTTCCTGTTATTTGCGGTACGCAAAATCCGGCGGCTTTAAAAGTTATATATGCTGTGTGTAAAACTAACAATGCCACACTTTATGCTTTTGGAAAAGATTTTTGCTATAAAAACTATACTCAAAATTTTCTTGGCAGCAATGCGTCTGCAGAGTTTTTTTATAACGGAGTTGAAAGAAAATTTAAGGTTGTCACTAACCTAATTGGCACATATCAGGCAAAAAATTGTTCCTGCGCTTTGGGTGCAATAGAGGCACAAAAAGAGCTAAGTGTTAAGAGTTCGGCTATGCTTGCTGGTGCAAAAACAGTTACATGGCCCGCCCGCTTTGATGTGCGCGAAATAAATAAAAAGACATTTATTTTTGATGGAGCGCATAACCCGCAGGCTATGAAGTGCTTTGCAGATATGCTTAAAATAACGCCTTACTCAAAGCCAAAGCCAGCTTTACTTTTTGGTGTAATGGCTGATAAAGATTTTTATAAAATAATTAAGCAGGCGGCGGTATTTTGCGATAAGGTTGTGCTTGTGCGAGCCAAAAACGCAAGAAGTTTAGATTTAAATAAATTGTCTTTGCAGTGGCAAAAACATTTGCCAAAAGAAAATATTTTTACCGCAACGACACTCAAAACTGCAATGAGCATTTTAAAAGATTCCAAAGTAATAGTAGTTACGGGCTCACTTTATTTAGTTGCTGATTGTTTCAAATATTTTAAATTAAAAACTTCTAAGGAGTAAAAGATGGTTAAGTATTTTTTAGGTGTAGATCTCGGTGGTACAGGAGTTAAACTCGCCATCACAACTCAAAAGGGTTTGGTGGTTGCCCAAAGTTCATTCCCAAATTTAAACCCGTCAGATTATAAAAATGTTGTTAAAGAAATAATAGCTCATTTTAACGAAATAAAGAGTGGTTATAAAGTGCTTGCAGCGGGTATTGGTGTTGCCGGCGATGTAGATCAAAAACACGCGCTTGTGCGCTTTTCTCCAAACCTTAAGTGGAAAAATATGCATTTGGCAAAAGAATTTAAAAAATACCTAAATATCCCAGTTTATATAGATAACGATGCTAACACGGCCGCGCTCGGTGCTTACTGTCTTGAAACGAAAGGTAAGGTAAACAACCTTATCTGTGTTACACTCGGCACAGGTATTGGCGGTGGTTTTATTTTGGATGGTAAACTTTTTACCGGCGCAACCGGTTCTGCCGGTGAAATTGGTCACATTACACTCTACCCGGGTGGACACTTGTGCAATTGTGGCAACCATGGCTGTGTTGAAAGATACCTTGGGGCGCCATACATTAGCAGTGAGTTTTCAGAGCTGGCGCGAAAAAATAATAATAAAACCGTAAGTAAACTTGTTGAGGGTGATTTTAGTAGTGTAACACCTAAAATAATAACGCTTGCCGCCAATTCTGGCGACCAACTTGCAATAGATTATTGGAAAAGCTACGGCGAAAAACTTGGAATAATGCTTGCTGGCCTTATAAATACAATAAACCCCGATATGGTGGTGCTTGCCGGCGGGTTAAGCAAGGCGGGCAATTATATTTTAAACCCGGTAAAGGAAACTGTTAAGAAAAGGGCATTTAAAGCGCCGGTAAAAACATGCAAAATAATAATATCAAAGTACACGCAAAAACTAGGGGTTGTGGGCGCCGCTCTACTTGCAACACAGCAAAATAAATAAATGGGAAATAGATGAGTAATAAAGTTAAAAATATTTTAAGTGTTTTTATTTGCCTATTAGGTCTTTTTTTTATTTTCACTTCAAATGCGCATTCTTCGCCAGCAAAAGTAAAAGCCGATTACTTATTTTACGATTCTGAAAATAAGTATGCTCTCCTTAAAACATCTGCATCCATTGAGTGGCAAGGCAAAAATATAAGTGCCAATCAAATTGAACTGTTTTTTGCAAGCAACACTGCAAAAGCAGTAGGCGATGTGGTTCTTTACGATAGTGGCAGTGTTGTTTTTGCCGATTTGGCCGAATACAACACATTAACTTCAACCGGTTCATTGCAAGGGGCTTTTGGTTATTTTGATCCGTTTTATTTTTTGGCGCAAAACTTTACTCGTAAAGGCGCAGATAAATTTTCACTTACCGATTGTGAGTTTACAACTTGCAATAAAGACGATCCTGACTTTACCATAAGTGCCACAAGTGTTGACGGCACGCTTAAAAAAAATATTCTAATTTATAATGCTGTTTACAGGGTGAAAAATATACCTATATTTTACTTTCCATTAGTGCCATTTGGGCTTGGGAAACACCGTCATACAATTTATGTTGAGCCGGGCTACAACAACTCCGATGGGTTTTTTTTAAGAGCAATTTATGGCTATCCAATAAGTGATTATATTTACTCAAATTTGTACCTTGATTATTATTCAAGGCGCGGCACAGGTAAGGGTGGTCAGTTAACTTATAATGTTCCTAATAAAATGAACGGTTCGTTGTATCTTTACCATATTTACGAGCAAACTACCGATATAGAGCGCCTTAGCGCAAGAGCAACACACTGGCAAAAATTAAGCCCGCTTTGGACTGGGCAATCCCAGTTAAACTATTATAGTGATAGAAGCTTTAATAGCCAGTATTTTTTGGATAATTGGCAAAGTATAAACAGTAATATTGACTCTAATTTGTCATTGACCCGCCAAGACAGCGCAGGTAACTTTAGGGTTCTTGTCGCCCGCTCCGATTCTTTCGACCAAACAAAGATGAATTATGCTCCAACAATTATTACTGCTCCGTCGCTGTCATATTCTCTCTATCCGGTAAAAGGTAAAATGCCTTTTTATACCGTGCTAAACGGCGCTATACAAAATCAATACACAAAAGCAGATGATTTTTACCTGATAAGCGGTTCTTTTGATGCAGCAATTTATAAAGATTTTAAAATTAATCGGAAATTAACTCTAACGCCAAGAATAGGAATAACACAAAATTGGCAAGATGCTACTTCAAAAACAGATGATGAAGATATATTTGTAACTCATTATTATACTTCAGAAAACCTTCGTTATCGCCTTGCTTCTTGGGTAGATTGGAACTTAATTCACAGCTTTAAGCTTCGCTCAATTCAAAACTCCACGGCTATAGATGAAAACGCGAATGATTTCGGGATAGAATCAAATCTAATTTCCTATACAAATACAATGTATCCTGCTCGTCGTTTAACGCTCCGTAATTCTACTTCATTTGATGCTCGCACATTTCGCTTAAGCCCATTTTACACTTGGACTGATCGGTTCACTCCAGTAGTTAGCGAGATTACATGGTTTCCGTCAAATTTTTATAATTTGTATCTTCGTGAAGAAACAACAATTGCTCCAATAGATGTAAAGCTTCTTCAGGGTTTATTTAACATTGGTGACCCAAGTGTAAAATACGCAAACTTTGGTTTGTTTTATCAAAATGCTTATCCAGACCAGCTTGGGTTTAACTTTGGTTTTGGAACATGGATAGGTCCAAAGTGGAAGTTGGACTATTCTGCAAGAGCGTACAGTTATAACTACCTTTCAAACGTTGCGTTAAGTGATCAGTCGGTACAACTATACCGCGACTTGCATTGCTGGGATATGCGTTTAACATACAAAAAACATACCACTTCCGAGGAATTTTTTGTTTACTTGGACCTAAAAGTATCGGGCAAAGTGCGTCAGACACAATTTAACAAAGAAGCCTACTTAGACACACATCCTTGGCAACGCTAAACCTTAACCAAAAAAAGTCCAATATGTTAAGAGATTGTACATTCTGTTGAAATTATTATAAATATTTACTATACTCCAACAACAAAGTAAATAGAAAGATTCACGCTTTACAAAAAATACAAAAACCGGCGTTGCCGTGAACTTTAAGCGCAATCAAAATTAGGCACTAAAAATCATGAAAAAACTACTCATAATCCTACTGTTATTTACGGCATCGTCTCTTTCCGCCAATAATCTTAAGATTTCAAGCGGAAATGTTTCTAACTTTTACGCTGGCTCTACAGAGATTTCCTTTACTGTTTCTCAGGAAAATACTTTTTCTACGAACACATATATATACAGTAACGACCCGGTGAAAGACTGCGCCTGGATATTCGTCAAATACTCACTCAATGGCGATTCAGGTCCATGGAACCATTGCACTATTACTGGCACAAGCGCCGGTGACGGTGCATCAACTACGATACAGAGTGTTTCCGACAACAAGGGTGTTTTCCTTTTTTCAAATGGCAGCAACAGTTTATGGAAAAGCAACTATGTGAAAGTGCAATGGAATTTTGTGGCTGATGGTATTGGCACTTTCCCTTCCAGTGGTGTTAAATTCAAAGTCATGGGAATTGAGATGGTTTATATTTCTACCGGCACATTTTTATATAACGCTGGGTCAATAGCAGACAGCACAACCAATAATTTTGGAGGTGGCAGTCAGGTGACAGTAGGATCAATCACTGATGTGCCCGCTGGCTGTGCCAATGACTGGCCCAACGGATACAGAGCGTTTTATCTTGCCAAGTACGAAATAAGCCAGAAACAGTATGTAGATTTTTTGAATGCGGTTGACCCCTATGGAACAACAGGTACGACATATTATGATTCAGTCCGATATAATTTATACGGATACTATGTACAAATGGACAATTCGCGCCCAATAGGCGACCGGTACTATATAGCAAGTGAGAGAGATACACTGGGATGTAATTGGCTTAGTTGGAGTGATGCCACAGCGTATGCCAGCTGGTCCGGACTTAGGCCGATGACAGAAATGGAGTTTGAGCGAGCAGGAAGAGGGCGTAACAATGCAAATATCTACCTTTGGGGCAATACCGATCCTCTAAGCGTAAACTTCGTGGACACAAAGAGTGGAGGCACCGAGAAGTGTTGGTTATATTATGCCAACTGCGATCAGTTCTCGGGAAGTAACGGCCCCACCTCCGTTGGACACTATTTAAGCGGATTAAACATAAGCGGCGCGCCCCAAGTTCGAACAGTAGCGCAAACAGGCGCCAGTCCTTACGGAATAGCGGATTTAGGCGGCAACGTATGGGAACACATAATTAATTGTCAAAGCATAGGAACACCTACAAATGGCAACGGTACAACAACCGTCCCTGATGTCCCTGTTTGGCCATCATACGCATCTGCCGGGCTTCGTGGCGGTGCTTGGGACGATGCTCCCACGCGTATGCGAGTGTCAGACCGCGCAAACGCGGGCTGGGCGGACGAGAGTCGCGGCGCCAGTGTCGGGTTTCGTCCCGCGAGGACACCGTAGCTTTTTGCGCTTTTACATTTTTACGCTGTTGCCGTGAAAGACATAAAATGGCTGCGAAGCAATATTAGTAATTATAGTACACGACATAGATAAAAGACAACGATGTAAATAACAAATGTGAAAACGACTATGAAAAAACTGGTTTTTCTATCATTGCTTTTACTGGCCGTTAATTCTTTTGCGACGGCGCCGTACGACGGCGGTCCGGGCGACGGATGGGATGTGTGTGCCTTCACTGCGAAAAATCCCTATCTTGCCTTCATAAATGTACCCGATACTCTTACTGCGGGTGTGAGTTCCAGTAATATGGTAGTGCAACTTTTTGATGGCGATGGCAATCCTTTACTCGCCCCCGCAACTTTAACCATCAATCTTGGCTCAACTTCGTCCAACTATTTATTCCAACCGACTGACGTCTACATTAGTCAAGGTCAAAGTCAAAGCAACAATATACATTATACAGATTATGTTGCCGGAAACAGTATCATTGCGGTAAATACGCCCATCTCTGGCTACAGTTGGGTATCATTTCCTTCAGCGATAGCAATCTCTCCTAACGCCACAAATCACTTCACGGTAAATCCCAACGCCGCCGCCGCGGTGTTAGTTGCTGAAGGAATAAATGTAACTGCCTGTGACCAGTATAATAATATCGCAACGAATTATACCGGCACTGCTGTTTTTACATCTACAGGTAGTATGACCATGCCCTCCTCATCTCATACATTTGTTTCGGGTGACAATGGTGTATATTCATTTACAGTTAACGATGCTGTAGTAGAGAAAGTTAATTTAACCGCGACAGATTCGGTGTCTCCATCGGTTACCGGAGTTAGCCCCTCGATACAGTTCAATGGTACATATATTTCCGGTGTTACTGACCTTGGATGGAGTGCGAACCTGATGCAGGGGCAGAACGATGTGGCGATGCTACGGTTTGATATGAAAGCATCGTCGGGGACATCCACATGGAATAAGGTGCGGGTGGACCGTCTTGGGACAAGCACGAACGATGATATAAACTATGCCAAGATATATCTTGATAATGGCAACGGTGTGTTTAACGGCTCTCCGCAGGATGTAATGATAGGTTCTGCGGCCTTCATCGGGAGCAATCCCGGCAGCAAGGCAATGATCAGCGTGACGCCTCAAACGGTGAGTAGCAGTACAACGAAAATGTATTATGTAACCTATGATGTTCCCATAAGTGCGGTGGAGGGTAATACTGCCGGAGCACAGATAGCAGGCGCCAACTATTTTACTATAGCGTCAGGTTTGCCGATGGGCACAAACAATATTCCGGCGGTCAGTTCTACATCAACGATCTTTTCCGTGCCGCGTATTTTGACAATAACGCCAACTGATCTTACTCCAAGCCTGCCGCCGGTGTATCAGGGGCAGAGCGATATAGTGATGGAAAAGTTATTGATAGCGACCGATTTCGGGCCGGTAACACTGAAAAGTGTCAAGATAAACAAATCAGCTGAGTCAACCTGTTTTTCTGGAGATATAAAATCTATTGCGATGTGGCGCGACGACGGCGACAATTTATATGATGCAAGTAGTGATGTACTGATAGCATCAGACACCTTTGCCAGCGGTTCAGTATTATTGAATATGAACGAAAGCGAGACGATAACACCGCAGACCTATTTCCTTGTGGCAGACATAGCTCCGGCATCACATACGGGCGTAACATTCGGGATGGAATGCACGGAATCAAATTTCTTTACAGTAGATGGGCTAAATTCTGTATCTTCAACGCATTTCCCTATCCACACCAGCACCATAACTATCAACCCGATGATTAATATGTTGACGGTTACTCCGTTCAGTGTTGCGCCTGCTGAGGTGTATCAGGGATCAGCCGCAGTGACAATGTTAAAATTTACCTTGACGGCCAACCAGAACTCTATAGTGTGGAGCAGAATAAAAATTGACCAGCTTGGCACTGCGATTGATAGCGATATTTCCGCAATAAAGATATTTACAAACGATGGTACGCTAATCAGCGGGGGAAGCGATGTCTTTTCAAACGGAAAAGCTACTGTGCTTTTGTCACAACCGCAGACGATAATTCAGGGAACGCCGCAGACATATTACGTTACAGTGGATATTAATCCAAATGCCGAGGTAGCGGGTATAACATTGAGCGTGGGAACTACCAGTTATTTGACTGTTTCTTCTCCGAATTATATTTCGCCAGTGAACTTCCCTATACATGGGAATACAACTATTAGGGCTTATCCTGATACGATGATGATACAGCTAACCGCTGTCGGTCCTGCCGCGGTAAACCAGGGTGTGCAAAATGTAAGCATTGTTAAAATGAATATTTGGAGCACGATGAAAACAGTGTTCTGGAGCAATGTGCAAATCTCTAACGCAGGTACTCTGTCTGACAGCGATATTACTGCAGTGAAGATATTTAGGGATGCGAATGCAAACGGGTATTATGATGGAAGTGACTCGCTTATAAGTTCGGGAGTTGACATTTTTAGTGAAACCTCGGCGAATATTACATTGAATAGTCCAGAGTCAATTACTCCGAGTACACGTACATATTTTGCAGTGGTTTCGGTGAGCTCTACCGCTATGCCGACCAATTCTATCAAAATGCAGTTACAGACGAACTTTTTCACGGTGAACTTGCCAAACTCGGTGTTGGGTGGGTTGTTGTTCATCTCTTCGCCTACAATAGTTAACCCGCCGTCGGTGGTGATAAGCGTAAGCGGGACAAGTTTATCCACTGCGTCAGTAAAACAAGGGGCGACTCTTGTGCCTGTAATGAAGCTTGTGATGAATTCAAACAACTACTGGGCGGTATGGCAGAGTATACGGTTGAATCTGTCTGGTACTGCCCAGAACAGTGATATTAGTAGAATTCTAATTTACAAGGACTCAATATCAAGTGGTGTGTTCAATGCTGCTCAAGATGAGCTGCTTAACACAACGGACGATAAATTTGCGCTTAAAACGGCAAATATTACTTTAACATCCCCGCAAACATTGACAACAACGCCGCAGACATATTTTGTTGTGGTGAATATTGATGACAACGCGACTCAGAACGCTACATTTGGATGTAACCTTGCAAGTGAGGGGTGTATCATAGTTGATTTTCCAAACACGGTAAGCTCATCGGGGTTCCCGATAAATTCAGGATTAACCGCTATTGATGCGGAAGTTAATACGGTAACAGTAGTTCCCACGAATTCCGGGCTGGAGTCTGTGATGCAGACGGATACCAATAAAGTACTTGAAGTATTGACATTAAATTCAGATAATTTAGATGTGCTATGGTCGGCATTGACATTGTCGTTGACAACGGCGATGGGCGGGAGCGATACCGATATTTCCGCGATTAAAATATACCGCGTTGTAAACCCTGACGGCTCGTTCAATGGGCCAGGCGTTGATACCACCACTGTGTTGATAAGCGCCCAAAGAACCTTCTCAAACGGCCAGGTGACTATCCCGATGATTACCCCTGAGCACATAACAAATACGCCGAAGAAATATCTTATTGCGGTAGATATCAGCCAGACGGCAACGGTAGGGGCAATGATAGGAATCAGGGCGACGGATCAGACAAGTGTAATTGTAGGCTCTCCTAACATTATAGATCCAGCAAACTTTCCGTGGTCTTGCACGCAGCCCGTGATAAGTGACCAGCCCGACACATTGCTGGTTTCCGGCGCAACGAATCTTGCCGGCGATACAGTAGACCAGGGTGGGGTAAATGAATCCATGCTTAAAGTTGGATTGTGTGTTGATCATGACAGCGCGGTTTTGAGCACTATTAAAGTTACAAAACTGGGAACATTAAATGAGTTAAATGTCAAAGCGGTAAATATATATTGTGACACGAATAATAATGGCATTATAGATGCTCAAGATAATTCGTCTCTCGGCTCTGCGGCCTTTCTGGGAGGAGACGCTACAATTAATATTGTGCCGCAGTTACTGACCCCTACAACGCAGTATTATATTATCAGTTGTGACATTGATACCGGTGCGGTTGTAGGGGCATCACTGGGAGTACAGTTGAAAGATGCAAACAGTTTCTCGGTGGCAGCCCCTGATTTTGTATCTTCGCAAAACCTGCCGTTATCGTCGTCTTTGCCGATAGTTCGTGATATCAGGACGCCCACTAAGCCAATCGTTACCGCAGATAGCGCTTTTACCAGCCATTTCCAGGAGATGAATGCAGCCTGGCAATCGCAAGTGATTGGTGGCACGATTGCAGACAGTCAATATGCAATTGGATCAACGCCCGGCGGAGTGGACGCAAAAAACTGGACTTCAAATGGTACCAATCAGACAATACTGGCACAGGGCTTGTCGCTGAACGATGGGACGACTTACTATATATCCGTAAAAACAAAAAGCAATTTCAATCTTTGGAGTGACATAGGCATAAACACTGGTATAACCGTTGACCTTTCATCACCAACACTTAACGGTACTCCTTCAATAAGTAAAGATGGAACAACCTATATGGTGCAATGGCCTGCGGCACAGGCAGGCGTCTCCGGAGTAATTGGGTATGAACTGCAGCAACGCGTAGGTACTTCTCCTGTTTGGACAACGGTTTCTACGCTTATGGTGGCCGCACCTTCCCAGTCAGGAGCTAAGAAGGCAGCGGGGGTGAACCAGCAAACAAGTTATGTGCTTACCGGACTGTCGGATGGAACCTATTTCTACCGTGTACGCGCACTCAATGGTGCTAATATATGGTCGGAGTTTACTGCGCCTGTCCGACTAGTTGTGGGCATGGTTTCCAGCGATGTTTTCTCTGCGGTCTCCGCATATCCTAATCCCTTTAATTCAAAGAATGCTAAGGTTACGATAAACTATACGCTTAACAGTGATTCTAATGTAAAAATAAAAATTTATGACTTGTACGGTCACTTTGTCAATGAGCTGAATTACTCAAGCGGAGCAAACGGCGGAATGATGGGCAGCAACGATGCTGTCTGGGATAGTACTGACAAAAACGGTGACAAAGTCAGTATGGGCGGCTACATTGCTATTCTGACTTCTGACTTAAACTGCGCGGGCAATAAGGTAGTTGTGAAAATTGGCGTGGTGCATTAATTTTTGACATTACGCAAAACCAAATGATGTTGAAGTTGTAGTCGCAGAGCTTGCTCTGCCGTCGTTGTCGTGAAAGACGCAAAAACCAAATAATGGCAAAGCAAGTTTTGCTATTGCAAGAATAAAATTATGAACATTAAAAAGTTGTTATCATTATCTATGTTTCTATTAATATTTCTTCAGCTTCCCGCCTATTCGCTTGGCGGCAAGCCCGGAGAGATATTTGAATGGGGTATGGGTGGAAGAGCTCTGGGAATGGGGAAGGCTTTTACAGCAGCGGCGGACGATTCATCAGCTTCTTACTGGAACCCTGCAAACATGCCGCGGCTTAACAGCCAGGAAATATCTATGTCACACAATATGCTGTGGGAAGGGACAGGATACGACTCGTTAAGCTATGTCTATCCGACTCCTTTTAGGAAAGCATTCGGTGTAAACCTGATAAAAGTAGGTAACGACGGTTTTGTCGGGACTGATGAGAATAACATTCCTACTGGTAACTTTAGTGTTTCCGATACAGCAATAAAGTTAGGTTACGGCCAGTTCCTGTCGCGTTCGTTCTCAGTGGGTACTGCTTTTAACTACCTCACTCGTAATGTGGGTGTGTATTCAAGTTCCTTAATGAGCCTTGATTTGGGAGCGACATACTTTCCTGATCCGAGAAAGTCATTTGCGTTGAAGGTAGGCAATATCTTCGGTTTTTCAAGTAATACCGATGATCAATTGCCGTTGAATCTGAGGGTTGGTTACGCGCAGAAGTTTTTCAATGATAAGCTGACTGCGTCCTTTGACTATCAGTTTCCTGATCGGTGGTACAGTGGTTTTGAAGTATCATTAAATCCTCTGTTTTTGCGTTTAGGGCTGAACTACGAAGAGATGAGCACCGGTATAGGATATATTTTTAAGAACAATTACCGGCTTGATTACGCCTTAGCACATAGTGTGGATTTAGGATTGTCGCACCGCATTTCGTTTACTTTCAAATTTGGGAAAGACATTACTTACGAGAGGGAAAAGATTATTGCTGACGCAGTGCTCCATGGCGATCAGCAGGTATCAAATGGAAAGTTTAATAAAGCATTAAGTATCTATGAGAGTGTACTGAGCTTTGAAGACAAACCAGTCGCAAGCAAGAGATCCCAGAATATGAAAGCCTTAATGGAACAGGCAGAGCTAAACGATGTACCTTCTAAGCTATCAGAAAGCGAGAATAAAGCGGCAGATTACGAGTGCAAGGCAGTGTATGATTATATGAACAATATGCTGACAGAGGCGTTGTTAAATATTCAGCAGGCGATAAGTATAAACTCGGACAATCAGACATACAAAGCTATAGAAGCGATACTTAAGAAAGAAGGGGCAGTGATAACAGATGAGGATCTTTCACCTGATACGAAGGTGGCGATGAAATTGCATCGCGCAATAAGTTATTTTCAGGACGGAAAATACGATCTGGCGGCCAAAGAGTGCCAAGAAGTGTTGAGACTTGAACCTGACAATGTTATTGCCCATATGCGCCTTGGCTCAACCTATTATGCAGTAGGCATAAAAGATAAAGCTATAATAGAGTGGCGAAGAGCACTTGAGCTGGACCCGAATAACACTGAGCTTCAGCAATTTATACAACAGGCAGGAGAGAAATAGAGGTTCCAAATTGTTTAAAGCAGGCAAAGAAGTGTCGACACTGATAATAAAATAAAGTGCGCAAAAAGAAAAGAATAAGCAGTGTAAATTTTACTTATTTTATTTATAACATTAGCGTTTTTAGCTTGATATAGTGGTGAATTGATAGCCACAAAAGGCATCAAATATCATTAATAAATGAATAAGGGAAGGGCAAGACAATGATACAAAGAGCAGTGGTAAAAAAGAGGACATGGAAAATAGCAGTAAAAGCAGCAATGTTATTTCTATTTGCCATTGTTATATTATGCCCGAAAGCGCAGGGATACAGTGTTGACGATAAATTAAAACTGGAGCAGTTGTATGCGAAACGAGTGAACGATGTGGTGGAAAATATCGTTGGCAAGGGGAAAGTGATAACATATGTCAATGTGTACCTTCTTGATACCGTACAGACGCAAAAAGTGAAAGAGATATATAATATAAGCTCCCCAAAAGGCAATAAATTGGTTGGGTGGAATGAATCAGGTACGAATAATTTTATCCTCCCAGGTATTCCCACAAAAGGCGGACAAGCGGGTGCTGCTATGGGGGCGAGCAAATACGAAAATACGACGGAGCAGCAGCTTGAATTGCCGCAGACGATGCTGAAGAAGATAAAAGTGACGGTAATCGTAGACGCAAAAGTAGCGGAAAAAGACCTGACAACGATCCCTAACATAGTAACGGAGGTGTTAGAGATGGACATGGCTCGGGGCGACTCAATAATGGTGCAGAAAATGCCATTTCCTCTTCCGCCCGGGATTGTGGAGCAGCTTAAAAATCCAGAAATTCTGATAGATGTGGCGAAGTTTGTCACCACAGCGTTGTTGGTGTTTATAGCACTGCTGTTGTTTTTTGGATTGGGGCGTATGTTCTTGAAGGATTTCTCGAAAATAGCAGAAGCGTTTCACATAAGAATGGATGAAAAAATAAGGCATGAACAGATGGAAGAAGGGCGTCTGTCCTTTAATTCAGAGCTTGCAGAAGGGTCTGGGCAGGGACGGAAAATGATAAGTGGTGCGACATCGCCAATAGAGCGTAATGGACAAGATCAGTTTGATTTTGTGAACGAGGCGAATATTGATAGATTGTCTTACCTTTTAAAAGATGAAGATCCACAGAAGATAGCGATAACATTGTCATTTCTAACGCCGCAGAACTCAGCGTATGTATTAGCGAGTCTTGAACCCGCGAAACGGGCAGAAGTAACGAATTTGCTAACGCAGGTGTTTGATGCAGATCCCGACAGTGTGAAAGAGTGGGAACAGCAGGTAAAGAACAAAATAAACTATGTTATTGGCGGCTCAGATGTGGTGACGGAAATGCTGGATACAGCGAACGATCAGGATAGAGAGAGAATATTGTCAGATATTGCGGTAAAGAACCCCGATATGGCAGAAGAATTAAGACAAAACCTTTTTGTATTTGAGAGCATTGCATATCTTGAAGACGCGGATATAAGAACGTTGTTGAGCAAGGTTTCAAACGAACAGCTGGCGATAGCATTACATGGTGCGAGCACTAACTTGATAGCACAACTCCTGGCGAACAAGACAAAGGGCGCGCAGGATATGTTAAACGAATCTATGTCATTGTCACAGAAGATGCCCGAGAAACAGATTCAGGAAGCCCGTCAAATTATAGTGAGAACAGCACGACAACTAATTAAAGATGGATACATTACCCACAGGAAGCCGAAAAAGGTTGAAGCATATATAGTTTAGCTTAGCGTTGCTTTATAGGATGCCATTGCCATATCGTAGCAGTT
>Ga0265297_10001641_pt1 | contig 51147 bp, 71 predicted proteins | sample Munlanlwell13791_FD_192502 | JGI IMG/M metagenome (GOLD analysis project Ga0265297, IMG submission 192502) | Leachate microbial communities from a municipal landfill in Southern Ontario, Canada - Leachate well 137-91 | ecosystem: Engineered > Solid waste > Landfill > Unclassified | place...
CTCAGTTGGTAGAGCAACAACCTTTTAAGTTGAAGGTCACAGGTTCGAGTCCTGTTTGGGGCACAAAATAAATTAAAATTCGAATCCTATCACCCGAGCAAATCTAGAAAACCGACTTTTGGTCGGTTTTTATTTATGATATAATAACCTTAGATTAATGAAATAAAAATATGGATAAAATAATTGACAAAAAAATCGTTATTGATAGTTGTGTTTTAATTTATTTTTGCGAAGATAACGATGGGGGCAAAACTGAAGAATTGATAAATATGCTGAAGGAAAACAATAACGGAATTTTTATGTCGGATATTTCTGGTTTTGAAGTTTTAAAGAATCGTCAAGATAGTGAGAAAAGCATAAACTATGAAAAATTATTAAATTCTATAGAGGGAATACCAGTTGATAGCCCAGTTTTCATGAATGCAGCCACTCTTTGTTATTTATATAAAAAAATAAGAAAAGTAACCTGTCGTGAGGGCGAAGAAATGGATCCAAAAGACAAATTGACTGGTGATTTAATTATAGGAGGAACAGTTCTGAGCTATGAAAATTATTTATTACTGACCTCCAACAAAAAAGATTTTCCAGAACCTTACTGGGAGGTCATTGCCACAGGAGAAGTTGGTTCAGTTGAAAAAATAAAAATATATTTAATGAGGCCAAACATAGCAGCTTTACTTAGTGAAATTCAAACAATGGAAGATATTAAAATGTGGCCAACCAAAAAAAGAATGCACGGTTTTAGAGGCTAATAAGACATAAAACAATAGAATTAGTCAGTGAAACCGTAAGACAACAAAAAGGTTCCAAGCTTGGCCCATCTACCGAGCAAATTCAAAGCCGACCTTTAGTCGGTTTTTGATATATTTATAAAAGCTTTAATTTGTGATAGGATTATTATATGGAATATAAAAAAGAAGATATAAACAATATGTCGTGGGGTGAGTTTGATATTTTAATCAATAAATTAATAAACGAAGTTGATTTATATTTTAAAAAAATTAATCAAAAAATAGATTTAATAACTCCGTTACATAGAACGGGTGGAATCGTCGCAGGTATTATGTCTATTAAATTAGGAGTAATACCTTTATTGCCAGTACAGTTTAAGCATAACATTGAGAAGATTGACCAAATATCTGCATTGCCAGAATTATTAATTGATTTGCCAGAAAATCCAAACATACTTTTCTGTGAAGGAAACACAAGTGCCGGTTCAGTTTCTAAAAGGGCGGTTAAATTGGTAAAAGAAAAATATCCTAAAGCAAAGATATATTTAGCTACTATTGCAAAAGTATATGGTGGTCCAGAAGAAATTGAAGGCATAGAGAAGATTTTTTATGGAGTTTTAACCAATGAGAATAATAAAGCAACAGATGAAGAAATTACAAGACTGAAGATACGAAAAGGAATTACTATTTTTCCTTGGGAAAAAGTTGAAGATGAGCTGTCTGAATTAAACAAGTAGTGTTTCATACCAATATTATTCTATATTTAGAAATATTTTGAGGATAGACTTGAGGCCAAAAAGGTTCCAAGTTCGTTCCACCTCCCGAGCTTTAACGTGCTTTTTATTGTTATTTTCATTATCTTGTGTTAATTTATGGGAAAGTAATGAATAAATATATTTTCCCATACCAAGAGCAATTAGATAGAATAAAACGCCTAGAAGAAGACATTCAGCGTTTTTCTGTTTCTTCAGATGAAAATTTTGAAAAAGCTATTGATGCTTTTACTTCATTTTTCATACAATGCTATCATTTACGGGACTGGCTGGTTGAGAGCCGTTATAGCAGAAGAGATATTGATATTTTTATTTCCGGGAGCTTTTCCTTATCTCTTTGCAGAGATATAGCAAACAAACAGAAACACAAGACCATAGATAAATATGAACCACAAAATCATTTAGTCGAACATAAGGTTGATGATTCAAATATTCTATCGCCAATCATTCGCTATTATGATCCTCACAGAAAAGAAAATAGGTTTGGAATTGATGTTGAAGAGTTTGGAACATTGATTGATGTAATTGAATTAGCAGAAAAATGTATTAACGAATGGGAAAGATTCCTATACATCTACTCGATATGAAAACAAAAGAAAAAACAATGGTTGCGGTTGGAATGAGCGGGGGAGTTGATTCGACCATAACCGCTTTAATGCTGAAAAATAAAGGATATGAAGTTGTTGGAATAACAATGCAAATTTGGGATAATAATCCCAACATTAAAGGAACTAGTAGCGGCTGTTACGGACCAAATGAAAAATATGATATCAGAGATGCAAAAAAAGCCGCTAAAATGATTGGAATCAAACATCATATTGTAAATCTACAAGAAGAATACAAAAAAGCAGTGATTGAATACTTTAAAGAAGAGTATCAGAAGGGAAGGACTCCTAATCCCTGCGTGATGTGCAACTCAAAGATAAAGTTCGGTCTTCTTCTTGATAAGGCAATGAAAAGTGGAATCAAATTTGATTATTTCGCTACTGGCCATTATGCAAGGGTTTCTTTTGATGAAAAGAATAAAATTTACTTATTAAAAAAAGGAATTGATAAAACTAAGGATCAATCATATTTTCTTTACCGACTAAAACAAAAACAATTGTCAAAAATAATATTTCCTTTGGGCTCAAAAAAGAAGTCCTTTATCAAGCAATTTGCCAAAGAGAATGGATTTGAAGAATATGCTGATAAACAAGAAAGTCAGAATTTTGTAGAATGCGACAGTTATTCAGCCTTACTTCCTTCTGGAAAACCAGGGAAAATCATTGACTATAATGGCAAAATATTAGGAGAACATAATGGAATTACTAATTATACTCTCGGTCAAAGAAAAAATATTAACATTGGAGGATTAAAGGAACCATATTATGTTCTTAAGATAGACTCTAAAAAAAATAGTATCGTCGTCGGTCCAAGACGCTTCGCTTTCTTTGATAGAGTATCGGTTAAAAATATCAATTGGATAATTCCCTTTAATTCAACTAAAAATAAAATTGAAGTTAAAATACGCTACGGAGCGGAATTAGCTAAAGCTACTTTTATTTCAAAAAATAAGAATAGGGCAGTCTTAAATTTTAATAAGCCTCAATTTGCAGTTACCCCAGGGCAATCAATTGTTTTCTACGATAAAGATATTGTTATCGGCGGAGGAATAATTGATAAAAACGCATAACAAAAAAGACCCTCTCGGGTCTTTTCTATTTTTACTTAATTGCGTAAGTAATTGTTACGGTTGACGTAATTTTGTTTTGTCCGGTCTGTATTGTTGGAGCAGTAACTCCAGTACCTGACGAATCAAGCATCTTATATGATGAAACTATTTCATTATATATTGGATTGTAAGAACTCTCTGAGAAGTTAATTATCTTAACCATCTTTACTCCCAAAGCTTTCTCTAGATTCTTCGCCTTTGCCTGGGCATCCTTAATGGCTAAATTCTTAGCCTGTTCTTTTACTGCTTCATCATCGTCAACGATGAATGAAAGACTGCTGACATCATTAGCTCCTTTTTCAGTAGCTCCCGAAATTATAGAGCCAACTTTAGTCAAGTCTCTAATTTTTACATTAACGGTTTGGGTAACTTCATATCCAGTTAAAGTTCTTTTTCCAGTCTTATCCTCCCATGAATAAATTGGATTAATATTAAATCCAGTTGTTTTGATATCCTTATCCTCTACGCTTGAACTTTTAATAAAGGAAATGATATCGTTCATCTTAACGCTGCTTTCGTTAGTTGCAGTTGCAACATCCTTGCCTTCTGTTTTAACTGATATGTCTATTAAACCTACATCGGGAGTGGCATAGACCTCTCCAGTTCCAGAAACCGTAATCACCTGACTTTCACTGACTTGGCTTTTCTCGTTAATCGAAGCACCAAGGAAAGCAATCACCATTATCATTAAAACAAAGATTAATAATTGAAAGAATTTGTTTTCAAATATTTTCATATTTTTTATATTTATTATTAATTATTTACTTCAGAATGGACGAGAACGTTTCTGCTATTAAAATACATTACCGTTTCCGTTCCATCTTCGACCATTTTTAAAACATTAGCACTCTCTCCATTGTACGTGTCTTCTCCAAGAGCACTGACATTATTGTTTTTTTCTAAACTCGTGTAAAGCCCCTCATCTTTCGATATCATCTGATTATTGTTTCCGACAGAAGGGAAGGCATAAGAAAATACTATAAACAAAGCAGAAAAGGCAAGAGAAGAAATAGTCAGCTTCCAGTCCCAATATTCTTTTCCCGAATCAAAATACTCATTCTTCAAGAGAACTGATTTTAATCTTTCCTTATGATCATCTAATTCTATTCTTTCATTATTAGCTTTTTTGAATAATTCTTCTATTGTCATATATTTTCTAAAAACTGGCTAGCATCAGCTTCAAGAATTACTCTTAATTCTTCTTTAGCTCTTTTGCTGTAAACTCTTATCGTTGATTCATTTTTGTTTAATACTTGAGATATTTCTTCATAGGACATTTCTTCAAAATACTTTAGATGAAGTATGTCTTGATATATTGGTTTTAACTGTCTAATAGCTTTATTTAAGATTAAAAAGTGTTTATCATTATCTATCTTTTTTTCTATTTCTTCGGCTACCTTATTATTATCTCCCAATTCTTTAAAATCTGGATCGTCAATGGTCAGCCTGTATCTATTCTGTTTTCTAAAATACTGGTTAACCTCATTGGTCGCTATTTTAAATATCCACCCGCTAAAACTGAAAGGGCCGTTTCGCCATTCGAATTGATTCAAATTCTTTAAAGCTTTGAGGAAGGTATTAGAAGTAATATCCTTGGCGTATTCAGTATTCAACACTCTTCTAAAAACATAATTAAGGACTTTATCGTAATACAAATCAAATAGCTCGCCGAAAGCTTCTCTGTCTTTATCTTGTGCTCTTTTTACCAATACTTCTATATCCGTGTCCATATATCTATTATAATACATTTAAAAGAATAATGTTACACCCTATCATTGAAAAAAGAAGAAAAATGTCCTAAGATTGTATTATTAGCGAGATTAGTATAGTGGTAATACGTTTGCTTCCCAAGCAAAGGACGCCAGTTCGATTCTGGTATCTCGCTCATGAATTTCCATCTCAAAACCTATGGCTGCAAACTCAATCAGGCTGACTCGGAACTGATTAGGGGACTACTATTAAAAAACCATAAAGAAGCCTCTAGGGAAGAGGCTGATTTTATTATTTTAAATACTTGCGGGGTGGTTGAAAAAACAGAAAGAAAGATATTGAAAGAAGCTACTGATTTAAAGAAAAAGGGGAAGAAGATTATAATCTCTGGCTGCCTACCTTTAATATCATTTGAGGAATGCAATAAAATAGCTGATGGAATCATCGGGCCAACTAATATTTCTTCGATTAACTTAATTGTTGAAAAAGTATTAAAAGGAGAAAAAGCTCTTGATATTAAAAAGAAAAAGATTGATAAGTCTGACCTTTGTCTGGAAAAGAAAAGGGAAGAAAGAAAAACCTGTTCAGCAATTATTTCTATCGCTGAGGGATGTTTAGGCTCCTGTTCTTACTGTGCCACTCGATTCGCTAGAAAAGAATTGAATTCTTTTAGTGTTGAAAATATCGTCAAGGAAGCAAAAACAGTTCTTGCTTCTGGTTTTAAAGAAATACAATTAACTTCACAAGATTTATCAGTTTATGGAATAGAAAAAGGAAAACAAATGCTTCCTGAATTACTAAAAGAATTAGTTAAAATAGAAGGTGACTTTAGGATTAAATTAGGGATGATGAATCCTGGGCATGCTTTAAAAATGATTGATAGATTATTAAAAGCATATGAATCAGATAAGATATATAAGTTTATCCATATTCCATTGCAATCAGGCGACGATGAATTATTAAAAAAGATGAATAGGGGATATTCAGCTTCTGATTTTATTACTGTCGCCCAAGTTTTCAAAAAGAAATTCAAAGACGGCATTATTGCTACTGATATTATAATTGGTCATCCCTTAGAAACTGAAGAATCATTTGAAAAAACGATTAAAGTTATTAAAAAGATAAAACCGGATGTAATTCATATCTTTAAGTTTTCTAAAAGAAAAGGAACTCCTGACTTTAATTTAAAAGACTATCCCGATAGAATTAAAAAAGAAAGATCGAGAATCTTAACTGAATTGTTTAAAAACTTAAATCTAGAAAAAAACAAAAAATATCTAAACAAAAAATTCAATGTTTTAATTATTGAGAAAAGAAAAGACAAATACTTAGCCAGAACCGAATCGGGCAGAGCAGTAGTACTAGGCAAAGGAGAAATAGGTACTTTTGTTAAGGTCAAAATAGTTGATTATAGATGGAATTATTTGATTGCAAGTAACATTGACAACTATTATTAATATGTTATATTAATAATAGTTCCTAAGGGAACGGGAGCAGTGTTCACATGGAAATTACAATTGAAGGTCTTCGTAAGTTATACGAAGCTGGTAAATTCGAAGAGGCTCTAAAAGCCATCTCATCGAATTACCGCAGTTTCGATGAAACGCCAGACGAAATACTTGAGATTGGAGCATTGTGCTACTTCAGGTTCGAGAACTACAAAAAAGCAACCGAAGCGGCCATTACCTTAGTCGATCGAGAAAATTTAAAAGGATTTGAACTTCTCGCTCAACTCACGGCATATGTGAGTAAAGATGATGGACTTTTAAGTTCTATCTACGAAAGACTACCGAATAACGTAGCGGTATGCAACGCTTACGCTATCCGTGCCAGAGACCCAGACAGCAAAATCCCGATACCGCACATTGTTTGTGCCGCCATGGACAATATGAATGGCGAGGAAATTGCGTCTGTCCATCTCCTCAACAACACCGCCAGATTATTGCTGGCAAAGGAATGCCAAGAAGGCATAGTCATGGCGATAGGCTTCTGGAATATTGCCTTGCTGAAGTACGGTAATAAAAATTACCATCATCGGGCAGCCGTTTACTTCTGGATGTCCAAGGCTTACGAAAAACTCGGCGAAAAATCTCTGGCCATAAAAAGCGCAGAGAAATCATTAGCGACTTGGGTAGAACAAGTTGATCTTGATCCGAACAACCCAAAGTTCAAAGAAAGTCTCGCTGGAGCAAAAAAAAGGCTCGAAGAGCTAAAGTGCGAATAAGCACACCCAAGGAATAATTTCTTGGTCTTTTTTTATTTAATTTAAAATGGTAAACTATTCTCATAAATATCCTTCCTGAAATAGAAAAACCATAGGAATAGTTTAAAAAATCTATCATTTCTTAATTATTGTTTGATTTTTTAAAATATGGTATTCTTTAAATATTGAATAACAAATCAATCTATGCAAAATTCAACTAAAAACATTATCGGCTTGATCCTTATTGCTCTTTCTTTTGTTGGAGGTTTTTACTACCACGAATTTATCTTTCAAGAATACTATAAGGCAGCTTACTCAATAGATCAGATTGATTTTTCATTGTTGAAAAAAGCTTGGGACCAAGTTTCAGCTAACTACGTCGATCAAGATAAAATAGATAAAACAAAAATGACCTATGGAGCAGTCGCTGGAATGGTTGAGGCTATCGGAGATCCATACACTGAATTTTTTAATCCTGAAGAAGCTAAAAAACTAGAAGATGATATCGCTGGAAGCTTTGAGGGAATTGGATTACAACTAGGAGTTAAAAATAATCAAATTACTGCTATTTCTCCCATTAAAGGAACTCCAGCAGAAAAAGCTGGATTAAGACCAGGAGACATGATTCTTGCCGTTGATAAAACACCTACTGCCGATTTATCAATTGATGAAGTGGTCAATATGATTAGGGGACCTAAAGACACTAAAGTTACTTTAACTATTTCAAGAGAAGGGGAAGAAGCTAAAGACATTGAAATTACTAGAGCAATTATTAAAGTTCCTTCGATGGAATACGAGATAAAGGAAACTACCGATGGAAAAAAGATCGCCCATATTACCCTTTATCAATTCTCAGATTCAGTCTATCAAGATTTTAAAACAGCTACTATTGATATTTTAAACAGCAATGTTTCAGGAATTATTCTTGACATGAGAAGCAACCCTGGAGGATTAGTTAACCAAGCAACAGCTATCGCTGGATGGTTCTTAGATAGGGGGGATTTAATTCTTACCGAACAGGATAAAAATGGAGAAAAAACCGAATTAACATCGAATGGTCCATCAAGCTTTGCTTCATTGCCTTTAGTTGTTTTAGTTAATGAAGGCAGTGCTTCTGCATCAGAAATATTAGCCGGGGCATTAAAAGACGACAGAAAAGCAACAATAATCGGAACAACTACTTTTGGAAAAGGGACAGTTCAAAAAATTGTTGATTTTGATGACGGTTCAAGCTTGAAAGTAACTATTGCTAAGTGGTATACTCCTTCTGGAGTTAGGATACAGGATACTGGAATTGAACCAGATATTAAGGTAGAGTTAACCGCAGAGGATTACACTCAGAACAAAGACCCGCAACTCGATAGGGCCTTGCAAGAAATAGAAAAAATAATAAAATAAAGAATATGAAAGTTATACTACTAAAAGACGTGCCAAATACTGGAAAGAAAAATGACATCAAAGAAGTTTCTCCTGGCTTTGCTAGAAACTTTCTTCTCTCTAAAGGATTGGCGGTTGTTGCCGACCAAGAATCTCTAAAGAAGCTTGAGCTTAAGAAAAAAGTTGAAGCAGAAAATACCGCTAATGAGTTAAAAGAAATAGAATCGATTGTTTCAAAAATTAAAGGACAGGAAATTAAAATTATTGTTAAAACGGGAGACGAAGGACAATTATTTGAATCAATCAACAAGCAAAAAATCAGTGAACATCTAAAAGAGATGGGATACAATGTCGACAAGGAAGATGTTATTTTGGAATCTCCCATCAAGGAAGCAGGGGAATTTCCAATCAAATTAAAGTTCGCCCACAATTTAGAAGCAGAAGTAATCATAATAATTAAAGGTTCGGAAGAGAAATAGTTTTTATTTCTCTTTTTAGTTAATAATATATACATATGGCAAATTACATTTTTGTTGCGGGTGGAGTTATGAGCAGTGTAGGGAAGGGAGCAGCCACCGCCTCGATCGGGAAAATATTGCAAGGAAAAGGATTTAAAGTCTCGGCTATTAAAATTGATCCATATATCAATGTTGATGCTGGAACTATGAACCCCATTGAGCATGGAGAAACTTTTGTCACTAACGATGGAACTGAGTGCGATCAAGACGTCGGCAATTACGAAAGATTTTTGAATATTAATTTATCAACTGATAATTACATTACAACTGGCCGTGTCTATCAAACTGTTATCCAAAAAGAAAGAAATCTTGAATTTGATGGCCGATGTGTAGAGGTTGTTCCCGATATCCCCAACGAAGTAATTGCTCGAATTGAAAAAGTAGCTAAAAAAGACAAGGCTGATTTTGTGATGATTGAAATCGGAGGAACAGTGGGGGAGTACCAGAATCTTCTTTTCCTAGAGGCGGCCAGAATGATGAAATTAAAACATCCTGGTCATGTTCTTTTTGCTTTAGTAACATATTTGCCAACTATCAAAATAATTGGAGAGATGAAAACTAAGCCAACTCAAACTTCAGCTAGATTATTAAATGAATCGGGAATACAGCCAGACTTCATTTTAGGCCGTGCTTCAGTTCCATTAGATGAACCAAGAAAAAGAAAGATTTCAATTTTTTGTAGTTTAGATGTTAAAGATGTTATCTCTGCTCCTGATGCTGACTCAATCTATGAAATCCCTCTTAATTTTGAAAAAGAAGGACTGGGAGATAGAATCTTAAAAAAGCTGAAACTAAGAGCCAAGACTAGAGATATGGTAGATTGGGACAAGATGGTCAACACAATTAAAAAAGAAAAAGAACCAGTTAAAATCGGCATTGTGGGCAAGTATTTTGAGTCTGGAGAGTTCTCTTTGACTGATTCATATATTTCTGTGATTGAAGCAGTAAAACACGCTGCCTGGGCGAATAACAGGCATCCAGACATACATTGGCTATCAGCTCAGAAGTTTGAAACAGGAGATAAGGCTGAATTAGATAAATTGAAAGAATACGATGGCATTATTGTTCCTGGAGGTTTTGGAACTAGAGGAACAGAAGGAAAGATAAAAGTAATTGAATATTGCAGAAAAAACAAGATGCCTTTCTTAGGGTTATGTTTAGGACTACAATTAGCAACCATTGAATTTGCTAGAAATGTTTGCGGAATCAAAGACGCGACTTCTCGTGAGTTTGATGCTAAAGCTAAAAATCCTGTCATTGATTTAATGGAAGAACAAAAGGAATTAATGAAGAATAAGAATTACGGAGGAACAATGAGGCTAGGTGCTTGGGATTGCAAGGTTAACAAGGGAACCATCAGTTACAAAGCTTACAAAGAAGAATTGATTTCTGAAAGACACCGACACAGATATGAGGTAAATAATGAATACAGAAACTTATTAGTTTCTAAAGGATTGATTATCGGAGGAATTAATGAGAAAAAAGATTTGGTTGAAATTATTGAATTAAAAGACCATCCTTTCTTTGTCGGAGTTCAATTCCATCCTGAACTAAAATCAAGACCTCTATATCCTCATCCTTTATTTAAGGAATTTGTTAAGGTAGCGGGTAGCAAGAAATAATATAGCCATTATCGCAAAGTAACGAAAATGGTCGAAATAAATTCAAACAAAAAACCAGAGACTTAAATCTCTGGTTTCCTCCTTTAGTGATTAATCTACGTTTACTACCTTTGCCATTCTCTGTGAACCATCGAATATCTTCTTTCTTTTAGTTTCAAAAGAAACAAGTCCTGCTTTTACAGCATAGAGAGTGTTGTCTGAACCCATTCTTACATTCTTTCCAGCAATGAATTTAGAACCTCTTTGGCGTATGATAATAGAACCAATTTTAGTTTTTTGGCCTTCAAATAATTTAACTCCTAAATATTTTGGGTTAGAATCTCTGCCTAGACGACTCGTACCCGCTGCTTTGGTTGTTGCCATTTTGACTCTTTGCTGATTTTACCTTAATATATATGTATTAACCAGCAGTTATTATTAACAAAGAAATGTTAACAAAAATATTGGATTTTGTCAAAGAAAACCAAGATAAAATAGTCCTTATCATCTGTATTATCCTAATTGCTTCTTTGTCTTTCTTTTTAGGATATATCTTTGCTAAGACTCAAGAAAAACAACCTTTGAAGATAATAGAAGAAAGCTTAATGCAAATACAAAATGAAAATTCCTAATCACGTCGCAATCATTCCAGATGGTAATAGAAGATGGGCCAAAAAGAAAAACTTAGCTTCATTTGTCGGCCATCAGAAGGCTTTTATTGGACATCAGCGAGGAGCTGGTTCTGCAGAAGTAATAATTAAAAAAGCCCTAGAAATGAAAATCCCATATTTAACTATCTGGGGCAGTTCTTTGGATAATATTTTAAAAAGATCAAAAGGTGAAGTTAATTGTCTCTTTAAAATATTCCAAAAAGAATTTGAAAAAATAGTTGTAGACGAACAGATTCACAAAAACAAGGTAAGAGTAGAAGTAATAGGGAAGTGGAGAGAATATTTTCCCGAATCAACAAAAAAAGCAATTGAAGAAGCGATTAAAAAAACAAAAAACTACGATAAATATTTTGTTACCTTTTTAATGGCTTACAATGGAACTGATGAGATGATTGATTGTATTAAAAAGATAAAAGAAAAGAGGGGAGACGTAAATGAAAAAACTATTGTCGAAAATCTTTGGACTAAAGATTTGCCCCCCGTTGATTTACTAATTAGGACTGGTTGCGAGAATGATCCTCATCTTTCCGCTGGTTTTATGATGTGGCACACTGCCTACTCCCAATTATATTTTACTAATAAGTATTTTCCTGACTTTAAAGAGAAACAATTCGAAGAAGCGATAAAAGAATACTCAGAAAGGGATAGGAGGAAAGGGTCTTGACAATAATATTTCATTATTCTATATTATAACCAATGACGAAAATCGCCAGAGATTCAAGGCGAGGAGTCAAAGTACCTCGCAAAATTGTTTGCGTTTCGAGCGAAGGAATAACTTCTGTTAATGAGATTCAAAAGGATCCCAAAAGACAGGAGAAAGGGCTTACCATGGGAACAGGATTCCCAGTAGGCAAGCACCTATACCTTCTTCAATTAATAGAATTGGAGAAAATGGCTACAAATGGCGAAATTCGTCCGGTCATGGATAATATCGCCAGTATGGGCATTGATACATTCAATGCCACGAAAAAATTCGCTTCAGGAATAATGGAGCATAATAAAAAATTAAATTTGGGAGACATGTTTCCAAGCAAAACATGCCCTCCCAAATTTTCACTCAACAAAGCAAGGGGAATAATACTTGACAGGGCACAAACCCTGATATATGATTAAATCATAAACGTCGTACAATGTAGGTTAAGCGACACTTCAGGGGGTCTAAAAGCCCGTGTTACATATATATCATTGTTTTACACGTTTTAGGCCTAAAATCACGACCCTTTAAAATGCCTTTATAGAAATCATCTGATAAGAACACCGCACGAAAATATTTTAATTCTTCCCTAGAAAATATTTTTCACAAAAATTAAAATAAAATGTTTAACAATGAATCAATGTTTTACAGTTAGCCTCTAATTTACGTTTCTACAATAATAATGACTATTAGCCTATGCAAAAATCCAACAAACCCATTATAAAACAGATTCCTGATTTTTTAGACTACTGTGAGATAGAAAAAGGCCTGTCTGATAATACTCAAAAGAATTACAGTCGTTATTTAAAAAAGTTTACCGACTGGCTTAGGGCTGGACACAAAGAAGATATGTTGCCGCACGACTTAACTCCCGAAGAAATTTGGAACTACAGACTATTCTTAGCTAGGTTTAAAGATCCAAACAAAGATAAGCCACTATCTAAGCTGACTCAAAACTATTATCTTATCGCCCTACGATCACTGCTGAGCTTTTTCACTGATAAAGATATCATCTCTTTACCAGCTGATAAAATACAATTGCCTAAAGATGCCAAGAAAGAAAAAACTGTAAAGTTTTTGACTCTTGATCAGATAGAAAAACTATTGCTTGCGCCTAATATTGAAACCAATGATGGCCTGCGAGACCGTGCTATCCTAGAGTCATTCTTTTCGACTGGACTAAGAATTGCTGAATTAGTAGCTTTGAATAAAGAGCAGTTTAAAGCCTTGAGTGATAAGAAAGACTTAGAACTTGGGATTATAGGAAAAGGCAAGCATCCACGTACTGTTTACTTCTCTGAACGAGCCTTAGATTGGGTCAAAAAGTACCTCAAAACACGTGATGATGACGACAAAGCACTCTTTATTCATTATAGATCAAGGAATGGCTCAGAAGGCCGTTTAACGCCTCGTTCTATTGAAAGAATTGTTAAGAAGTATGCCACTTTAGCTAATGTTCCTTTCTTTACTACTCCACATACTTTAAGGCACAGCTACGCTACAGACTTGCTTGAACAAGGAGTTGATTTAAGAACCATTCAAGAATTCTTAGGACACAAAAATATTGCTACGACTCAGATATATACCCATGTAACAAATAAGAGACTGAGAGATGTTCATCGACAATTCCATAGCGGTAAAGATATGAAAAACTAATCTCTCCTCTTCCCTCTATAATATGTTCTAATATATATGTCGCACAATATCATTTGAATATTTAAAAATTAATGGTATATTAAAAAAGGTACATGACTAGGAGGTGAAAGCAAAAATGTGTGACTGTGTTGTTCTTATTTGCTGCGTACCTATTCTCTGATCTACCACACCACGATCGAGATAAGGTCTACGTTTCCCCGCTTATCGAACAAAAAATCTATTTGCCAAACGGCTACTAGGAGGTGAAAGCAAAAAATGTGTAATGTTGCTCTTGTCGCATAACCCTTAACGTCGACATGCCCGAAAAATGCGACTCGGTATCCTATTGGATAATCGTCGGGAGATAAATTAATTATCTCTTGAGAATATCGTGCACTGCAAATAAAAAAGGAGGAACAAAATTATGTCTCCGTCTCCTGGATATGGTGCTCTTGCATCTGTCTCAGCATTCGTCGTTCTTTGATTTCCTTTAAGAGGAAATTTGAACGGCTTGAACGCACTCCGTGCGGTATCGATGGGAAACATGGGAAGTATATTATCTACTTCCCCCCATGAACATCTTGTCAAAAATAAAATAATGAGTATAATTAATTTAGTACACCAAGGAGGTGATTTTTTATTTCTTTATTCGAGTTCATTATTGCAATTCGTGAAAACGAAAAAACAAAACCTGTATAGATGAACAAATCAACTCCATTTTATGGAAGACGTTATATCTTCCGAATCATTTAAGATTGCTCCGCTTTAGGCGGATTTTATTATCTTCAAAAATTCATCAGCCTTGAGAGAGGCTCCTCCGACCAAAACTCCATCCATTTGAGCCTCAGTAATATATGAGTGAACATTGCTTGAATCAACACTGCCTCCATAAAGAATTTTGATTTTTTCCGCCACTTCTTTATTAAACTTTTTAATTAAAAAGTCCTGAATAAAAGACCTGATTTCCTTAATGTCTACTACTTCAGCAAATTTACCAGTTCCAATTGCCCAAACTGGTTCGTAAGATAAAATAATGTTTTCAGGATTAGAAATATTATTTAAACATACATCTAATTGCTCTCCTAATACTTCAAATGTTTTACCCTCTCCCCTCTCTTCCCCCTTTTCACCGATACAAAGAATCGGTGTTATCTTAGAATTTAAAACATTGATTAATTTAGTATTAATCTCTTCGTTGGTTTCTTTAAAAATGTGCCTCCTTTCTGAGTGTCCTAAAATAACATATTTAACTCCCAAATCTTCAAGCATTGCGATAGAATTTTCTCCAGTAAAAGCTCCCTCCTTGCCAAAACAATTTTGAGCACCAAATGAAATTCTATTATTAATTAAAGAAGAAATAAAAACAGAAGGAGGACAGACAATAACTTCTTCATCTTTAATTCCCTCAATAATCTTATCTAATAATTCTTTCGCCTCCCTTAGGCTTTTAGGATTGCATTTCCAGTTAGCAATAATTAATGGTTTCATATATTTTAAATTATTTTTGTTTTCTTAAGAATAAGGCTTGTTCTTCAGGACTAATAGAGAGCACTTCCATTTGGGCTCCTAATTCAAAACCAGCCAAAGAATACCTTCTTGGAAAAACGGAAATATACCAATGGAAGTATGGGTATTTTTTATCTAGCGGAGCAGTATGCAAATAGAAATTATAGGGAGGATTTTTTAATCCTTTATATAGTTTTAAAAGTATTGCTTTAAATATTTCTGCTAAGCTTTCTTTTTCTTTTTCAGTAATTTCCTCAAAATTAGAAGAATGCTTCTTGGGAGTGATTATGGTTTGGAATGTAAATTTAGGAGCAAAAGGAATATAAGCTATAAAATCTTTATTTTCGAAAACAATCCTCTTTTTAAAATTCTTTTCCTCTTGATTCACTTTACACCTAAGACACCCATTATTATTTTTAAAATATTTACTATGATTATCTAATGTAATCCTAAACTCCTTGTCGATTAAAGGAATAGTTAAAATTTGAGAATGTGGATGAGGTTGGCTTGAACCAGCTTCTTTTCCATGATTATGGAAAATAACAACGTTCTTAGCAAAGCTATAATTCTTAAACTCAATAATTCTTTGTTGATAACAAGTAAAGACTTCCTTGATTCTATCTATCGATAAAAGAGCTAAACTCTTTTCGTGGTCTCTCGTAATCACTAATTCGTGGAATCCTCCTGATTTAATTTTAGAATAAATATTACTTTCTTTTTCTTCTTTTCTTTTTTGAGAAGGAATGAAAATGGGATATTTATTAGGAATAACAATCGTTGTCCAATCTTTTAAATCCTTAGTATCTATTTTTATACCATTTGAATATGCCAATACAGGCTCTTCTTGTGTTTCGATATCACAAAAAGGACAAGTTAAGATTGACTTCTTTTTTAATCTATCCGCACGAATCGGAGCGACAATGACCCAATCGTCATTCAATAGATCATATCTTAATTCTGTTTCTTTTTTATTCATACAAATATTCTATCATTTTAAATAAATTTATACAAAAATTTATAATAAAAAAGAAGGGGATTTTTTTACTGAGCTACTGGCACACCCCTCTGGTGCAAGTAGATTGCGGATTGGACATCTGCATTAAGAGAGCTCATGTCTCTTTCCATCTCTAGCTCCCTTAATGCTCGGGAACTGTTTTGAGGTGCAATCGACATCGATACAACTTTCTGGGACGAAAGTCCCATTTCTTGAAGGAATGCTTTTCCATTCATACTTGTATTATAAAATACAAGTATTAATTTGTCAATACCCTTAATCCACTCTTAGTTACGGCCACCATATCTTCAAAATGGGCTGACAAAGAGTTGTCTTCGGTAATATATGACATTCCCCTTTTTTTAATCTTGTAGCTTCCTATAGAAAGCATCGGCTCAATACAAAACACCATCCCCTCTTCCATAATATCTCCCCAACTTTTTTTTCCATAATTCAAGACATCAGGATCTTCATGTAATTCCGCTCCAATCCCATGACCACATAAATTCCTCACCGCATTAAATCCCTGCTGCTCAGCAAACTTGCAAATAGCCTCTCCTAACTCCCCAAACGAGTTTCCCACCCTAACCTTAGAAATACCCCTCTTTAAGGCCTTTTTAGTGGCTTTAACGAGCCTTTGAGTCTCGAGATTAACATCTCCAACTAAATAAGTTCTAGCCATATCAGTATGAAAACCATTCTTTAAATTAGGATATTTAGTTTCATCAATTTCTGAAACAAATTTACTGACTGGAAAAAATATTCCTAAATCCAAAGTAACAATATCTCCATTCTTTAGAACTCTATTATCTGGAATACCGTGGACTATTTCTTCATTAATAGAAAAACAGAGACAAGACGGAAATCCGTCCTGCCCCTTAAAACTAAACCCTCCTCCATTTTCCTTAATCATTTTTTCGGCTAATGCTTCCAATTCCAATCCAGAGACTCCAACGGCAACATGATTGCCTAATTCATCAACAATCGATTTCAATATCTTTCCTCCTTTCGCCATTACCTCTATTTCCTCTTTTGTTTTAATTGTTATCATCTTTTTCAATTTCTTCCATAATGTCTTTAAAAACATTTTCAACTGACTGCTCTCCGTTAATCTTTATCAGTCTTCCCATTGATTCATAATGTTCTACTGTTTCTTCAACTTCTTCTCTAAACCATTCCAATCTCTTTTGAGTTCCTTCAACTGTATCTTCTGGACGAATAATCAGCTTCTCTCCACATCCTGAGCAAATATCTGAGTCACTAGAGCCAGAAACGATAACAATGTTTCCGCACTTAGGACAAATCTTTCTCTTGGCAATCCTATCAATCGCTTCTTCGTCAGAAATATCTATTAACATTATCTTAACTCTTTTATCCCAATCAAACCATCCCAAGGCATCATCCATTAACCAAGCCTCTCTTAATTTCCTTGGAGAACCATCAAGAATAACTCCCTTAAATTTATCTCCCTTATTTTTAAATTCCTCAAACTTATCCATCCATAGTTTAAAAACTACTGGTGGAGGAACAATCCCGCCATTATCAATCACCTCAGCTATCTTCTTTCCAGAAAAATCACCTACCATTTTTCTTTCTCTCAATAAAGCTCCAGTACCTAAAAAGTCTAACCCTAATTTATCTTTTAAAAGATTAACCTGAGTTCCCTTTCCTGAACCAGACTTACCCAACAATATTAAAATCAAAGGAGACTTTTCCATAATATATTTTTTATTCTTATGTTTTATTATAAAATACAAAACAAAAAAATAGAAGACCGGGTTGTCCCCATCTTCTATTTCCTAAAATTACCTATGAGTCATATTCTCTCATTTCCAATTGAGAATTAACCTGTTTCATTGTATCTAAAGCAACGGACACAATAATAATCAAAGCAGTTCCTCCAATCATAAAGCTAAATTGCTGGACTCCAGTTGCACCCTGAACTATTGATGGCATAACAGCGATTAATCCTAAGCTGGTAGCACCAACAACCAAAACTCTTGAGAGTATAGATTGTAAGAATTGAGCAGTATTTTCTCCTGGCCTAATTCCTGGAACAAACCCTCCCATTTTCTGTAAATTAACTGAGATGCTCTTTGGATCAAACGTAACTGCAGTGTAGAAAAAAGTAAAAACAAATACTAAAATAAAGTAAATTGCTCCATAAATCCAAACATTACCCAAAGCTTCAGTCACGAAACTCCAATTAAAGAATGAAGCTAGCATTGATGGAATCATTAAAATAGAAATGGCGAAGATTACAGGAATAACTCCAGCTGGGTTAATATTTAAAGGCAAGTATGTTGAAGCGCCTCCATACATTTTATTTCCTCTCACTCTCTTAGCATAAGAAACTGGAATATTTCTTCTACCCTCATTAATCAAAACTACTCCGGCAATAATCACAATTGATAGAATTAAGAATAAAATATAAGAGAATATTTGACTTTGTTCAAAAGTAATAAACATCTTTTGAATATTATTTGGAAATTCAGCCACGATACCAGCAAAAATCATCAATGAAACTCCGTTGCCAATCCCTTTTTCTGAAATTAATTCTCCTAGCCACATTAAGATGGTTGAAGCAGCTGTAATTGCAGCTACGGCAGCAATCATAGTTATTGGATCTAAGGCTCCAATTGCTCCCTGAGCTTTTAGATAAAACATCATGGCATAGCCCTGAATCATTGCCAAAGGAACTCCAGCAATTCTACAGTATTGATTAAACTTCTGTCTTCCTGCCTCTCCTTCTTCTTTGTATAGCTTTTCAATCTGAGGGAAAATCATTGTTAAAAGTTGGAAGACGATGGTAGCTGTGATGTATGGTCCAAGACCAAGCATGACGATTGAAACTTTATCCAATGCACCTCCAGTAAATAAGTTCATCATTCCGAAGAATTGGTTGCCAGCTAAGAATTGCTGAATTCTAGCAACGTCAACTCCTGGCACTGGGATATTGGCCATCAATCTAAAAATAGCAAAAATTCCTAAGACAAAAAGTATCTTGTATCTTAAGTCTTTTGCCTTAAAAATTTCTGTAATCTTTTTGAACATAGTTTTTACTTTTTAGTTTTTACTTTAGGCTCTTTTTTCAAGACCTCTTTTTTTGTTTTTTTCTTAACTGTTCCTCCCGCTTTTTCTATCTTTTCTTTAGCAGTCTTTGAAACTAAACAATTTTCAATGGTTAGAGCTTTCTTAATTTCTCCTGTTCCTAATATTTTAACTGAAGGTATCTTTCCATCAATCTTCCTAATTATCCTTTCAGCAACCAATGCTTCTGGATTAATTAAAGTATTAGCTTCAAATGTCTTCTCTAAAACATCTAAGTTGATTGATGAAACCTCTGTTTGAGTATTAAAATTGTATCCTCTTAATTTAGGATATCTTTTAATCCAACCACGGATAATCGGCTTGAACTTTGCTCCGGCTCTTCCCTTCTGTCCTTTTCCTCCGCCTCCGCAATATGTTCCCTTCTTTCCGCCACGGCCAACTCTTTTCTTTTTCTTGAAGGTTGTATTCTTTTTTAATTCGTGTAATTGCATCATATTAAATCTTTTTCAATTTAGATAAAGCTAGCATTGTTGCTTGTGCATTATTCAACTTATTTCTTGTTCTTGATAATGTTTTAGAAGAGATATCTTGAATACCAGCTAAAGAACAAATAATTCTCACTGTTCCTCCCGCTACTAAACCTTTACCTTTCTTCTGTGGTTTCAATATTACGCGAGATGGTCCGAATTTAGCCTCTACTTCAAAAGGAATCGTGCCTTCAGAGATAGGAATATCTTTCAAGTTCTTTTTAGCAACTCTAGTTGCTTTTTCAATTGCTTGAGAAACATCCAAACCCTTAGCAGCTCCAACTCCAACTTTACCCATTTTGTTTCCAGCAACGATAACGGCTCTGAATCTCATTGTCTTTCCTCCGCCGGTAACCTTAGTAACTCTAGCCAAGTCTAAAAGCTTAGATTCAAATTCATCTTTTATTTCGTTCTTCTTATCAAATTTTGTGTTTCTTTCTCTTTTCATATTTAATTAGAATTTTAATCCGCCTTCTCTTGCCCCTTCAGCCAAAGCTTTGACGCGACCATGGTATTTATTTCCTCCACGATCAAATATTACTTCTGTTATCTTCTTCTCAACTGCTAACTTAGCAATCTCGGTTCCTACCTTTTTTGAAGAATCAGTCTTCTTGTCTTTTCCTTTAGTAGTAGAATCATTGGCAGTCAAAATAGTCTTGCCGGTAGTGTCGTCAATTAATTGGGCATAAATATGCTGATTCGAACGGAAAACGCAAAGTCTGGGTTTGGCCGCAGTGCCCTCCGCCTTTGCTCTCACTCTCTTGTGCCTTATTATTCTTTTTGCTTTTTTTTCTAACATAGTATTATATATTATGCACCAGCTGCTGCCTTCTTACCAAGCTTTCTCTTAATAATCTCTGTTGTATATTTAATTCCTTTTCCTTTGTATGGTTCTGGTGGTTTTACCTTTCTGATTGTGGCGGAAATCTGCCCCACCAATGCCTTGTCTATTCCTGTTACAATAATAATGTTTTTTTCAACTTTAAATTCAATTCCTTCAGGAGCATCAATATCTACGGTGTGACTCAAACCGACATCTAAAATCAACTTCTTTCCTTCAACTCTGGCTTTGAAACCGACTCCGTTGATTTCCAATCTCTTTTCGAATCCCTTAGTTACTCCCTCAACCATATTTGAAACCAAGCTTCTAGTCAAACCCCAAAGAGCATTAGATTTCAAATCCGCTTTCTTAGGAGTAAAATAAATTGCATTATCTTTCATTTCAATAGCAATTTGATCTACGGCAGTCATCTTTAAAACTCCCTTAGGTCCTTTAACCTCGATGTCTAATCCGTTGATTTTTACTTCAACTCCTGCTGGTATTAAAATTTCTTTTTTTCCTATTCTTGACATATTACCAAATTTCACAAATTACTTCTCCCCCAATCTTAGCCTTTCTAGCCTCTTTGTTAGTCATTATTCCTTTTGAAGTAGTGACCAATGAAATTCCGTGTCCCGACTTAACCGGCTTCAATTCATTATGGGTTGAATAGATTCTCTGTCCCTGCTTGGAAACTTTCTTAATCTTTGTGATTATTGAATTTCCTTCATTATCGTATTTAAAATCAATAATAATTTTTCTTTTTGACAATCTTCCTTTCTTATCAATGTTCTCAATAAGACCTTCTTTCTTCATAACTTCAAGTATCGCATACTTAAAATCAGAGTATGGATAAAGAGCTATCTGTTTCTTCTCGACAGCTAAGGCGTTATTTATTGAACTGATCATGTCTGCTATTGGGTCCATTTTCGTATATATAATTACCAACTACTTTTCTTAACTCCTGGCAACTCTCCTTTGTTTGCCATTTCTCTAAAACAAATCCTGCATAAACCGAACTTTCTAATATAGCCGTGTTTCCTTCCACACTTAAAACATCTCCTTACTATTCTTGAAGAAAATTTCGGTGTCTTTGCTGATTTTGCTATTTGTGATGTTTTTGCCATAATTTAACACTTTTTGACTTTAACTTTTCTTGAAGGGAAAGTCAAGTAATTTAAATAATTCCAATCCTTCTGCTTTGCTCTTTGCATTAGTAGTAATTGTGATTTCCATTCCAAGAATAATCGGAGATTTTTCTGGTGATATTTCTGGGAAAGCAATATGCTCTTTAATTCCTAAATTTAAGTTTCCTCTCTCATCAATTGATTTAGGATTGATTCCTAAGAAATCTCTAGAACGAGGAAGAACGATATTTACTAATTTTTCCATAAAATCATTCATCTTTTTTCCTCTCAAAGTAACCTTTGACCCGATGATGCTTCCCTCTCTTAATTTAAAAGTAGAAATAGACTTTCTAGCGGCAGTCATGACTGGCTTCTGCCCGCAGATGCTTGAAAGATTGTGTGAAATGTATTCCACAAACTTTTTCTGTTCATCCTTTGTCTTGGGAGAAATAATTCTTCCAAATCCAATATTAATAACTACTTTTTCTATCTTTGGAATCGCCATTACATTCTTGTATCCAAACTTCTCCCTCATCTTAGGTACGGCTATCTTCTTGTATTTTTCTTTAATGCTTGTAATTGCCATAATTTTTTAATTAAATACGTGCTCCGCATTTTTTGCAAACACGGTACTTCTTTCCCTCAACTATTTCATAACCGACTCTGGTTGCTTTCCCACACTTAGAACAAACCAATTCAACATTCGAAATGTTAATTGCTCTAGAAGCGGAAACTACCTGTCCTTTCTGTCCAGATTTTTTAGGCTTAACATGCTTTTTAATCAAAGCAATTCCTTCAACAACAATTTTGCTTTTGCCAGGAATAGATTTCATAACCTTTCCTTTCTTGCCTTTGTCGTTCCCTGCGATTATTAAAACTTGATCGTTCTTTTTTATCTTCATATGTTTAAACTAAATCTTTTGTCATTGTTGAAATCTTCTCGAATCCTTTTTCTCTTACCTCTCTAGCTACTGGTCCCAAAATTCTTGTTCCTTTTGGTTCTTTTGATGCTCCTTCAAGCATAACAATAGCATTATCATCAAATTTAATATATGTTCCGTTGCTTCTTCTCACTGGCCCTCTCTCTCTTACGATAACGGCCTTTAAAACTTGGTGTTTCTTAACATTCTTTCTTGGCTCAGCATCTTTAACGGCAACGACAATGATGTCACCTAATGATGCATACCTTCTGTATGTTCCACCCAAAACACGGATGCATTTAGCCATCTTGGCGCCCGAGTTGTCGGCAACTTTTAACATTGTCTGTACTTGTATCATTTTCTTTTATTTACTTAATTTTGAGACTACTTCCCATTTCTTATCTTTTGATGTCGGCTTTGATTCTCTAATCACAACCTTGTCTCCTTCTTTGTATTCTCCTGATTCAACATGAGCCTTGTAGCCCTTGTGAACCTTGTATCTTCTTTTGTATTTCGGATGCTCTTTAATTCTTTCAACCTTAACTACAACAGTCTTCTGCATCTTATCCGAAACTATTATTCCTGTTAATTCCTTTTTTGGCATACTATTTTTTATTTAATATAGTCAAAATCCTGGCAATATCTTTTTTATCTTCTCTTAACTCTTTGGTATTTTTAATTCCTCCCGAAACAGCCTTAAAGCGAACTTCTTCAATTCTCTTTTTTGACTCTTCCATCAATCTTACCAATTCATCTTTAGTTTTTGAAACTAATTCTTTGCTTTTCATATTACTGCTTTTTAACAAATTTTGTCTTCAAAGGCAACTTGTCTCCCGCCTTTCTAAAGGCTTCTCTTGCGTCTGCCTCAGGGATTCCCTCTAATTCAAATAATACTCTACCTGGTCTAACTGGGAATACGTAGTGGTCCAATGAACCCTTACCACCTCCCATCGGAACTTCTTGTCCCTTCTTTGTTCTTACCTTATCAGGAAATATCCTAATCCACAACTTTCCTCCTTTCTTTAGATATCTAATAATGGCTCTTCTGCAAGCTTCAATCTGATTAGAAGTAACCCACTTCTCAGTAGTTGCTTTCAATCCGAAACTACCGAAGCTGATTTTAGTTCCCTTGCTTTCAAAGGTTCTTCTACTTCTTCTGCCTTTCTGCTGTTTTCTATGTTTTAATCTTTTTGGGGCTAACATGATTTTTATTCAAATTTATCTCCTTTGTATATCCAAACCTTTATTCCAATTGCACCGTAAGTGCATCTAGCTTCTCCGAATCCGTAATCAATATCTGCTCTGATTGTCTGTCTAGGCAATCTTCCTTTTTCTAGCCATTCACTTCTAGCAATTTGAGCTCCGTCCAATCTTCCTGAAACCATGATCTTGACTCCTTTAACATTCTTATTGGCCATAACTTTTTCAATCGCCTGCTTAATAGTCTTTCTGAATGGTGTTCTTTTCTCAATCTTCTGAGCAATCCATTGGTTAACCAAGACTGAAGAAGTCCAAGGGTTAGAAACCTCTCTTACTTCTAATTTTAATCTCTTTCCTAATTCGCTTAATTCTTTCAATCCTAAATCATTCTTCTTAAAAACCTCTTTCAATAATTCCAATCTTATCTTTTCAATTCCTTCTCCGCCACGTCCAATAATTAAACCAGGTCTAGCTGAATGGATAATAACGCTAGTCTTATTGCTATATCTTTCAATTTCAACTTTTTCAACACTTGATTCTTTCAATTTGTTAGTCAAAAAAGTCCTGATGATATAATCCTCTTTAACACTCTTCAAAGGCTTGTTGCCATAAAAACCGTGTGACAACCAGTCTTCGATTCCTCTGATTCTAAATATTTTTGGGTGGACTTTGTGACTCATTTTTTTATTTCTTCTTTGTTATTGTTTTCTTTGCTGCTGTCTTTTTAGCAATATCTTTTTCAATCACTTCTTCTTTGATAACTTCCTTCTTAACTATCTCTTTCTTTCCTTTCTTGCTCTTCTTAACGTCTTCTCTCTTCACATCTAAAACTAAAGTTACGTGAGAGGTTCTTTTCTTAATAACCTCTCCCCTTCCTCTTGATTTAGGCAAAACTCTCTTTCCAGCCGGGCCCTCGTCAACTGTAATCTTAGAAATAAATAAATCTGAAGCAGGAACGCTTTTAGTTGTCTTAGCATTAGCAAGAGCTGAATTCAATAATTTTAATATTGGATCAGAAGCTCTCTTGATTGCAAAATTCAAAACCGTCTGGGCTTCTTCAACCGTCTTTCCTCTTACCAAATCGGCAACTAATCTTACCTTCCTTGGAGCAATATGTAAATGTTTTAATTTAACTTCAAATGCCATATTATTTTACTTTAGCTGGAGCTACTGGTGCTGCTCCTTTTTCTTGCTCTTTCTGTGCCTTACCTCCATGTCTTAAAAATTTAGTTGTTGGAGAAAATTCTCCCAACTTGTGACCAACCATTTCTTCATTAACCTTCACTTGAAGAAAATCTTTTCCGTTATGCACACCGAAAGTAAAGCCGATCATTTCGGGAGTAATAGTACAAGCTCTCGACCATGTTTTAATGGCGGCCGTTTCGCTTGGTTTCTTTCCTTCTATCTTCTTTGTGACATTCGGATCGATATATGGTCCTTTTTTTAGACTTCTTGACATAATGTTTATTTTCTCTTCTTCTTAACTCTTCTTTGAATAATTAATTTAGCTGTCCACTTGTTCTTCTTTCTGGTTTTAACTCCTAGTGCAGGCTTTCCCCAAGGAGTCTTAGGATGCTTCAAACCAATTCCTGTCCTACATTCTCCACCTCCATGAGGATGATCACAGGGGTTCATAACAGAACCTCTAACGTGTGGTCTGATTCCTTTCTTTCTACTCTTTCCAGCTTTTGACCAATTGATAAATCTGTATTCAGAATTAGAAACTTTTCCAATTGAAGCAAAGCATTCTCCGCTAACCTTTCTAATTTCTGAAGAAGGCATCTTTAAATTAGCATATCCACCTTCATAGTTCTGTAAAACTGCTCCAGTCCCAGCTGATCTTACTAATATCCCTCCTTTACCTGGCTCTAATTCGATATTATAGACTATAGTTCCTTCTGGAATATTTTTCAACTTCATTCTATTCCCATTGTCAGCTTCTGCTTTTTCAGCACAAATAACTTTATCTCCAGCTTTCAATCCCTCAGGAGCAATAATATATCTCTTTTCTTTGTCTTCGTATTGTATTAGGGCTAAAAATGCATTTCTATTAGGATCATATTCTAAAGCAATAACTTCCGCTGGTATATTTATTTTTTTCTGCCCGAATTCAACCAACCTTAAAAGTTTTCTTGCTCCACCTCCTTTTTGCCAAGAAGTAATTCTACCATTGCTTCCTCTTCCTCCAGTTTTCTTCACTCTCACTAGAAGACTTTTTTCTGGCTTCTTCTTTGATAAAAGAAGTAGGTTTTTCAATTTTAATGTTTTTCTCTGCATATTATTGTCCTACAATTTCAATTTTTTGACCTTCTTTAATTTTTACAATCGCTTTTTTGTATCCATTCTTAAATCCAGTTGTTCTTCCTTTTACCATTTTCTTTCTAGGAATATTGATTGTTCTTACCTGTAAAACATCAACCTTGTATTTTCCTTCAACGGCATTCTTAATTTCAATCTTATTAGCATCAGAATTAACATGGAAAACATAAAAGTTTCCGATAGCTGACATATTAACTGCCTTCTCAGTAATGCAAGGTGATTTCAAAATACTCTTTGTTGTTGTCAAAATTTCCTTGTTTTCTTTTTTAACAATTTCCTTCTTTGCAACTACTTTCTTTGCTTTTACCTCTTTTTCTTTTTTAAAAATATTTAATGCCATACTAGTCTAAAAATGTTTTCTTAATCTCTTCTATCCCTTCCTTATCAGTTAATAAATACTTTGATGAAACAACATCCAAACAATTCAAATCCTTTGCCTGAATAGTTGAAATCTTCGGTAGATTTCTCATTGCTAAAATAACATTCTTGTCTAATTTCGGCAAAACTACTAAACAGCTTCCTGCAATTCCAATATTCTTTAATAAACTTCTAGCTTCCTTAGTCTTAGCTTCTTTCAATGCTAGTGTTTCGGCAACTACGAATAGCCCCTCTCTAACTTTATCAGACAAAGCGATAAACAAAGCCTTTCTCTTAATATTCTTCGGTAAAATTCTCTTAAAGTTTCTGTCTTTTGTCGGTCCATGAGAAACACCTCCACCAACCCAGATAGAAGATGTATTCGAACCACTTCTAGCACGACCAGTTCCTTTCTGCTTCCAAGGTTTAATTCCACCTCCACTTACCTCAGCTCTTCCCTTAGCATGAGCGATAACCTTTCTTCTATTTCCAGTCTGAGAAACAATTACTTGGTGAATTAAATCAGCGTTCATTGGAACCTCAAATATATCTTTTGGTAAATCTGCCTTCACGGTTTTAATTTCTACCACTTCTTTAGTTTTTGTTTCTTTCTTTGCCATATAATTTATCCTCTAATTTCCAAAAGTGTTCCTCTTCTTCCGGGAACTGCGCCTTTCAAAGCTATAATATTATTCTTCATATCAATCTTAATCACTTCCAAATTCTTAACACAAACTCTGTCGCTTCCAGTTCTTCCAGGCATTTTTCTACCCTTGATAACTCTAGCTGGAATAGAACAACCAGTCGAACCTAATGTTCTATGCTCGTGCTTGTTACCATGTGTTGAAGAAAGTTTTCCGGAAAATCCCCATCTCTTTACACCTCCTTGGAATCCTTTTCCTTTAGATACTCCGGAAACCTTTATTACATCTCCTGGTGTGAAAATGCTTGCCAAAATTTTATCTCCCGCCTTAAATGAATTAACATCTCCTTCAAATTCTTTCAAATATCTGAATGGCGTTCCTGATTTCTTAATCTTCCTTTCTGGTAAAGCTTCGAATCCAATTTTAATAGCCTCGTAACCGTCTTTGGCTTTTGTTTTAACCTGAACAACACCACATTCTCCGGTCTGAACAAGAGTAACGGGAACTACTGTTCCGTCCTCTTTGAAGACCTGACTCATTTCAATTTTTTTACCTAATATGAATTTCATAACTTTACAAAAAAAAGACTGGATAACCAGCCTTAAAGACTAGTATTACCAAATTATTCAATTTAACTTTTAATTTATATAAATCAATTATTTAATAATTAACCTACATTATACTCTTGATCTCGGTATCCACTCCAGCGGGTAGAGTCAGTGACTTCAACGACTCTACCACCTTCTGGTTCGGACTCAAAATATCAATAACCCTTTTGTGAATTCTCATTTCGAATTGCTCTCTGGACGATTTGTGAACAAAAGTTGACCTGTTTACAGTGAACTTGTTTATCTCAATCGGCAAAGGAATTGGTCCGGCAATTTTAACTCCGCACCTTACAGCCAACTCAATAATCTGCTGGGCACTTTTATCAATAACCTTATGGTCATAAGCACGAAGCTTGATTCTTAATTTTGCTGTTACTTCCTTTTCAGTTTTTTTAAGGGCTGCTGACATCTTATTGTTTATTCTACTTTATAATCTTTGTAATAGTTCCTGCTCCAACTGTCTTTCCACCTTCTCTGATAGCAAAACCTTGCTTTTCTTCCAAAGCTACGGGAACGATTAACTTAACAGTTACTTCGACTGTGTCTCCAGGCATAACCATTTCTGTTCCAGCGGCCAAAATTACATCTCCAGTAATATCAGCTGTTCTGATAAAGAACTGAGGCTTGTATCCTGAGAAGAATGGAGTATGTCTTCCGCCTTCTTCTTTTGTCAAAATATAAATCTGAGCTGTAAATTCTGTGTGAGGAGTAATAGTTCCTGTCTTAGCTAAAACCTGTCCTCTTTCAATATCTTCTTTCTTCAAACCTCTTAATAAAATACCGACATTATCTCCAGCTTGGCCAGTTGATAAAGATTTGTTGAACATTTCAACAGAAACGGCAGTTGATTTAGCTGTTGGTCTAATACCGACAACTTCAACTTCTTCGTTAGAGTTAATAATACCTCTTTCAATTCTACCTGTAGCAACTGTACCTCTTCCTTCAATTGAGAAAACATCTTCAATAGCCATCAAGAAAGGCTTAGCTGTATCTCTAACTGGCTCAGGAATATATTCATCTAGTTTATCCATTAGCTCTAAAACTTTTTGAACCCAAGGATCATCAACAGATGTACCTTCTAAGGCTTTTAAAGCTGAACCACGAATTACTGGAACTTCATCTCCAGGGAAGCTATATTTCTTTAATAGCTGTCTAACCTCATCTTCAACTAGGTCAATCATTTCTGAATCTTCAACCATGTCGCATTTGTTTAAAAATACGACTACTGAAGGCAAACCTACTTGGTGGGCTAATAGAATGTGTTCTCTTGTTTGAGGCATAGGACCATCAGTTGCAGCAACTACTAATATAGCTCCATCCATTTGAGCTGCACCAGTAATCATGTTTTTAATGTAGTCAGCGTGGCCTGGACAGTCAATGTGGGCGTAGTGCCTCTTTTCTGTTTCATACTCTAAGTGAGCGATGTTAATAGTAACACCTCTTGCTTTTTCTTCAGGAGCTGAATCAATCTGATCAACTGACTTTTCTGGTGTCGTGCCATTTTTCATAGCTAGACAATGCAATATTGCCGCACTTAAAGTAGTTTTACCGTGATCAACGTGACCAATGGTTCCAACGTTTAAGTGTGGTTTTGTTCTTGTAAAAACTTCTGTTGCCATATTATTATATTATTTATTTTTTTATTATTTATACCCCCTCTTTTTATTATTCCGACATAAAATAAAAAAGAGCGGATTAATGTTTGCGATTAACAAATCTATTTTAACCAAATTTCGAAAAAAGTCAATAACCTACTAGAAAGGAAGATCGTCAATCTTTAAGGATTCCGCCTCAAGCTCTCGGGGAACCTTAACGACAACTTCATTCTTAATCTCGGCCTTTATCTCTTTCTTGCCCCTGTAATCCTCTAATTTCATAATTATCAGGGTTGGTCCGTTATCTTGAGCAAGGATTATCTTGCCTCCTTCTTCCTCTATTATCTTTTTTATCTCGTTTAGTTCCATATTATTTTCTCTTACCATCAATTATCTCTTGAGCAACATTCATGGGGACTTTTTCATAGTGATCAAATTCCATTGATGATGTTCCTCTACCTTGAGTTAATGAACGCAATGAAGTTGTATAGCTAAACATTTCTGATAAAGGCACCTTAGCATAAATAACTTTAACTCCTGGCCTATCAGCTGTTTCTTCAATCTGTCCTCTCCTAGCAGATACATCCCCAATAACATCTCCTAAGAAATCTGGCGGAACAACAACCTCTAATTTCATAATTGGCTCAAGCAAATGAGCACCGGCTTTCTTAGCTCCATCTTGCAAGGCCATTGAACCAGCAATTTTAAAAGCCATTTCTGAAGAATCGACTTCGTGGAATGAACCATCCCATAGAATAACCTTCATGTCTACTAAAGGATATCCAGCAACAACACCTTTTGCCATCGCTTCCTTAATTCCTTTTTCAATAGCTGGAATATATTCTCTAGGAATGGAACCTCCTTTAATCTCATTAACAAATTCAAATCCTTTTCCTCTTTCTAATGGTTCAAGTTTAATCTTAACGTGGCCATATTGACCTCTGCCTCCAGTTTGCTTAACATATTTACATTCAGCATCGGCATTTCTATCAATTGTTTCTCGGTAAGAAACCTGAGGCCTGCCAACATTAGTTTCAACATTAAACTCCCTCTTTAATCTATCAACAATGATTTCAAGTGTAATTCTCCCATACCTGACAAAACAGTCTCGCCTGATTCTTGATTGGTTTCCATTCTAAAGGTTGGATCTTCTTCCTGTAGCTTCTTCAATGAAGCTCCCATTTTTTCTTGATCAGCTTTAGCTTTCGGTTCTACCTGAATTGAAATAACTGGTTCAGGGAAAACAATTTTTTCTAGAACAATCGGTCCTGTTTCATCACATAGAGTGTGTCCAGTTGTTGTATTCTTCAATCCTACAAAAGCAACAATATCTCCAGCATATACTTCTTCTACTTCTTCTCTTTCATTAGCATGCATACGAAGTATTCTGCCAATTCTTTCTCTTTCTCCTGAAACAGTATTTAATAAATATCCTCCTTTGTTAAAATGACCTGAGTAAGCTCTAGCATAAGTTAGGGTTCCTACGAATGGATCAGTAGCAATCTTAAAGGCTAAAGCTGAAAAAAGCTCATCATCCTTAGGATGTCTTTCTAATTTAATTTCTTCATCGTTTGGATCGATTCCCTTAATAGCAGGAACGTCCATTGGGCTTGGCAAATAATATACTACTGCATCCAAAACTAATTGAACTCCCTTGTTTCTCAAGGATGTTCCAATTAATACAGGAACTAATTTGTAATCAATAGTTGCCTTTCTTAAAGCATGCCTCAAATCTTCTATTGAGATCTCTTCTCCGTTTAAATATCTTTCCATTAATGCCTCATCTTCGGCAACGATCTTTTCAATCATCATGTGCCTCCATTTCTTGGCTTCCTCAAGAGAGCCTTCGGGAATATCAAACTTAATAACATCTTTTCCCATCTCTCCTTCAAACTTGACCGCCTTCATTTCCATTAAGTCAATAATAGCTGAAAAATCTTCTTCTTGTCCGATTGGATATTGGACAGCAACAGCATTAGTAGTTAGCTTATCCCAAATAGATTGCAAACTCTTTTCAAAAGATGCTCCCATTCTGTCTAGCTTATTGATAAAACAAACTCTCGGAACATGATATCTATCAGCCTGTCTCCAAACTGTTTCCGATTGAGCTTCTACTCCAGCCACACCGTCAAAAACAACCACAGCGCCATCCAAGACTCTTAAACTTCTCTGCACTTCAGCAGTAAAGTCAATGTGTCCAGGGGTGTCGATAAGGTTGATTCTGTGTTCGTTTGTCTTGTCTTTCTTTAAATAATCTCCAGGAGACCAGAAACAAGTTGTTGCCGCAGAAGTAATAGTAATACCTCTTTCTCTTTCTTGTTCCATCCAGTCCATTACCGCCGCACCTTCATGAACTTCACCAATCTTGTGTGAAATTCCAGTGTAAAACAAAACTCTCTCACTAGTTGTAGTTTTACCTGCATCGATGTGAGCGATGATTCCGATGTTTCTGTATTTTTCGATTGGATATTGACGGCTCATAATATTTTTATTTATCTTAGAACACAAAACCTATTTGGCTTGAAAATAGGTTTGTGTATTAAATTACCACGCAAAGTGAGCAAAGGCTCTATTGGCTTCGGCCATCTTGTGAGCATTCTCTTTCTTTTTAACTGCGTTTCCTTTGTTTTCAGATGCTTCAATTAATTCATCAGCTAATTTGAACTTCATTGCTTTGCCTTTTTTATCATTAGCTGAGTTAATCATCCATTTCATGGCTAAGCTCAATTTTCTGTTTCCTTTAACTTCCATTGGAACTTGATAAGTAGCTCCTCCAACTCTTTTTGGTTTTACCTCTAATACTGGAGATACATTCTGGATAGCTAATTTAAAAATGTCCAAAGGCTCTTTTTTAGTTTGCTTTTTAATTAAATCAAAAGCACCATAAACTATTTTCTGGGCAATTGTCTTTTTCCCGTTACTCATCACCTGGTTGATAAATTTAGCAACCATGATGTCATTATATACTGAATCGGGCATTATAACTTTCTTTTTAAATTTAAGTCCTGTTGCCATATACTATTTTTTAACTGGTCTCTTAACTCCGTACGCACTTCTCTGTTGTTTTCTTCCTTCAACTCCTGAACAATCGAATCTGCCTCTTACAACGTGATATCTAACTCCCGGCAAATCTTTTACTCTGCCTCCTCTAATCATAACGATCGAGTGCTCCTGTAAATTATGTCCTTCTCCAGGAATGTAAGCGGTAACTTCGTTTCCATTACTTAACTTTACTCTGCAAACTTTTCTTAAAGCTGAGTTAGGTTTTTTCGGTGTAGTAGTAAAAACTTTCAAACACACTCCTTTCTTGAAAGGTGCGTCATATTCCTTGGGTCTATTTTTTAATGGATTAAATCCAAAGGCAAGACCAGGAGTATTAGTCTTTACTTTTAATGGCTTTCTATTCTTCTTAATTAATTGTCTAATTGTTGGCATATTTGTAACAATAATAAATCGCAAGCGAAAATTCGCTTGTGATTAAATTATCAGATAAATAGTGAAATGTCAAATGTTTACTTGGCTTACGGTTTCTTTTATTGTGCCGTCCATCCTCCATCAACATACATAATTGAACCAGTTACATATTTTGACTCTTCAGAAGCTAAATACAAGGCGGCATTGGCAATATCATCTGGCTCTCCCATAAACCCTAAGGGTGTCATTGCATCAATTATGTTTAATAAATTTTGATCCTCTTGAACTCCTTTCGTCATATTAGTTTTAATAAACCCAGGAGCAATAGAATTAACACGGATTCCTAATTTAGATAACTCAACAGCACTAGCCTTAGTCAATTGATTGACTCCGCCTTTAGCTGCACAGTAAGATATCGCTCCATTAAAGCCGACTGTTCCTAAAATAGAACTCATATTAATAATTGAACCTTTGATTCCTTTTTCTTTCATCGCTCTTCCTGCTGCACGAATTCCATAGAAAACTCCTGACAAATCAATCTCTATTGTCTTATGCCAAACATCATCAGATGTAGTTAATATGTCTCCCAAGCTTCCTATCCCCGCATTATTAACCATCACATCAACTCTGCCAAATCTATCAATACAGGTAGCAATAAGATTATCTACTTCAGCTGATTTAGAAACATCGCATTTAATAAAAATCGCCTTATCACTAAAACGACTTACATCGCACTCGTTGACATCTGAAAAGACGACTGAGGCACCTTCCAAAACAAACTTTTCAGCAATAGCTTTTCCTATTCCTGAAGAAGCTCCCGTCACTATAGCTACCTTATTTTCTAATTTCATATTTTAAAACTTTATCTTTATATTTTTATTATACCATTTAGAATGAAATAAAAAAAGAAGGATGAGAAAAATATGTTATACATATATGAATTCCAGTTTTTTTACAAAATCTGGAACTCTTTCTCTCTCCTTCCTGAGAACTTTTTCTGCTTCTCCTAATTCACCCTCATAGATATGGAGTGAATCAGCCTTATCGATAATCCTCAATATCTTGCAATTATTTGGAGAAACAACCTCCGAATAAACCATGGCGACAAGACCAATAAGGTTCCCTTGCCAAGCATTGAAAAGGTCTCTTGATCTCCACTCAAAATGGAGGTCGACATATCCTCCTAGATAATATCTAATCCATATCCTTTGAAGACAAGGTGGATATTCAGCACCCATATCAATGTCTGGCTCCCAAGTAATTACTTGGTGACGATTTGAAGAGATGCCACTCTCGATTTGCTCTTTGAGAAGCTGCTTCAATTTTGAAATTTGATCAATGAATCCACCGGGGGTTCTATGCTTGATCAAACGTTCGATATAAAGATACGTGAAGCGTTTTTGGTCTTCAACTGATAGCTTGCTGTATTCTTCTTCGAACCATTTCCGGTCATACTCCTTCTTGTATTCCCGAATTGCCAGATCTTTCATCTTATAAAAAGGATGAATCTCGCAATTCAAAATTTGTTCAACTGCTTTTCCGGTCATGACAATAGTCTGCACAGAATCACGTGCTCTTTTTGGCTCCTTTAAAGAACCAAAATGAAGAGCGACCCCTTGGTTCATAACGGCGTAAACTGCCTCGAACCAAGCTTCGTGAAAGTCTTTGCTCTCTATTGAAAACCACGGAGCTAAAGTTACTTTTTCCAAAATAATCAACTCGGGTTCATCGATTGGATGAACTAACTATAAAATACAATAAAAAAATATATTAGTCAAATTTTTAATCTACGCTAAAAACAAAGAAAGTATTTTTTCCGATAGAACAAAAACCCAATTAAGTCCATTGGGAATTATAAAAATTAAAAGAAGAAGTAATATAAATCCGTATTGAGTAAGGAACATTTTAAATTCATTAAACCTATCTGGCAATAATGCAAATAAAACATGAGAACCGTCTAAGGGAAAAATAGGAATTAAATTAAATATTCCCAAAGCAATATTATAAAAAACAACAATTGTCGCAATAGTCAGAAAGCTCTCTGGTAAATGAATGAACTTAATGATTATTCCAAAAATTAAAGCAATCGTAAAATTAGATAATGGTCCAGCTAAGGCAACCTTTAGCTCTCCCCATTTCTGATCTCTAAAATATATTGGATTAATTGGAACTGGTTTGGCCCAGCCGATTATCGGCCCGCCTAGAATAGACATAAAGAAAGGGAGAAGAATAGAGCCAATCGGATCTAAATGTTTCAAGGGATTTAAATCTAATCTTCCCGCTTCTTTAGCTGTTGGATCGCCTAAAGCATAGGCAACGCTGCCATGAGCTATCTCATGGATAATAATTGAGAACAAAAGAATTAATAATGTAAATATGGTTAATATGTCCATATTTAAATAGTATCACATAAACGGAAAAAGAGAAGGTTTAATATTTTCAGTTTTGCTTACTCTTAAAAATATAATAAACCTCCTCTTTGAATCTTTCATCACACCCGCTCTTAACGCTGAGAACCATTTCGAAAATTTTCCTAGCAGTCTCTTTAGAGGCAGCACGGATAACATCGAGAGGAATTTTTTTGCATTTAGAGAAACGAGAAGCATTTTCTTCATCAAAATAAGGAAGAAGAATTTTCTCAGCCTCATCTTGAGTGAGAGATTGCCCTATTTGACCCTTAAGGTTTAATATCTCTTCAATGCAACATGTGTTTCCCTCTATAATAGCGGCGATTAATTTTTCAACGATCGTTCCATTGGTTGGCTTAAAAAAGTAAAATACTTTCAGAGCCAAATCCAGATTACCCTTCTCAAGCAGAAGAATAATCATGTTTCTTACGACAACATCTTCATTTATTTTCATCAGTACTCTCCCTTTAAATGATAATAATACATTAAAATATTAATCGAGTCATGTCAAGTGCTTGCAATTTTTCATTTTTTTGGTAATATACTTACATATGGAAAAAGAATGTACAATTTGCGGAAAATCATCTTCAATGGGAGGCAGCTGGTATAAGCTTATATCCAGATATAATCCTTCCATTAAAAGAAGAATCCACCCCAATCTACAATGGGTTACTGTTCCCACTGATACAACCAACAAGAACTTCAAAGGATTTGCCGGGAAGAGAATCTTGGCTTGCACAAAATGCATCAAGTCTCTAGGAAAGAAGTAAAATGTTAAGCCCGTTTCGGGCTGTAGTATAGTGGTAGTATTTGCGCATGGGGTGCGTAAGACCTGGGTTCAACTCCCAGCAGCCCGACCAAAAATCAAAACACTGCATAACAGCAGTGTTTTAGTTTAGAATTTATATCTCTTTAACGCTAATGAGTTCAGAACTACACTCACCGAAGATAAAGCCATAGCCAGTGCGGCAATCGCTGGATTTAATAACCAATGAGTATATGAATAAAGAATTCCTGTTGCGAAAATAATTCCAATACAGTTATAGAAAAAAGACCAGAATAGATTTTCTTTTATCTTTCTGAAAACTCCCTTACTTAAATTAATTGCTCTAATGACATTTTCTAAATCATCTTTTATTAAAATAATATCTCCTGTTTCAATTGCTATATCCGCACCCGAACCCAAAACTATTCCTGCATCAGCCTGAGCCAAAGCTGGAGCATCATTGATTCCATCTCCAATCATAGAGACAATCTTTCCCTCTTTCTGTAATTCTTTAATTTTCTCAGCTTTCTCATGAGGAAGAACTTCTGATAAGACTTCGTCTATTCCTAATTTTTGAGAAATAGATTGAGCCACTCTTTTATTATCCCCTGTAATCATAAATATTCTTTTGCCATATTTCTTTAACTTTTGAATCACTGAAACAGCGTTCTCTTTTAACTCGTCAGACAATGAAATTATTCCAATTGCTTCATTATTAACAGAAATTAAAATAACAGTATTCCCCTCTTCCTCCAATTGAATCATTTTAGATTCAAAAAAAGATAAATCGATGTTTGACATTAACTTTCTTGTTCCCAATAAAACATTCTTACCATTAACCAAAGCAGAGACTCCTCCGCCAGGAAAAGCTTCGAACTTATCTACTTTTAACAACTCTATTCTTTCGTCCTTAGCTTTGTTTAATATTGCTTCAGCTAAAGGGTGTTCTGACCATCTCTCAACTGAAGCAGCTAATTGAATAACCTCCTTATCATTATTATTTTTTGTGAAAACGGCATTGACTATTGGATGACCTAAAGTTAAAGTTCCTGTTTTATCAAAAACAATAATATCTGATTTATTAACTAACTCAAGTGCCTTACCATTCTTAATTAAAATGCCCCTCTGTGCTCCCATTCCTGCTCCAACCATAATGGCTGTGGGTATTGCTAATCCTAAGGTGCAAGGGCAAGAGATTATTAAAACAGAAATAAAAACTGTGACTGCGAAAATCACTGATTTGCCTAATAAAAGCCAGACTACGGCTGACAATAATCCAATTGAAAATACTGTTGGAATAAAATAAAAAGAAACTTTATCTGCTAAAAGCTGGATTGGAGCTTTTGAATTAAGAGCACCTTCTACTGTTTGAATTATTTTTGAAATAGTTGTTTCTGGTCCAACTCTTGAAACTCTAACTAAAAGAACACCTGTTTTATTCACTGTTGCGCCAATCACTGCATCTCCTACTGTTTTATCAGCAAGATTACTTTCTCCAGTAATTGTCTTTTCGTCAACTGAAGAAAAACCTTCAATAACTACACCATCAATGGGAATAATTTCTCCTGGTTTAATTAATACAACATCGTTAACTTTAATTTCGCTTACTGGAATTATTTTTTCAATACCATCAACAACCAATAAGGCTTCTTTGGGCTTTAAATCAATTAATTTCCTTAAAGCATCACTAGTTTTTCCTTTAGCCATTCCTTCAAGATATTTACCTAAAGAAACAAAAATTAATATCATTACTGCACTTTCAAAATAAACTGGCTGAGATGAAAATTTGCCTAAGATAATAAAGGCAAAAATAAAAAGACTATAAAGGTAAGCCGCTACTGTGCCTATTTCTATTAATGAATCCATACTAGGACTTCTTTTAATAATATTCTTTAATCCTTTCATGTATAGATCTTTATTAATCACCATAATTAATGTGGCGATAATAAACTGAAGGATTGCTTCGTTAAAAAATGATAACTTGAACAAAGATAATTTAAAAAGATTATTAACAGCGATTATTATAACTGGTAATCCTAAAATTAATGATGCTAAAAATTTATTCCTTAAGGATAAAACCTCTTTATCAATTAAAGAAAAAACATCTTCATTCTTTTCAATTGAATATCCTAAATCAATTATTATTTTTTCTATCTCATTAAGACTTATCTTATTTGAATTAAAATTAACGAATGCTTTGCTTGTTGCTAAATTCACAGAAACAGAACTAATCCCTTCTTTAGAAGATAGCGTCCTTTCTATTTTTGCTACGCAAGAAGCACAGTTTATTCCTCCTACTTTTAATTCCTTTGAGACCATATAGTTTTTGCTTTAAATTCTGTAAAAATTTTATCTGATGTTATTGTTTGCTCAGAAACCAACGAAGAATCGTAATAAATATTGAAAATGTTTGGATCTTTGTACTCGACAGATCTAATCCCATTAATCTTCTTTAATTCATCCATAACTAATGGTGCGTGACCAGAACAAGGTAAGCTAACATTTAATTCAAGATAGCTTAATTGTTTAGCTTCTTCGGTACTCACCCGTGGAGCATTTACATTTGCTAAAGCTGGAAAAATATAGAAAAAGAAAAGGGAATTAACAATAATAATTGTTCCGAACAATATGGAAAGATATTTCCATTTTCTTTTTATTCCAGATAAAGAAAGTAAATTGCATCTTTTTAAATATAAGAAGGCTGATAAAATAGCAAAAAAGATTGAAGCTGCAAAAATTATATAAAAAGAATTCTTATTTATTAAAAATCCCTTAATAAAAGACATCCCAATAATTGAGCCGAATAAAGAAAAAACTATAAATAGGATACAGAAAGTGTGAGGGGCTATCGCATAGATAATCCCCTCTTTCAAACCACTACTCTCCTTCCTATTCTCACAACAATTATTTTTTACTTCTTGATTCATAATCTTTAATCGCATCTCTTAAAGCTTCTTCTGCTAAATTAGAACAGTGCATCTTAATTGGAGGCAATCCCTCTAATGCATCAGCAACGTCTTTCTTAGAAATCTTCTTAGCTTCGGCCAATGTCTTTCCTTTAGCTAATTCAGTTACCATTGAAGAAGTAGCAATTGCACTAGCACAACCCAAGGTCTCGAATTTAATATCATCTAATATTTCTTTCCCATTTTTTTCTTTTACTTTGATATATATCTTCATTATGTCCCCACAGATAGGATTACCAACCATTCCTGTGCCAGAAGGATTTTTAAGTTTGCCACGGTTGCGAGGATGCATGAAATGCTCCATTGTTTTTTTTGAATATTGCATATGTTTTACTTTTTTGAATAATAATCGGATAAAACATCTCCCGAAACTCCTCTTAATCTTTTAATAGTTTCTTTTAAGGCTCTAACAGCAAAAGTTATTTCTTCTTTCTTGGTATATTTTCCCAATGTCATCCTTAAAGAGCTATGAGCATCTTCATGTTTAAGCCCTAGTGAGAGAATAACATGCGATGGTTCAAGGGACTGAGAAGAACAGGCTGAACCAGTTGAGCAAGCTACTCCCATATTATCTAGCATCATTAACAAACTCTCTCCTTCAATACCCTTAAAGCTAAAGTTAGCATTATTAGGTGAGCGTTTAGTTAACGATCCATTCAATCTAGAATTAGGAACCTCTTTTAATACTTTTTTAATTAAGATATCTCTTAATTTCTGAATCCTTGCTGAATCTTTCTTCTTTTTCTTGGCTAATACTTCAATAGCTTTTCCTAACCCAACAATTCCCGTTACGTTATGTGTTCCTGCTCTACGTCTATTTTCTTGGTCTCCTCCGTCTTGAACTCTAATAATCGGTGTGCCTTTTCTAACGTATAGGGCTCCAACTCCTTTAGGCCCATATATCTTGTGAGCCGACATAGACATTAAATCAACATTTAATTCATTAACATCACAATCAAAGTAGTTTACAGCTTGTGTTGCATCAGTATGGAAAACTATCTTTGTCTCTCTCTTCTTATTCAATTCTTTTATCATCTTACCAATTTCCTTAATCGGCTGGACTGTTCCTATCTCGTTATTTACGTACATTACAGAAATCAATAAAGTATTAGGCTTAATGGCCTTCTCTATATCTTTTACATTAATAATTCCATCTTTATCAGGTAAAATATATGTTACTTCAGCTAATCCGAACCTCTCTAAACTCTTAGAAGCATCTAAAACACAGTGATGTTCAAAAGCAGTGGTAATAATATGCACTTTTTCCTTGTTCTTTAATTGGTGCTGTTTAACAACTCCTTTTAGAGATAAATTATTTGATTCTGTCGCTCCACTGGTAAAAACTATTTCTTCTGGCTGAGCATTGAAATACTTAGCTAAAATGCTTCTTGCTTTTTCAACTCCCTTGTTTGCTTCAATACCAAAAGAATGCAAAGATGCAGCATTGCCAAACTTTATGGAAAAGTAAGGAAGCATTTCTTTCAAGACTTCTTTATCAACTGGGGTTGTAGCTGCGTAATCAAGATATATTCTCTTCATGTTATTTGTTGTATATTTTTATTACTTTTAATATTTCTTCGATCATTTCGTCTTTCTTTTTTTCATTATTTGTTTTCATCGCTGACTTAAAACAAGTATGTAAATGATTTTCCATCATCATTTGATGGGCTGATTTCAAAAGACCGATCGCAGCCAAATTTTGCTGCATTACATCAATACAGTAATCTTCCTTCTCCATCATTTGAATTATCTTAGTAATAAGACTTTGGGCTTTCTTTAAACTAATTAGTGTTTTTGCTTGTTCTGTTTTCATATTTTTATTTTATTATATTACCACTACCATAGGTATAGGTATATTATATCTGTCTTAAATAATTTGTCAAGTAAGGAAAAACACTGTTTATACAGTGTCTTTCCGAGGGCCCTACCACTTTCAAGTGAATCCGAATGAATCCACGTGGGTGACCTCATTCACTTACCAAGGCAAGCAAATATATGGCCTCCCGATTGAAAGTTGTTCGGAATTTTGAAGGATAGGACCTATTATATTATACCTTCAAACCTCCAAACTTGGCAATGTTGACATGTTGATTAGTTTTCCTTATAGTTAACCTGCCCTGCTCATTGACAAGGAGGTGACAATTATTAGGACTGCTAAGGAAAACTGGGAAGCCATCCAAAAAGGAGCAGAATGCTTATCTTCATGGATGAAAACAGTATCGCCATATGAAATAGACGAAGTTTTGGAAGCGGTTATTGAACGTGTTAAAAAAACAAGGTTCTATTCCACTGAAGAACTTGAAAGTATTGCTGAAAAACAATTGGAAAAACTTGTTCAAAGGATGAAAGATATTAATATTGAAGACGAAGTGATTAATACAATCATCAAAAATCTGGATTGGCATAAAGAATATACAATCAAGCTAGCTTCTGAACAGCCAATTTGGGAAAACCCACAATCAAACTACTTACCAATTTTACCAGTCATTGATGAAAAAATTATTAATATTGATACCCAAATGAAACTACTGGAAAACGATGGCAAAATCGGACAAAACTTAGTCCCCATTAAAAAAATCAAGAACTACTGTAAATTTAAGAAAATTTGCTATTGGCTCGTTGACGTAAGAATGAATGAACCAAGATATGGCTGTTACTTCTTAACTATTTCGGAAGCTATCGCCTACGCTTTTCAAACTAAAACATTCAATATCAAGGCTCTTAATTCCAGATATAAATATAAAAAACATTATCCAGAATTATGCATATCCCTAATCGATGGAGAGCCAATCCTTTGTCGAAGAAATAGTCTGCCTAATCCATCTGCCGAAATAGGAAAGCCTCATGCTGTCCTACGGCTAGTAAATTGAACAAATAATAATGTTCTTTTTTTTATACAAAAAAAGACGCTCTGTCAGCGTCTTTTAATTCTCCTTAAATCTTCAAAGCTTCAACTAGTTGCTTAATCATTGCAACTACTACTGGAGCAGCCTGCAAGCTAACACATTGGATTCCATTATCATCAGCTACAATCCAGGGCTCTTCGATAGTTTTGACTTCCCCATTCTCGTATTTGAATGAATATCCAGGCGTCATTTCATATTCATCAGCATAATCACGAGCAACATCAGCTGGAATAGCATTTCTTAATTTAACCTTAGGAATTCCATATAGGGTGTCGGCTTTCTTTAATATTTCTTCATCCATTACCAATCTCTCTCTAATTGGTTCTATCCCCTTTTCATCGCCTTCTTTCATTACCATTCTTCCGCCATCGCAATTGGCCTCATCACAAATTAAATAGAACTCTTTAGATGCTTCGTCGTATCCAATCTTTGAGGTTGGTAATAATTTCAAACTCCTAGAAGCATTACATTTAGGACAAATTCTTCTCCATTTAATTCTTTCATTAATAATATTCATTGGAACATCAATCATGATAAAAATATCTGGATCGTCTCTGTAGTCAACTAGGTCTCTGAAAAATAAAGAGAAGCTCACTTGATCCATATTTCTTGGGAAGCCATCAAGAAGAATGACCTTGCCTTTTCTCTTGGCAATCTCTCTTTTAACTAAGGCTAGAATAAATTCATCAGGAAGAAGAGTCTTAGTGTCTCTATTTTCCATTCCTCTAATTAAATCTTCTAAAGGAGAGAATCCTCGGTAGTTCTTTTCCAAAAATTCAACTAGTTCCTTTTTCTTTTCTGGATCCTGGATTTCAGAGTCTAATGCTCTAACCATATCTCCGACTGATAAATGAACTATCTTATCAACACCTAAAACTTCAGCTAGCATTTTAGAATAAGTTCCCTTGCCTGAGTTCTTTTTGCCTAAAAGATAAGCAATAAAAGTGTTCTTTTCTAAATACACCTTCAATTTTTCTATTTCTGGTCCGCACTTTAATTTAAAGTATTCTGCTCTTTCTTTTGGATCAGATAAATTAAATTTTTTATCTCCCCCCATCTTAGTCTTGAAAATTGGAAAATCCATATGTTTATTTTTTACTAGTTATTATTTTATAATTTAATCCATCGGAAACAATTTTAATATCTCCGTCTGAATCATTTCTTAATATCTTAATACCAAAATTATCAAGCCGTGTCAAAACTTCTTCGGTTGGATGGCCATAGGAATTCTTTCCAACTTGAATAACTGAAATCAAGGGACTAGTTTTTTGAAGAAGCTCTTTTGAGGTTGAATACTTCGAACCATGATGAGGAATCTTTAAAACATCTACACCTATATCGCCCAATTCCTTCTCTATTTTCGTTGAAATATCTCCCGTAAAAAGGAACGAACTATCTTTGTATTGAAGTTTTGCAACAATTGCCGTATCGTTACTTTCCTTAAGCTTTTCTCCTTTTAATAATTCCTTCGGGCTTATTATCTTTAAACTTGTCTCTCCCATAATTACTTCGTCGCCTAAGTTAGCATAATAGATATTCGCTCCTTCTTCATCAATCATTCTCTTCCAAGTCTTAAATTTTTCTCCTTCTTTTTCTATTCCCGTCCAGATAATATTATCTACTTTGTAATTTTCTAATACAGAAAGCAATCCTGTCATATGATCGCTTTCTGGATGGGATAAAATGATTAAATCTATTCCCTCGTCATTGAAAGGCATTTCACGAGATAATCCATCTAAAACTTCCGAGTAGCTTGGGCCGCCATCAATCAATACTTGATAATTATCTGGGGTTTTAATAAAAATAGAATCGCCTTGTCCGACATCAAAAAAGCTTACCTCGAGGTAAGCTCCAAAAGACAAAAAAATAACAAAAGGCAAAACTAAAACATTTAAAATTAAAAGAATTAAGAGAATCAAAAACGATTGCTTCATTTCTTATTCAATTTTTCGTTTAATTCCTTAATTAATTTAATCGAATCAATATCATACATCTCGCAAACGCTACCTAGCTCTAAAGTCTCCATTTCCAGTCTAGCGTGAGGACAAGAAAGACAAGGAAAATCATACTTCTCTAAAACTTTTTGTGCTTTCTTATCATCTATTAATTTAGATAGTTTGGTCTTCTTTGTAACCTTCATGTTATTTTATTCCTCTTCTTCTTCAATCGCACCGTAAGGACATAAATCTACGCCACCACATTCTTCAACTTTAACCGAGTTGATAACAACAGCTTTGCCATCAGTGTCCATCTCTGTTCCTTCTGGGCAAGACAATGAGCAACTTCCACAACCGATGCATTTATCTTTGTTAACTTTGTATTTCTTGTTTTCCATTCTTTTATTTTTTACACTTTTCAATTATTTCTTCTGCTATTTCCTTTGATTTAAATCCTGTTACCTTAACCCATTTATTCGGCTCGAGTCTTTTATATGTTTCAAAAAATTCTTGAATTTCTTTTCTCTGATGCTCTGTTAAATCATCAATGCTATTAATATGCTTAAACCTAGGATCAATCTTATCATCAGGAACCGCAATAATCTTGTAATCAATTCCGCTCTCATCTTCCATATCTAACATTCCAATAATTTTACTAGGAATAACACAGCCAGGGAAAGTCGGCTCATTAACTAGGACTATAACATCTAATGGGTCTCCGTCTTCCGACAAAGTATTTTCTATAAATCCGTATTCAAACGGCCAATAAACAGAAGAATACAAAGCTCTATCAAGCATGATTCTGCCCGATTCCTTATCTAATTCATACTTATTTGATGTTCCTTTTGGATTCTCAATAAAAATGTTTATTTTCATGTTTTTAATTATTATTCTTTTTTTAACTTTATCTTAAAAAATTAAATTATTCAAGTTTTATTCTGGCTTTCTTTCTCTTTTCATCATTTGGGTTAATGCATCCATGGGATTCATATTGTTATACAAAATATGATAAACAGAAGAAACAATCGGCATATCTACTTTGTATTTCTTGCTTAATTGGTAAACCGCTTCGGCGGTTGTTGCTCCTTCAATAATACTTGAAGTTGAATTAACGATATCTTCCAACTTCTGACCCTTCGCAATTTTTTCTCCCAAAGTTCTATTTCTGCTTTCAGGACTAATACAGGTTGTAGATAAATCGCCTAATCCAGCTAGTCCATAAAAAGTCTTTCTCTTTGCCCCCATCTTCTCTCCTAATCTTTGTATTTCGACTATTCCTCGAGATAATATGGCTGCTTTAGCATTAGAGCCAAAACCTAATCCATCAGATATTCCCGCTACCACCGCAATAATATTTTTCAATGGCCCCCCTAGCTCAACCCCGGTCACATCGGTAGAAGTGTATACTCTGAAATAGTCGTTACTGAATATTTCTTGAATATTTTTAGCAACAGAATGCTTGTTTGAAGCTGCTACAACCAAGGCTGGCAACTCTCTTGCTACTTCAATCGCAATCGTCGGACCAGACAAGACAGCTGTTTGAACATTTCCTAATTCTTCTTTTAATATCTCTGTCATTCGCTTGAGAGTTTTTTGTTCTAATCCTTTAGCAACATTAATAAAGACTTTTTTCTTTAAAGAAATATTTTCTTTTTTAATGTTTTTTGCTACTTCTCTAAAAAACTTAGAAGGAATACTGAAAACGATATATTCGCCAAATTCAATTGCCTTGCCTAAATCTTTTTCAAAAATAATATTAGAAGGAATTTTTATTCCCTTTAAATATGTCTTATTTTCTCTTTCTTTATCTAAAACATCTAAATAATCAGGAAAAGCACTCCAGACCATAACTTCATGTCCATTTTTAGACAATAATATGGCTAAAGTTGTTCCCCATGCTCCATCTCCCAATATTGTTAATTTTGTTTTTTTCATATATTTAAATTATACCCTAAACCTTCCTATGAGCGCAAATATCTTTAAAGTCGCAATACTGACAATGCCATCCTGGGCTAGGCTTGAAATTACTCCTTTTAATCTTGTTCATTATCTCTTTAATTTCGTCTTCAGTATTTTCAATATCTCCTTCTTTAATGTCAAAAGAACAAGTTGTGCAGTCATCGAGATAATAATAGGTTAATTTAAGAGGATTTAAGCCTAAAACTTTCTTAGCTGCCACTGCATAAATCATTAACTGAAGCTTTTCTTCCTTGGCTAATGTTTTCTTTGGCGAACCAGTTTTGTAATCAATAATTTCCACTCCATCTCCTAATTTATCTATTCTATCAATCGTACCGATAAAAACATCTCCATTAAGCTTTAAACTAAAATTCTTCTCTAATGCTGGCTCATCATTAATAAAAAGAATGTCTGGTTTGCTTTTAATAAAATCGTCATAAAAAGTCTTAAGGCTTTCTTTTCCTTTTTCATAAAATTCTTTTTGAGCTATAGAAGAGTCGTACCAATCATTGATCCATTCTTTCTCATAAATATCTAGCAAATCATTAAAGCTTAAAAATCCTGAACTACCAGTTTTGCCAAAAAGACTTTTTTGTTCAACTGAAGCAGCCTTCAAAGATTCTAAAACAAATCTATGTAATGTCTGGTGTATGCTTTTGCCAAAACTAAATACAGATTTGCCTCTCATTGGTATTCTGAAAATATTTCTAAACTTGTATTCAAGCGGACATTTTCGAAAAGATTCTAATTGAGAGTATGAAAAATGATCAGGGAGGAATATTTTTAAATCTTTCCCCGAACCGTTGGTTTCGCTCGACTCTAATTTAAAACTCATTGAACGCTTAATGCAAAACCCTGAACCTCTAGTGAACTTTTGCTTATTCATTATTTCTTCCGAAATTAAACCCGATTCAATTAAAAATCTAGATGGCTTCTTCAAATCCTTTCCGCCGTAGTCAGCTGCCCAAGTTAGAAACAATCCTCTTTTAGCACGAGTTAAAGCAACATAGAATAACCTTCTCTCTTCTTGAATATGGAAATCTCCTTCAGGCAAAACTTCTTTAATTAAAACTTCGGGAATTTCTATTGGATTCTTTTTTTGGTCAGAAGGAAATTTCCTTGAAACTAGATTAGTTAAAAAGACATATTTAAATTCAAGGCCTTTGGAAGAATGAACGGTCATAACTCTAACTGCTTCATAGCTAGAATCAATACTAGCCCTGATAGAGCCCTCCTCTCCAGCTTCTAATTCCATCTGTAAGTTTTCTATGAAAGAAAGAAGAGTTGGATCATTTTGAGAGCCCTCAAAACTTTTTATCTTTTCGAAAAATTGGTCAATCATCTCCCACTTCTTCAAGCTTTCTTCATTATTTTCTGGAATATACTTTCCATACTCTAGATCATTGATAATATGTATAAAAACTTCACTGGCATTTTTATCTTTAGAAAGCTTGTGATGCTTCCTTAGGCTATCGACAATCTTTTTTAATTTAACTACAATATCAGAAGTAAACTTACTTAAAAGATAGTTATCAGTTATAGCCTCAAATACTGGAATCCCCTTTTTATCACTATATTGAATAATCCTTGAAACTTCTTCGGGAGAAAAATCCATCATTCGTAATACTCTGTAAAAATTAGGGGAATCGTAAAAATTAAGAATAACTTTAAGATAAGAAATTAAATCTAATATCAAGGGATTGGTATACAATCCCCTTGAAGAAACAAATTGATAAGGGATTCCTGCTCTTTCTAAGGCTCGACTAAAACTATTGGCTGAATCATTGGTTCTAGTTAAAATAGCAAAATCAGAAAATTCAGCCTTCTTATCAATCTCCTTCAATTCCCATATCTTATTGATAACTCCTGTTACTTCATCGTCAAGTGTTTCAAAGCCTAATAATTCTATTACTCCTGCTTTTTTTTGATTACTTTTAAGTTTTTTATCAATCTTTTTAAAAGACTTTAAATTTATGCCTCTTTCTTTAGCTCTCTTACTGATTCCCTCTATTTCATTCAATTGATACTCTAAACGATTAGGATTATTCAATTGTATAAATTGATATGACAAATCAAGAATGTTCTGTGGTGATCTGTAATTTTCAATCAAAACAATATCCTTTGATTCAGGATAATCCTGCTTAAATCTTAATACGTTATTAAACGAAGCTCCTTGAAAAGAATAAATATTTTGATCGTCATCTGCTAAAATCATTATATTATTCTCTGGATAAGCTAATTTTCTAACTAATTCGTATTGGACCCAATTAGCATCCTGAAACTCATCAACCATCATGTATTTGAATTGATTTCTGTATTTTTCCAGTATCTCTGGCCTTTTCTCAAATAATTTTAATGTATAATTTATTAAATCACCAAAATCCATTAAGTTATTATCAAGTAAAAGTTTTTGGTAAACATGATAGGCTTCGGCTACCTCTCTTATCCTTTCATATTCTGCCTGCTTATCGCTTAAATCTTTTTTATCCTTTGATTTTACTGATTTGGATCCGACAGGGATATCATCCATGTTTAACTTCAAAGAGTCGGCGTGCTCTAAATAATTCTCTGGATAGATGCCTTCATTTTTACAATGACCAAAATGAGAAACTAAAGCCTCAATAAACTTAGTTGGATTGCCGAGAGGACGGTATTGTTTTAAAAAGTTAAATTTATCAAAATTCTTTTTAATTAAAATCCAGCTTCCAGTCTGTTCTAATAATTTGTAATTAGTCGGTATTCCAATACTTAACCCATATCTTTTTAAGATTCTATCGCAAAAAGAATGGAAAGTTGATATCCAGAAATCGTAATAACCAAAAGGTAAGAGTTTCTCTACTCTTTCTTCCATCTCTCTGGCTGCTTTCTCAGTAAAAGTAACAGCCATGATTTCTTCTGGCTTGATCCCTCTTTCCTTAATTAAATAGGCTATTCTATGGGTTAAAACAGTGGTTTTACCCGTTCCTGCACCAGCAACAATCAAAAGAGGCCCCTTATCAAAGGTAACCGCCTCTTTTTGTTCCTTATTTAATTTGGATAATAAGTCAGACTCCATGCTACCCATTATATCCTAAATTTCAAAACTAAAAAAGGACTATTGGTCCTTTTCCAAAAAAAATAATTATTGCTACTTTTCGCCCTTGTTTTTATTAGTTATATTATCATGGAAGCTATCTACATCGCTCGCATTAATATCGCCCTTAGAAAAAAGCTTCCTCAGTTTAGCAACCGTTCTATCTGCTCCAATGCTAAAAAATTCTTTAACTAAGACAGAAACATTTTTCCCTTGGTTAAAATTTTTATTTTCAATAGCTTCTTCTCTTTCACTTTTAATATTCGCTCCCTTTTCGTGTATCTCTCTTAAAAGATTATCTTTATCTGGCTCTTTATTTTCAGCCATTAAATTTTGAGACTCAAAAATATCTTTATTGCTTTCAATCTTATTTTCTGGACTTAAAGCCTCTTTTTCAATTTTTTCTCCTATTCTTTCTTCCATATTTTATTTATCCCAATACTTTCTAATATCAGCTAAAGCTTCTTCTTTCATGACTTCCCTCGCAGAAACTCTCCTCAACATATCATAAAGACTTTCCTTGTCTCCATCATCTAATTCAGGTAAGCTCTCTAAAAAATAGTCCCTGTCTTCTTGCTTCATTTTTACTGAATCCATTAAAATTTTTATAGCTTCATCGTTAATTGGCATCATATTATTTTTTAGTGAAATTAGTTATAATTGCTCTTAAAAACTGAACAAGCCAGCCATTATATTCTTTCTTGTTTTTGCCTCTATTTTTAAAAGCTTCGCCATATCTGCCAGCAACATTTTTCTGGAACCATTCATCTTTCTCAAAATAATCGAGGCCAACTGTTTCATATCCAGCATCACCAAGAACACCAGATAAAGACTCATAGGCCTCATCAAAATTTTCAGGCAAGTCATTTAAAGAATCAGCGATTTTAACAGCATTTCTAGTTAAATCATTCCAGGTTTCTTTTTGACCCAATTCTTTCTTAGGGACTACTACTTTTTTCTTAGCATTGGCTTCCCTTTTTTTATCAATTTTTCTTTTTTCTTCTTCAATATCTTTTTCATTTGCTTCCTCAAAGAAAGCTTCTATTCCTCCTTCGGCTTTTTCTGGAGCACTAGCTATTTCCTTTATCTTTTCTCTAATCTTCTCATTAACAATAACATTATTTTTAAAAACCTCCATATCGTACATTTCTCCTAGCTTTTTCTTTAATTCTTCGTCCAATTTAGAATCTAAAAATCTTTCAAATTGTTTTTTGTCTTTAGGTTTTTCAGAAAAAAATCCAGCCTTAAAAGTTTTAATTTTTTTAGGATTGCCTTCATCGTCCTTACTATAAACAACTACCTCTCTTCTAAAAAGCTTATCTCTACTCAATTGAATATCATAGCCTAAATCCTTTAACATTCCTTCCGTATCTAAAACCAAAGGCTTACTCTCGCTGTCAAACGAATTTTTCGCTTCTTCTCTAAACCTTTCTAAACCATTAGCAATACTTGTTTCCCTATCTAGCATTACATTTTCTTTCTGTATATTTTTCCTAAAATCTTGTCCGGTGATATCACTAGAAATACTTTCTGATAGAGTATAAAGTTTTTTAAGTTCATTATCAGTATTAATATTTTTACCTTTAGATAATAACTCTTCCTCTCTTTTTTCTATCGCACTATTTAACTTATTAACCATTAAAAACTTGGCCTGTTGCGGAACATTATCTTTGCTAAAATTACGATTAAGATAATCAAAATGTTCTAAACTTTCTTTATATTTTTCATACTTTTCATCATTTACTAACGCATCTTTCCAATCTAATTCTTTAGCAATATTTAAAATATATTTATCATCTCCGTTCTCTGTCCATAAACCCTTATCCTTAAGATTGTCTTTATTGTCTTTCACAAACTGCCTCATAAAACCTAGGGTTGCCTCATCCTGTTCTTTGGTTATATAAAAAGCAGCTTCCTTTTTTATTTCAGGCTTCATTTTGTCTTCTTCTAAATGTTTTCCAAGGGTGTCCTCAATACTTTTAAAATATCTCGGATCTTCTCTAGTTGATTCTTTCTCAACGCTAACATCTTCTCTTTCTTGATTATTTTCTATTTCCAGATTTTCTTTTTTAGACATATGATTTAAATTTATTATTAAATAGATTGTCTTCTTTGTCTTATTTCTTCTTCAACCATTACCTTGCTTCTTCCATAAGTTAAAGCACAGTAATCCTTTATTTTCAAGGCTCTTTCTCTGTCGCCCGAAATCGGAGGATAGGTTTTTACATTAAACGGCTTGCTAATCTGTCCGTTCATCATCATTTTGACATAAAAGTTAAAATTGTCAATACCAATTGGTAATGTGCACACACATATGGCGGTTTTTCAAAAAGTATGGAAATATCGAAATATATGTGTACACAAATACCAAAAGATGCCTTAGCTGAGCGACTCCGCTGGGTTAAACCGATCGTGAATAAGGA
>Ga0265297_10001642_pt1 | contig 51145 bp, 42 predicted proteins | sample Munlanlwell13791_FD_192502 | JGI IMG/M metagenome (GOLD analysis project Ga0265297, IMG submission 192502) | Leachate microbial communities from a municipal landfill in Southern Ontario, Canada - Leachate well 137-91 | ecosystem: Engineered > Solid waste > Landfill > Unclassified | place...
GATGCAGGGATGGTTTTTATCTCTTTGCACCATTCTTTGAGCTCTGCTTACAAAATGAGGTGTCCATTCTGGCTTATCAGACAAATCATATTCGGGATCATTATAATAGAATCCATGAGTTTCCAAGTCAGCTTCATCAATAACATATATCCCATATTCATCACAAAGAGAATAAAGATACGGATCATTCGGATAGTGTGAAGTGCGAATTGCATTTATATTATGCCTTTTCATCATAACTATATCATTCTCCATAACTTCACGCGAAATGGCATGCCCTGTAAGAGCATATGTATCATGTCTATTGGTACCCTTAATCTTCACAGGTGTATTATTTACCATGAAAACACCATCAATAATTGACACTGTTTTAAATCCGACTTTACAAGTACGTATATCAGTAACAGCTCCTTTTGGGTCTTTCAATTGAAGTATAAGAGTGTAAAGATTAGGAGTCTCGCTAGTCCAGGGCAGAACTCCTTCAATATGTATATCAATAAAAGGATTTACAGTAGATTTACTGAAAATAAGGGTATCTTCCATATCATACAGTTCATATGAAAATGAGGTATTTTTTGTTTGTGAAGCAAGTATATTTACGGAAAGGTCATTTAATGTTGTCTTGACCTTGAAATCAATGATTGAAATTTTATGAGTAGAGTAAAGATAAACCTCTCGGAATATACCGCTTAACCTGTAAAAATCCTGACACTCAAGGTAACTTGAAACGCTTATTTTATATACTTCAACAGCAACAAGATTCGCACCAGGATGTACATATTCTGTAATGTCAAATTCCGAAGGCATATGTGATCCTTGAGAGAAACCGACTTCCTTACCGTTTATGTACAAAACAAAAGATGAGTTTACACCTCCAAAGTGGATTATCACATTTCTAGAAGAATAAATATCCGGCAAAATGAATAGTGTCCTGTAAAGGCCTACTGGATTTATATCCGGTATATAAGGCGGATCAACCGGATAGGGATATCTGGTGTTAATATAATGCGGTTTATCATATCCTAGCGTCTGCCATGATGAAGGTACAGGAATCACATCCCAGTCTTCATCATTGTATTCAGGAAGAGAGAAAGATTCATCGACCTCATATTCATTTTCACAGTATTTGAAATTCCATTTACCATTTAACAGTTTAAAATAAGGTGATAAACCTCTGATATCCTTTTTGGCATCCATCACATCGCTGTAGGGTATGGAAGTTGCTCTAGGTTCAAGTACAGATTTGCCGATTATGGAAATGTCCTTGTGGTATTTATTCATAAAACCCTCCCTGATATATTCTTTTAATTTACATCCTTAGTAAAGTATATAATAATAAAAATATAATACATCCTTTTTGTGATATTTATGTGATGATTATGCAAGTAAGAAATACTTGATGAATTATATGATATAATGCATAAAGGAAAATTTACTAATTATGAAGAAGTCAAAATCCAAAAAAATGAATAAAGAAAAGAAAACATTAATCGCAATTATTGTAATAATAATAGTATTAGGTATTCCAGGCATTTCAATCTTCATATTCAGATATCTAGAGAATGGAAATCATAATGTTACTAATTCGCCTGGTGTCGAATCAACTGCTCCTTCTGATTCTCAACCATATATCCCATCTGAAAGCGCTTCTCCTTCAGAAACTGAAACAGATGAATTGTCAGAACCTTCTCCTTCATCGGGGATAAACCTGAATCAACTGGAAATAAGAAGTATGTATTCGCTTAAGCTTTACCTTAATTCGCTTCTTAGCAGTAATGAAGGAAAATATGGCTTAAGCTTATACAATATGAACACAGGCGAATACATCGGGATTAATGATACGGAACTATATGTGGCAGCATCATCGACGAAAGTTCCAATGGTAATGTATGTTTATGATGCTGTTGAGAAAGGCACACTTTCATTTGATGATATTATTATTTATACAGAAGATGATTATGAAGCAGGAACAGGCATAATCATCAAAGGACAATTCGGGGATGAATATACGATAGGGCAATTAGTTGAATATGCAATCATGTATAGTGACAACTGCGCAATCAATATGTTAATAAGAATCTGTAATGAATGGAATATGGTTAATTATATGAATAAACTGGGAGCTAAAGTAGACTATATCCAGAAACGATGGAAAACTTGTCCATATGACCTGATGCTCTATTACAAAGAATTATTCAGACTTATTGAAAGAAATCCAGAGCATTATCAGAAACTGATGGATGATCTTTGTGAGAACACTGTGGCTTATCAGATGTCCTCGAAATCTGTTCTGCCAGGTGAATTGAAAATTGCTATGAAAATAGGTATAAATACCACATTACCGACCTTAAATGAAACCACTGCAGTGTATTCAGACCAGATATATATATTATCTTATTGCTCGACTGATATAGTTATTGAAGAGTCTGTTATAATCCTTAAAAAAATCAGTCAGATAGTATATGAGTATATGGAAAATGGTTATGTTTTAGTAGAATTGAACTGGAATTGAAAGTAATTAACAGAAATATAACAGAAAATTAATTTATTGACACACATAATGGCATATGGTAGAATACCACAGGTAGCCGCACTTGAGAGGTTTTAAAGTATATAATACTACCTTAACAAGGCGAGACTGGGCTGTAGGAGGCAAATAAAAATGTATGCAATTATTGAGACCGGAGGAAAACAGTACAAAGTTTCTGAAGGAGACACGCTCTATATCGAGAAGATAGAAGCTGAAAATGGAAAAGTCGAGTTTGACAAAGTTCTTGCAGTATCCACTGATGAAGGCTTAAAGGTCGGAAAACCTTATGTTGAAAAAGCAAAAGTAACCGCCGAGGTGGAGAAGAACGGTAAGGGAAGAAAAATACTTGTTTTCAAGTATAAGGCCAAAAAAACGTATAAAAAGATGCAAGGCCACAGACAACCTTACACAAAAGTCATAATTGACAAGATTTCTTTATAACATTGGAGGTAAATTCAAATGGCACATAAGAAGGGCGTAGGAAGTACAAAAAACGGAAGAGACAGTGAAAGTAAAAGATTAGGCGTTAAAAGAGGTGATGGACAGGCTGTACTTGCAGGAACTATCCTTGTAAGACAGAGAGGAACAAAAATTCACCCCGGTGAAAATGTCGGAATCGGCGGAGATGATACTTTATTTGCAAAAGCGAGTGGGACAGTTCAATTCTCACGTATGGGAAAAGACAGAAAAAAAGTAAGTATCGTAACCCAGTAGAAAACACCCGCTTCCAGAGGAAGCGGTTTTTTTTCATTATGTTTATAGATGAAGCAAAGATATATGTAAAAGCTGGAAAAGGCGGTAACGGAGCCAGTACTTTCAGAAGAGAAAAATATGAACCATCAGGCGGACCAGATGGAGGAGACGGCGGAAAAGGCGGAGATATTATTTTCATCGCAGATAATAATATACGTACTTTAATTGATGTAAAGTACAACAGGAAGTATTTTGCACAAGACGGCATGAAAGGTATGAAGCAAAGGATGACGGGAAAATCCGGAGAAGATACCATCATAAAAGTCCCTGTAGGTACTCTGATAATTGATACTGATAAAAATAAAATGATCTGTGATCTTAATAGAGACCAGATGTCCTTTACGGTATGTAAAGGAGGCAGAGGAGGAAGAGGAAACACGCATTTTGCGACACCTACGAGACAGACACCGGAATTTTCAGAAGCTGGAGAAGATGGTGAAGAGAGAAACTTGTTTTTAGAATTAAAGCTTTTAGCGGATGTCGGTATAATCGGAATGCCTTCAGTCGGCAAGTCAACTTTAATATCCGTGATTACTGCAGCAAGACCAAAAATCGCAGATTATCATTTCACTACTTTAGTACCTAATCTTGGTGTAGTAAAGTTGAATGATTCCTATGAGTTTGTTGTCGCAGATATACCTGGCCTAATTGAAGGAGCTTCTGATGGAGCAGGATTAGGGCATGAATTTTTAAAACATATTGAAAGAACAAAATTATTAGTGCATCTAGTAGATGCGTCAGAAACAGAAGGCAGGGATGCGGTCTCTGATTTTGAGATAATAAATGATGAACTTGCAAAATATAATCCCGAACTTTTTAGACGACACCAGATATGTGTGATGAACAAGATTGATTTATGCGCAACAGAGGGGAAAACACAAAGAACAGAAGAGATTGAAAAGGCAATAGAAGCAAAAGGTTATGAAGTTTTAAAAATATCTGCAGCCACAAATAAAGGAACAGATATTCTGGTAAAAAGATGCGCTGCGTTACTTAAACAATTACCAGATACTGTTATTATTAAAGATGCTGACGATTATGCTGTATATGAAGATGAAGAGCAAGCCAGATTTACTGTTCGCAAAGATGGTAACAGGTATTATGTTGAAGGAAGCTGGCCAACAAAACTTGTTAATTCTACAAATATCAATAATACCGAATCACTTCGCTATTTCCAAAGACAGCTTAAGGAAAAGAATGTGATAGAGGAGTTGGAAAAGCAAGGAATACAGGAAGAAGACATAGTAGTAATAGACGATTTTGAATTTGAATATATTAAATAAGAGGCAAAAATGTTAACAAGCAAGCAAAGAGCATATTTAAGAGGATTAGCACAAAAAATAGAACCAGTTATACAGCTTGGAAAAGGTGGTATAAATAAAAATACCCTTACTTCATATGAAGAAGCATTAGAGGCTCGTGAACTTGTAAAGACAACTGTTTTGAAAAGTTGTGAGTATGATGCTAAAGAAGCTGCTCATGACATAGCAGAAGCTATTGAGGCAGAAGTAGTCCAGGTAATCGGAAACAGATTCACTCTGTATAAACAATCAAGAGAAAAAAAACATATTGATTTGAATTTTTAACTTTATTTTTAAAATCAGTAAGCAGTACATTATTAATGAAGAAAAATTCTTAGTTTATACTAACTAAGGATTTTTTGGAGCTGGTGGCCGGATTTGAACCGGCGACCTGCTAATTACGAATCAGCTGCTCTACCTACTGAGCCACACCAGCAAAAGAACGTGTTTAAAAATATATCCTAAACCATCATGCTTGTCAATCAGAAAAGCTGCATTAAGCCATTGTTGAAAGCATTTCTAAGGTAACTTGATGACAAAGCTCCTCCTTAAGAAGAACTCTTTTAAATTCATCTACCATATACTCAGACATTCTATAAAGTTCCTCTGACAGAGATCCTGCAATATGTGAAGTCAAAAAAACATTTTGCATTGTAAAAAGAGGACTATCATCAGAAGGTGGTTCAGGATCAGTAACATCCAGGACTGCGCATCTCGTTGTGTCTTCTTTAAGCGCTTTTATCAGATCTTTCTCAATAACTTGAGCACCTCTTCCAGTATTTATGAATGTTGAATACTTTCCCATTAGGCTAAAACAGCTGTAATCAAGCATTCCTTTAGTCTGTTCGTTATTTGCAAGATGATTTGATATAACTGCACAATCAGAAAAAAGTTTATTTAATGAAACTTTCTTTACACCCATTTTTAAGGCTTTATCATCTGACAAAAAAGGATCGAAAACAAGTATATTTACTTTGTATGATGTTTTAAGCATACTTATAACAAGACTTCCTATAGCTCCAGCTCCAATAATACCGACATTACACCCATATGTACCTTTAACATTATTCCTTATATCCGCAGCTTTCTGCTTTAAATTATTTGACTGATAAAAACAGTTGAGAAAAAACCCTTTATTTGCAAGTATTATCTGGCTTACTGTATATTCAGCGACAGGAATGGCATTTGCTTTATAAGAGGAGTGTACATAAATACCGGATTCCAGGAAAGGTCTTGCAAAATGCTGAACTGATCCAGCTGCATAAAATATATGTTTTAAAGAAGGGAACACAGTATGTATTTCTTCTTTTGAAAAAAAAGGCATACCCCAAGTAGAAAAGATGTATTCAGTATCTTTGGAAATACAATAATCTGAAAGTATGTCTTCTTTAGTGTAACAGACAGAAATATTTATATCCGTAAGCTTTTTTAACTCGAATAATGCTGCATCATTATATACTGAATATACCTTATCTTTTGAATTGCTCATTAAAATACTCTTCATTAACATATTGTATATTTACAGATGAACAGTGTCAAACAGAACTGCGGAATTATAAGTTATATTCTAAATCATATTATAAATATTATTCCTAATGTATAGCAGATATACGATAAGATGTGATATCATTAGCATAGGAAGGAAGTTTATATGGAAAACGGTTACATTGTCGTTATTGGAGGTATAAATGCTGATATAACGGGAAAAGCAGTAAAAGATGTCATACAAAATGAATCTAATATTGGTAAAGTAACTTTAAGTGCTGGAGGAGTTGCAAGAAATATATGTGAAAATCTTGTCCGAATGGGAGTAGACTGCGAATTTATAACAACTTTTTCTGATGACTATTTCGGAGACATGTTGAAAAAATCCTGTAACGAGCTAGGCATATCGACTGTACATTCATACGAAACAACACAATATTCGACAGGGACATATGTCTCTTTGGAAGATTATAAAGGGCAAATGTCTGCTGCAGTATGTGATTCGGATGGAATAATGAATATTCCTTTTTCGCATATAGATAAGTATACTGTTTTATTAAAACATGCATCATGTATAGTTATTGACTGTAATCTTTCTGAGTCCATGATTGAATATATAACAACCAAATTTAAGAACAGGATAATTATCGCTGAAGCAGTTTCTTCTGCAAAGGTTATAAAACTCAAAAAAAGTCTTTCAAAAATATATGCAGTCAAGCTTAACAGACAAGAGTTCGAAAGTTTATATGGGATAGAATACAGTCAGGATAACGGCAAAATCATGTCTGTAAAATATAACAATAAGATTTTTGTGACAGAAGGAGTTGATGGAAGCACAGCATACGAACAAAATAATGCGATTCATATAAGTGCTATTCCTGCTTCTCAGATTGTATCTGTAAATGGTGCCGGTGATGCGTATGCTTCAGGAATAGCATATGGAATTATGCAAGGGTATGATACATTGTATTGTATGAGGCTTGCAGGTATAATGAGCTTCATTACATTATCCAGTCCAAGCGCAGTAAGTAAAGAAATAACTAAATATAAAGTATTAACAATGTTAAAGGAAATGAATTAAAATGGTAAATTATATCGATTATTCAGAGGAAGTCAAGAAAGCGAAAAATGAAAACAGACCTATAGTCGCGCTTGAATCTACGATTATAAGTCATGGTATGCCATATCCAAAAAATATTGAAACTGCTTTAATGTGCGAAGACATTATAAGGAAAAATAATGCTGTCCCAGCAACAATAGCTGTAATTGATGGAAGGCTGAAAGCAGGGTTAACACAAGAGGAGATTGAATATCTTGCAAAAGCTAAAGGTATCTTAAAGATGTCAAGAAGAGATTTACCTGCAGTAGTTGCTCAAAAACAAGATGGAGCTGCTACAGTAGCTGCAACAATGATAATAGCTCATTTAGCGGGTATAAAAGTTTTTGCAACTGGGGGTATAGGAGGAGTCCATAAAAATGCTTCGTACACTTTTGACATATCAGCTGACCTTCAGGAACTTGCAAAAACATCAGTAGCTGTTGTTTGTGCAGGTGTGAAAAGCATTCTCGATATAGGTCTGACTTTAGAATATCTTGAAACTATGGGTGTACCTGTATTAGGCTACAGAACAGAGAAATTCCCAGCATTTTATACTGATGACAGCGGGTATGCGGTCGATTATACTGTTAATGATGCAAAGCATGCTGCAGATATAATTAATGCAAAATGGAATCTTGGACTCCAAGGAGGAGTAGTTGTAGCAAATCCAATACCCAAAGAATATTCAATGGATAAAGATTATATTGATAATGTAATTAAAGAAGCTATAAAGGATGCGGATAAGTTAGGCGTAAAAGGTAAGAAAATTACTCCATTTCTTCTCGATAAGATAAAAGAGCTGACTTCAGGTGAAAGCCTTGCTGCAAATGTCAAGCTTGTCCTTAATAATTCAACAGTTGCAGCCAAGATAGCATACGAACTGTAAATGAGTATCAGAATACTATACGGACCAAAAAAGAAAGCATTAACTGAAATATTTATAAATGAAATTAATGAATCGATAAAAAAGAACCATAAATATCGTCTTATCGTAGTTATCCCTGAACAGTTTTCCTCGTATTATGAGGAACAGCTTGCATCTGGTAAAGGCTTTATGAAAGTAGAAGTTATGACTTTCAGCCGTTTGATGCAAAGATTTTTTGATTTAAGGTATATTGATTGTGATGAATTAATAAATGATACCGGAAAGACAATGCTTCTTTATTCATTATTGAACAAAGATGATATGAGGCTGGAATTCTATAACAAATCGAAAACTTATCCGGGGTTCTCAGTTCTTGCAAAACAGACGATTGATGAGCTTAGGGCAAATAATATATCTTATGAAGATATCCGGAACATAAGCCAAAAAGACAACATATCTGAGTCATCCAGAAAGAAATTTTTTGAAATATCTAAAATATATGAGGGTTATTTAACAATTTTGAAGGACAGCGGCCTTAACGACCAGACTGATTTATATAACATGCTATGTGAGCATATTAAGAACACATCAGCTTTTGATAACAGCATAATATGGTTTGACAGATTTGCATTTTTTTCCTCGAAGGAATTTGATGTGATAAAAGCATTTATGAAAAAGGCTGAAAGGATAAATATATCCCTGTGTATGGATTATAGAATGAAAAGACCGGATAATGACCTATTCACAATACCGCAAACCACTATGGACAAGATAAAAAAGGAAGCCAAGACTCAGAATATAAATATTATAGAAGAGAATGATTATTCATTTATGGATGCAAGAGGTAATTTAAAAACCTTAGAGGTTCTTTTTGATAATCTCTTTCGCTCGAAATACGAAAAAAGTAATCAGGTACCGGATGCAATTGAAGTTTTTAAGGCATATGATATATATGAAGAAGTAGAGTATGCTGCGATAAGAATTATGAATGCTGTTAAGAACAGGGGATTAAGATTTAAGGACATTCTTTGTGTTGCTTCTGATGTAACTTCATATGAGAGGGTAATAAAAGCTGTTTTTGACCAGTATGACATTCCTTATTATATAAACTCGAAAAAAATCCTTGCAGAAAATCCGATAATCAAGTTCATAATCTCGATACTTGACATATATATATGGGATTATGACATTAGCAGTATTTCCAGATTCATAAAGAATATGTACTCATTCATAAACGAAAATGATGCTTTTAAGTTAGAAAATTATATTATCAAATGGGGTATATCAAAGAAAAAAGCATGGAATACAGTCTGGAATTATGAGGACAACGCTTATGACGAGAAGATGAACAGGATTAGAGCAGAAATTACCGATTTTTTAAATCCTTTCTTTGAAAAGATAAAATATGGATGCAGCCCGAAAGAATTTGCAGTCTGCTTGTACGAACTCATTCAAATTTCCGGCATATATGAAAAAACAAGTAATAATGAGAACTATACTGATTCAGACGGAGCAGAGCAGGCAAGACAGTGCTTTAACTCATTTATAGATATTCTAGATCAGCTTGTCATTATGACAGCCAATAGCAAGAAACCTGTCGAATACTACAATAACATAATCAAAACAGCGATAATGGAAGCATCTATCGGTATTACTCCTGTAACAAAAGACTGTGTTTTTCTTACAACAGCAGCAAGAACCGATATAAGGGACTATGATACTGTGATTATCCTTGGTGTCAATGAAGGGATGTTTCCTTCCGTAAACGAAAGCAAGTCTTTGTTCAATGATTCGGAAATTGAAAAAATCAGGGAAAACGGATATGAGATAACAAATGATCCTGAACTTTCAGCAATCAAAGAGGAATATCAGATTTATGAGCTTATGCAAAGCCCGAAGAACAGGTTACACCTGTCGTATCATGCAAACAGTATTGACGGTTCAGATTCATTTATTTCAGTCTGGCTATCAAAGATACTGGAAATTTTCCCGCAATTAAAAACAATAACCAGAATTGATATTCCTTCATATGAATATGCACATAATATCAAGACTGCTTTCCCATTTCTGTTTCCTTCAAAATCAGATATTCAAACCGTCTTCAAAGATACCGAATTTGAGAAATTGCTGAATATATCGTCTGATACTTCAAATTTAACATCAAAAGATATTTCTGAGCTGATTTTTGGTGGCTCACTAATTTTAAGTCCTACAATGCTTGAACAGTATGTGAAATGCCCTTACAGTTTTTTGATGTCATATGGTCTAAAATTAGAAGAGAGAAAAGAGTTTGAATACTTCTCAAGCAATCTTGGATCAATGAAACACTCTATTTTATTTAATGTAATGAGCAGGATTGATAAAGATAATCTTAATTATACATATGATGAGATATACAGGTTATGTGAAGAATCCGCTGATTTGAATGGAAAAACGCAGAATATATATAAACGCGACTCCATACTGGAGTATGTCAAGAAAAGAGCGATACAGCAAGCTTCTGAAACTATAAAAATATCATTGGATATCATGAAGAATGAAAAGATGAGACCAAAGTACTTAGAAGCGAAATTTGATGAATCATCAGATATCAGACCTCTTGAATTAAATGTAAATGGCAATAAAGTAAAAGTCACAGGAAAGGTAGACAGGATTGATACAGCCGATACAAGCGGCTTGGAGTTCTTTCGTGTTATTGATTACAAGACATCGGATAATAATGTTGCGTTATACAGGATAAAGGAAGGTCATGACATACAGCTGGCTTTATATGCTTACGCATACTATAAATCAACAGATGCAAAACTGGCTGGAATGTACTATATGACGATTGAGCATGAATACTCAGAAGTTGAAAACAGTAAAGACAAGTCATATATGGATAATAATAAAGTTTTACCCGGATACACTTTTGATGACGGAACAAATAGAATTTATCAGCTGATTGATGAAATAAACATCAGAAAATCCAAAATAGTTAGTACAGAAATTCAGAATAAGATTTATGAAAGTATAGAAAAAACAATAATTTCATCAGCAGAAAATATCTTAAAAGGCAGATTTGAAGTGCTACCCATAAAAGATAAGGATACGACTGCCTGCAAATACTGCCCATATGGCATACTGTGCGGTTTTGACAGTAGAAAAGACAGTTACAGAAAAATTGAATCATTGAAGGACAATGAAGTGCAATGGTAAAATGGACTGAACAGCAAAAAGAAGCTATTATATCGATGAACACTGAAATATTGGTTTCAGCTGCAGCAGGTAGCGGCAAAACAGCAACACTTATTGAACGCGTAATCAATATTCTTTCTGATGAGTCGTTGAGTGTCAGGTGTGAGAATATCTTGATAACGACATTTACCAATGCAGCTGCAGGAGAGATAAGGGAAAGAATACGCAACTCGTTAAGGGATAAGGTTCAAAGTGATGCTTCAAACCTTTATGTCTATAAACAATACAAGAGCATATCAAGAGCAACAATATCTACTCTACATGCTTTCTGTTCAGAAATTATCAGGAAGAATGCAAGTTTGATAAATCTTGATCCGGGATTTTCCGTAACCGACGAAGCTGTTGCTGATAAATATCTTTTACAAGCAATAAACAATGTATTCGAGAAATATCTTGACAACAAAGACAGCTCATTCATAAAGCTTTTATCTACATTTGGTTACGGCAAGAATTTCAATGCATTGACCGAACTTATTGTATCTGTATTAAAGACTGTTAAAAGTTATCCTGATTATGAGAATTGGTTGAATGAAGCCACAGATAAAACACTTATAAATGAAGATATATTTTCATCCGATTACGGGAAACAGATTAAAAGCTATGTTAAAGGTTGTTTGGTTGCATGTGAGAAATACATAGAATTACTTGAATATGAATTAAGCGGAAGATATGAAGCAGATTATTATCAGACTATAATTGAAGAGGATTCAAGGATAATACAAGAAATATCCGATAAACTTGATCATACGAAATGGGATGAGTTTAAGGGATATATTGAAACAATCGTATTTACCTCTTTACCAAGAAAAAAGAAGGATTTTGACGAAGAAACGGTAAATAAAGTAAAAGAATGCAGGGAAAGATGGAAGAAAACCGTAAAAACACTAAATACCATTTTTTATGACAATGAAGAGGGAATCAGAATAGACTGTCTGTATATGTATGAACCAATCAAGAAGTTCGTTGAAGTTATTCTGAAGGCAGATGAAGAATATGCAAAAATTAAAGAAAAAGCTAAGCTTATTGACTATGCTGATATGGAACATATGGCTTTAAAATGTCTAAAAGCAGGAGCAGATCAGATATATAAAGATAAGTTCAAGCATATACTTATCGATGAGTATCAGGATTTCAACTATATACAAGAAGAAATAATCAGTAGTATAAGCAACAACAATGTATTTGCAGTAGGGGACCTAAAGCAGAGTATATACAGGTTCAGAAATGCCCAGACATCAATATTCAGGAATAAATCTATTAAATTCCAAAATAATCCCAAGGACGGTAAAAAGCTCAACTTAAGCTATAATTTCAGAAGCAGGGAAATAATCTTAAATTACATAAACAGTATTTTCAGTAACTTAATGAGCGAAGAAGTAGGTGAAGTGTTTTATGGTGATGAAGAGAAACTAAGATTCGGAGCAAAGCATTATGATACTGAAACTAAAGACAAGTTCTATTTACCATCTGTCATTAAAATACATTTTAACCGGCCAGAAACAGATTTTAAATCAGAATGGACAAAAACAGAGATTGAAGCCTATATAGTCGCAAATGAAATTAAGAAGTTACTGAAAAGCGGTTTTAATGTATTTGATAATAAAGCTAATGCTTTAAGGCCTGTAAGAGAATCAGATATAGTTATACTGATGAGATCAGCTAATCAGTATGCAGAAAAATATTGTGAAATCTTAAGCAAATGCGGTGTTGCAAATTACTCTGAACAGAGTATAGAATTTTTAAGCAGTAAAACAATATCGGATTTATATGCTCTCTTAAATATAGTCGATAATCCATATCAGGATATATATCTTGCTCAGATAATGAAAAACAAGGTATACAGCTTCAATGAAGCTGAATTTGCTATAGTTAAGAAAACAAAATCCAGTCTGTATGATGCATTGCTTTTATATGAAGGCAATGAAAATCTGAAGTACAAGATTAAAAGATTTCTTAACGATATTGATGATATGCGTACCTTTTCAAAGACTAATACAGTAGAAAAAACTGTATACTATGCAATGACCAAATCTGGCATATACTACATGAGCGAAGATCAGGACCTTTTAAAAAGATTTTATGTACTTTCTGTGGAATGTTATAAAAAAGGTATTGATGATTTGTGCAGTTTCATATCTTTTCTTAAAAGCAAGGACAAGAAGGACTTATCGGTTATATATGATATATTATCTGCAGATGAAGATAATGCAGTAAGAATAATGAGTATACACAAAAGCAAAGGCCTGGAGTTTCCTGTAGTGATTCTTGCAGGATGTTCACGTAAATTCAATAACGAAGACTCAAGAAAAAGACTGATTATAGATAAAGATCTGGGTATAGGATCAGATTATATAAACAGCGAAAATGAAACATATCATAAGCACATAACAAAGAATGCTTTATCTATAAGTATAAAAAAGCAGAATCTGTCTGAGGAAATGAGAATTTTGTATGTCGCTCTTACAAGAGCAAAAGAAAAGCTTATTGTTACAGGAATTGACAAGGAGTTTAAGAAAAATGTGGTCGTTGAAGATGCTACATGCTATTTTGACTGGATACTGGAAAATACCGATGAATCATTAATTCATACTGTAGATGAGTGCGAAAGCGATGAGATTATAAAAAACCTTACAAAAACAGATAATATCAAAAGCAATTCACATAAGTGGTCAGATGATGCTGCATTTTATCAGAAGATTATGGAAAAGATTTCGATTAGATATCCATTCATTGAGGAAACAAGGCTTAACAGGAAAGTATCAGTTACAGAGCTTACAAAATACAAGAGTAAGAATTACAGTATTGAAGAGTTTTATGATCAATATCATGTGGAATCAGTTAAAAAGCCTTTATTCATGAGTAAAGACAGCACATCTGCAAATGCTGCTCAAAGAGGAACATTGATGCATAAGATAATGGCGTCAATTGACTTAAAGAAACTGAATGATCCGCAATATATCTTTTATATAAAATCGAAAATAACGGAACCTGAGTATATGAATAATATAACTGCTTTTATAAGCAGTCCGATATATAATGATATTTGTGAAGCAGATGAGATTTATCAGGAAAAAGTATTTTTCCTACCTGTAAATACAAGTGATATTTCTTCATTGACCGGACAAATATTTGAAGTTGATCATGAAGTGCTTTTGCAGGGTGTCATAGACTGTCTTATAATAAAGGACGGATATGGTACAATTCTCGACTACAAGACTGATAAGGTTAAAAAAGGTAATGAAAAAGAACATTCTTTAAAATATATGAAGCAATTAGAAATATATGCGAATGCTGTTGAGAAAATTATGGGAATAAAGATAAAGAGCAGAGTGATTCATTTTTTTGAAACAAATACAAATGTTGATTTAAATCTGTTATAATTACAAAAATATCTTTTCTAAGAAAAAGAGGATTATAAAGCAATCATGGACAATTTTACTGCTAGTATCGAGACTGAAATCAAGGTAATGATTACAAAAGAGGAATATGAGACACTTTTTGCAAAAGCTCGAAACATATTTTCACAGACAAACCATTATTTTAAACTTACAGATGAACTGTGTATTAGGTTACGAAAACTGAATAATGATTTTTATATCCAATACAAAGAAAATAACAATGTTGATTCACTTACAGGTTTAAAAGATAAGACAGAATACTCTATGAAAATACTGGAATCTGATTACTTAATAATAAGAAATAATCCTGAATCATTATGGGTTTATCTTAACAAAACAAAGATATCAGACACAACGCCAGTTTATAAAGGTACTTTGGAAACCTTAAGAGCACATGTCACCTTAGATACATCAATGCCAGATATTGAGATTGATATGAACAGTTATAACAATAGTACTGATTATGAGTTGGAATGGGAGATTGATAAAACTCAGTATAAAAAGGCTGTGAGAATATTAAAGAAATCAGGTATTGACATTACTAAAAGAGTTACTGGCATATCAAAGTACAAAAGGCTTACTGAATCAGAAGTATGTTAAACAGTTTGATGTTGTTTTAACAATGCTTTTCAAGTAGAATTAAATAGAGCATTATTATAATTGTAAAGGAAAACAATATGGAATATTCAAGATTTAATTTCAGGACAAAACAACAGATAGAAGAGTTCTGTACCAAAAATGAAATACCGCTTGGTTTTGATGATGATTTAAGAATTTTATCGAAATCAGTTAAAATAGGTAATAAGATAGTACAAAATTCATTAGGTATACATCCAATGGAGGGTTGTGATGCAGATCCGGACGGTTCATGTTCAGATTTGGCTATCAGAAGGTATAAAAGATTTGCACAGGGAGGTGCAGGACTGATTTGGTTTGAAGCGACTGCCGTGAATCCTAAAGGAAAAGCAAATCCTAGGCAGTTGCGCATCACTGAAGAAAATCTGGAAAAATTCAAAGATGTCAGAGAACTTATCAAAAGAGAATCTAATGATTGCATAGTTATTATGCAGCTTACACATTCAGGCAGATTTTCAAAACCAGAAGGGAAAATGGCTCCGGTCTTGGAATGTAAAAATGATATTCTGGACAGGCATCAGAGATTGCAGAAACTCGATGTTATAACTGACGATGAACTGGAATCTCTGGAGAATGATTTCGCAAAAAGCGCAAAGCTTGCTTATCAGGCAGGTTTTGATGGTGTTGACATGAAAGCATGCCACAGATATCTGAATTCTGGTCTTTTAGGAGCATTTACAAGAGAAGGAAGATATGGAGGAAGTTTTGAGAACAGGATCCGTTTTCTTCTAAATTGCATTGATAAGATAAAAGCTGCAGTTAATGACGATAATTTTATTATCTCAACGCGTATAAATATTTATGATTCAATTCCGTATCCTTATGGTTTTGGTGTGGATAAAAGCAATTATTTAAAACCTGATTATGAGGAACCAATAAAACTTGCAAAGATTCTTTACAGCAGAGGAGTCAGATTATTAAATGTAACAATGGGTACACCTTATTATAATCCTCATGTAAACAGACCTTTTGATATCGGTGAATATATACCTCATGAACATCCGCTTGAAGGAGTTTTAAGGCTGATTCAAGGTGCTGCTACTATTAAGAAAGCAGTACCGGAATTAATAATTATGGGTACAGGCTATTCGTGGCTTAGAAATTTCGCGCCATATGCTGCAGCATATGTTAAAAAAAATGGTATGGCGGATATTATTGGATTTGGCAGGGAAGCTCTTGCTTATCCAGATTTTGCTTATGATATTATAAATAATAATAGTATGGCAATAAACAAGTGCTGTATCTGCTGCGGTAAATGTGTAGAACTAATGAGAGCCGGAAGCACACCAGGATGTGTTGTCAAGGATACAGAAGTGTATCTTCCATTATATAAAGAAATTATAAAGTAACTGGAGGTAATAGAAATGAAAAAAGTTGCAATTGTAACTGGAGCAGCAAGGGGAATTGGAAACGGTATCGCTTATCAGCTAGCTGAGGAAGGATATAATATAGCGATTCTTGACGTTTTTGCACAAGAGGATGTTGCTGAAAATGTTGGCAGAATACAAAAAACTGGTGCTGAGGTTTTATATTTCAAAGGTGATCTTTCAAAATCTGAAGACAGGATTGAGTTCGTAAAAACAGTTATTGGTCATTTTAATAGAATTGATGTTCTTGTAAACAATGCAGGAGTAGGTCCGAAGGTCAGAATGGATATATTGGAAACAACAGAAGAAAGCTTTGATTTTGTAATGAACATTAATCTGAAAGGTACCTTCTTCCTGACTCAGGCAGTAGCTAATGAAATGATTAAGGTTAGAGATTCATTGGAAAACTACAGGCCGAAAATAATAAATATCAGTTCTATGTCAGCCTATACAAGTTCTACATCAAGAGGGGAATATTGTATTTCAAAAGCAGGTGTGAGCATGGTTACTAAGCTTTATGCTGATAAGCTTGCAGCACATGAAATCAATGTATATGAGATAAGACCTGGAATTATATATACTCCTATGACGGAAGTAGTAAGAGCTAAATATGATAAACTGATAGCTGAAGGTATCTGTCCCATTAAGAGATGGGGATATCCTGAAGACATTGCCAATGTTGTCTCAGCATTTGTATCTGATAAGTTCGCATACTCAACAGGTGAAGTTATAAATGTTGATGGAGGATTCCATATACAAAGATTATAATCGGAGGAAATTATGAAGATTAGTACAATAACAATAAATGACATAAAATATGATCTTGTTTCTGTTAACACTGTAATAGTCGGGACAGGAGCTGCTGGATATAATGCTGCTGATAGTTTATATGATTTAGGACAGAAAGATATATGTATTGTGACCGAAGGCTTAAAGATGGGTACTTCTAGGAATACAGGGTCAGATAAACAGACCTACTATAAGCTTACATTATCTGGTGATGGTAATGATTCAGTTCACGAAATGGCAAAGACATTATTTAACGGAGGCAGCATGCATGGAGACATCGCACTTACAGAAGCTGCTTTGTCAGCAAAAGGATTTTATAAGCTTGCATCAATTGGAGTACCTTTTCCTCATAACAAATATGGGGAGTATGTCGGATACAAGACAGACCATGATCCTCGCCAAAGAGCTACATCAGCAGGACCACTTACATCAAAGTATATGACTGAAAAGTTAGAGATACAGGTTAAAAATAAGAAAATAATGATTTTTGACGGTTTTTTTGTTATTGGCATACTTCAGAATAAAGATACAGCTTATGGTATTATCGCTATCAATGCAAATAAAGTAGATCAGGATAATTTTGGAATTACAATATTTAACTGTACAAACATCATTTATGCAACAGGAGGACCTGCTGGAATATATGAAACTTCAGTTTATCCAATAAGCCATACCGGTTCCACTGGTATTGCGTTTGAAGCCGGAGCACGTGGTATTAATCTTACGGAATCACAATATGGTATAGCCTCAACTAAATTTAGATGGAATTTATCTGGAACATATCAACAGGTCATACCTCGATATATATCTACTGATATGGAAGGAAATGACGAAAAAGAGTTTCTTGATGAATACTTCGTAGAGAAGGGAAGACTTTTTGACTGTATTTTTTTAAAGGGATATCAATGGCCATTTGATCCAAGAAAAATCGACAACATCGGATCCTCCATTATTGATATTCTTGTTTTTAATGAAACAGCAATAAAGGGAAGAAGAGTATTTATGGATTTTCGAAGAAATCCTAAAGGATTTGATTTTTCACTGCTTAATGATGAATCTTATACTTATCTTAAGAATTCAAATGCTTTCCAACAGACTCCTATTGAAAGGCTTGAACATATGAATAAGCCTGCAATAGAACTTTATATGAACAATGGTATCGATTTATACAAAGAGAATCTTGAAATCGCAGTATGCGCGCAACATAACAATGGCGGTTTGGAAGCGAATATATGGTATGAAAGCAATATTCGTCATCTTTTCCCCGTTGGGGAAGTAAATGGAACTTTCGGCGTTTACAGGCCAGGTGGAAGCGCTCTTAACTCAACTCAGGTCTCATCATTCAGAGCTGCACAATATATTGCTCAAAACTATGATGCCGATCCGATGTCAGAAGATGACTTTACTAATTTATCAAAGATACAGATAAATGATTTAAAAAAACTTGCGGACTGTTTAACTGAAAATATTAATAATACTAATGTACTGCAGTTAAGAAAACGTTATCAGAAGCTAATGACTAAAACAGGAGCGCATATAAGAGGATTGCAGGAAGTAACAGAAGCTGTAAATACAAGCTTAAAGGAATTAAAATTATTCAAGGAAAATACCTGTGTTAATGATAGGGCATACCTTATTGATGCATTCAGAAATCGAGATATATTAATAACACAGTATGTTTATCTTTGCGCAATTAAAGAATATATAGAAAAGGGAGGAAGGTCCAGAGGCTCATACCTTGTACGTGATGATGAAGGCAAGTTGCCTATGGAAGGACTACCTGAGATATTCAGATTCAAACTGGATGATCAGGAATTAATGAAAAAATCATGTTCTGTCTCTTTTAATAAAGACTCCTTGAAAGTAAATTTCGATTGGCAGGATGTCAGACCAATACCAACAGAGGATAACTGGTTTGAAAATGTCTGGTCTGAATACAGAAAAAGGAACATTATCAAGTAATTTTCAGTATAAGGATTCCGTAAAAAGAAGACCATCTGAATATTGTACTTTATGTATATAGGGTTTCTTATTAATTGTAATTGGTATGTATGCTGCCTGAATTATGTCAATACAATTTTTTAGAGGTTTATAATAATGATAAGAAAATCCCATATCTGTATAGTCGAAATACGAGTATATTTGATTCCACATTCTCCATAAAACATTTAAACCGAAACTGAAGTATGTAATTGATTCTGGTACGGAATCTGAATCAGGTGGTTGAAGCTCGGATATGCATATAATTGATTTACCGTATTTCCTGCATAAATCAACTTCATTTCTCATATTATTGATTTCTTTATTCCTATAATAATTCATCACAGCTATTTTGTCACATGCCTTCATAGTTAAGTCCTCAAGAATTTCATAATAGTTATTATCGAACCAATATGGAATACACACTATAATGGTAAGATTGAAGTTTTCAGCGTAATCATAAGCATCTATCATGTTTTCGAGGAATTTAGTCATTATGTTATCCTTATCACTGCTCCAGTCTGATAAAAGATATGGTTCGACATCAAAAACGATTCCTGCGAATTTCTCATCTTCTGTAACTTTCTCATTATATTCTGCAATTAGCTTAATTTTTCCTCTCATACTTTTATTTCGTCTTTCAGTAGCCCAAGAAGGATTGCCTGAGAGATAATAAGTCAAAATATTTTCTTCATTAAGTTTCTTTATATAATCTTTGGGTTGCATATTGATTATCATCTCATCTGAGAAATACTGATATGATGAATTAATGTTGTTCATTGAAAGAATGTCAAGAAGATCCGTAAATCCTTCTGCATACACTTGTTCGGTACTCCATGAAAAAAGTGATGTTTCATAAACAAACTGTTGCGGTTTGATTGCGTGAAGTGATGCAATAAAAATGGACAAAGTGATATATATCGTTATTATTTGCTTCATCTATTCCTCATAAAAATATCATGCATCATACATGATATTATATACTAAATATAAAATACATAAAATAAAATTTATATTCTATTCCATAAAGAATTTATTATAAAGGCATCTTATAGCTTTTTCAAAATCAGCATCAGCAATTCCAACCATTATGCTTAATTTAGATGATCCCTGATTAAGCATTTTTATAACTATCCCGGACTCACATAAAGCTTCAGAGCATTTGTGAAGCGTATTAGAATCATCAAGGCATTTTTCCCCGACTATCATAACAAGCGCCTGATTATGTATTATTGAAACTTCCTCTGCTTTTAGCTCATTTTTTATACGGCAGATCAATTTGTCTTCAATCTGTTCATTAAGATATTTGGAACGGATGATAATTGATATATCGTCAATTCCTGAAGGTGAATGCTCATATGGGATAGATTCCTCTTCAAGCATCTGTAAAACTTTACGTCCAAAACCTATTTCACGGTTCATTAGGTATTTTCTGATATTTATAGTAGAAAATCCCTTATCTCCGCTGATTCCTGTTATACTGTGCTTCCTATTCTCATTGACCTGCTGATGTATCATAGTTCCAGGTGCAGCAGGATTGTTTGTGTTTTTAATATTAACATGTGTAAACTTGTAATAAACAGGTGTGAGCGCTTCTTCATGAAAAACACTGAAACCTGCATATGAGAGTTCACGCATCTCTTTAAAGGTAAGATGGTCAATTGGCAGAGGATTGGATACGATATTCGGATTAACTGTGTAAATATAGTCAACATCAGTAAAATTCTCGTAAAGATCACAGTCAAGAGAAGCAGCTAATATCGCACCTGTTACATCAGAACCGCCTCTTGGAAGAGTAACGACTTCCTGATTAACTGAGTAACCGAAAAATCCAGGAAATATCACTATCCCTTCATAGCTGTTCAGAACTTTCAGATTCTGATATGAAACAGGGAGTATCTGCGCGTTTCCAAATTCGGATGTAAGAAGCAATCCAACATCTTTCGGACTTACATATGTTGCCTTAAAACCTTGTGAATTAATGTATTGGGCAACCAGTTTTGCGCAGTTATCTTCTCCTGCAGCTTTCAGATTATCCAAAAATCTTTCTTTTATGGATTTATCAGAATTAAGTCTGCTAACTAAATCCTGTAAAATAACTCTAATTATGTCGTCACTCATTCCAAGACCTGCTGTTATATCTTGAAATCTTTGTAGTATAAGATTAAGCTGATGCGTCACATCTTCATATGCAAGGGCTTTTTCAGCGAGTTTTATAAGCATGTCAGTAACTTTTGTGTCAGAGGAATTTCTTTTACCAGGAGCAGAAACAACTACGAACTTACGGGATGGGTCAGAAGTTACGATGTTAAAAACTTTTTTTACCTGTGTTGCATCTGAAAGGCTTGATCCGCCGAACTTAACTACTTTCAACATAAATGTCTCCTTATATTTTGTGACTGAATTAGAAATTACTTTTATCAGCCGTTCATTAGATTTTATTTACAAACATAATAGTTGTCAAGGATATATTAATTATGTTATTGCCTGCCTAATAAATTTCAGAGTTTACTTTATTCACTAATTTAAATATATATTGCATTTATATCTGTTATTAGAGTCACCCAGGAAATACAAGAAAATTAAGATAGAATCAATTCTTATTCTTATATCAAACCGATTATGATACAATAGTAAACAAGGCTAGGGGGATATTGATGAAAAGAAAATTAGGTGACAGATATGATGGATACAGATTAAGGAATGTTGATACCTTTTTTCTGCTGATTCCATATATTATGAAGAAAAGAGATGATAGTCAGATATTTTTTGAGGATGTTGCAGATGTCGATGTATTGGATGCTTTCGTTAGGAAGCACCAGGAGGATATACCTGGACTTAAACTTTATCATGTTTTTATTGCAGCTTTGGTAAGACTCTTTGCAGTCAGGCCAAGAATAAACAGATTTGTTTGTGGAAGCAAGATATATGCAAGAAATCATATAGCAATATCCATGTCAATTAAGAGAAGCATGACTGATGATGGTGAGGAAACCAATATAAAACCCAGATTTGCTCCAGAATCGACTCTAAAGGACATTGTTGATATAGTTAATGATCAAGTTAATATGAATAAAGAAAGCGGTTCCGAGAATGACACTGATAAGTTTGCAAAGATTATAGGGCATCTGCCTACATTCATAATAAAAACTGTTGTAAATATTCTGACTTGGATGGACAAGATGGGAATTATGCCTAAAGCAATAATTGATTTTTCACCATTCCATTGCAGTGGGTATCTTACAAATATGGGTTCTTTAGGTATCAAAGCGGTTTATCATCACCTGTATAATTTTGGTACGACTTCAACATTTCTTGCCATGGGAAAAAAAGAATATCAGTATCAAGGTTCAGATGAGGGGGAACTGATAAAGAAAAGGATTATAAGTTTGAAGATGGTTGTTGATGAAAGAATATGTGACGGATATTACTATGCTTCGAGTATGAGGCTTTTTTCCAAAATGCTTCAGAATCCTGATGTTTTACTTGATCCTCCAGATGAAGTGATACCTGATGATGGCATAACACCTCTCAAAGTTGAAAAAGCAGTTAAAGAGCAGGTTTGATGAAACAGAGGTTTTTAAAAGCAGCAGCAATAATATTGTGGCTTCTAATATGGCAGATTCTTGCTATGATTATAAATAAGGAACTGCTCTTGCCATCTCCATATATAACAATCAAGACACTTATAAGCAAAATGTCGGAATCTTCTTTTTATATTGCGTTGCTGTATTCGCTTTTTAGGATTATTATAGGATTTTTAATAGCAGTTGTTTTTGCATTTATATTAGGAGTCATATCTGGTTTAAGCAAAAATGCCGAAATATTACTGTCTCCATTAATAACAGTAATAAGATCAACACCTGTCATGAGTTTCATCATCCTTGCGATTATCTGGTTTAGCTATAATCTTGCTCCTCTTGCAGTCAATATAATTATGTGTTTTCCTCCAATCTATGATAATGTGGTTAAAGGCATTACGAACACAGATAGAAAGCTTCTGGATATGGCAAAAGTCTATGACATAAGACCTCTTAAAATTTTTAAAGGCATATATCTTGGATCTGTAAAACCTTTTCTTGCAGCAGGAATGAATACTGCTCTCGGGCTTGCATTTCGTGTCGCGGTAGCTGCTGAAGTTTTAGCTAATCCTAAATATGGAATCGGCACAAAACTTTTGCAGGCAAAATATAATTTGGAAACAGCTGAGGTGTTCGCATGGACATTTATGATACTGTTACTAAGTTATTTATTTGAATATATTTTTAAAATAATTATAGAAAGCAGAAGATATAATGCTCAGACTAGAAAATCTGACAAAGTCATATAACGATAACTATATTTTCAAAGACTTCAGTATGGTAATTGAGAAAAACAGGATTACATGCCTCTTGGGTAAATCCGGCTCGGGAAAAACTACATTATTAAATGTTTTGTCATCCATAACAGATGAGTTCAAAGTAAAATATTCTGATTTTGAAAAATTAAGGTATTCATATATATTCCAAGAGCCAAGATTATTAGAATGGTATACCGTATACAAAAATCTTCAGTTTGTACTGGATAACACACATATGTCTAAGCAGGCAATTCATGAGAAAATAATGGATAGCTTAAAAATGGTGGAAATGGAGAAATATGCAGATTATTACCCATACCAGTTAAGCGGAGGAATGGCTCAAAGAGTTTCAATTGCCAGAGCTTTCGTTAAGGACTTTGATGTGCTTCTTATGGACGAACCTTTCAAAGGACTTGATCCAACTCAAAAAGAAGATATAACAGATAGATTCTTGAAGATGTGGCGTGAAAACAGAAAAACAGTTATATATGTAACTCATGATCTGGATGAAGCTTTATATATGGCATATGATATTCATGTGCTTGGTGAGCATCCGACAAAAATACTTTATACAAGCAGAAATGCATATAAGATGAATGATACTGAACGAGAAAATGAAAGGGATAAGATATGGCAGATATTAAGATCACAGATTTAAAGAACGGAATGGAAATAAAAAATGAATTATATATATTATGGTATAACGAGTTGAAAAAAACTTCCAATAACAAGTACTATGTAGATTTTCAATTTAGGGACAAAACAGGTGAAATAAGCGGAAAAAAATGGGACGCATCTGTAAATGAAACTTCTGAATACCAGAATGCCTCATTGTATTTTGTTTCAGGAAGAGTTACAGAATTTCAAGGTTCATTACAGCTCAATGTATCTTCTATAAGAAAAGCTCCTGAACAATTCCAGAAAAATATTGCAGATTTTGTTCAAAGCGCTCCCAATTCATCAGAAGATATGCTTAAGAAGGCATATATGTATATGGATTTAATAAAAGATGAGGAACTACAGAGATTATGCAGGATGGTATATGAACAGTATGAAAAACAGATTATGTATTATCCTGCAGCAAAAGCACTTCATCATTCAATAAGAGGAGGGTTTTTGTATCACATTACAACAATGCTGGATGTTGCTAAGGGTTTATCTTTTGTTTACGACAGTGTCAATACTGATTATCTGTATACAGGCATTTTGCTGCATGATGTAATGAAATTGAAGGAAATGAATGCAAATGAATGCGGTATAGCTGATTACTCCCTTGAAGGTCAGCTGATGGGACATATAGAAATAGGTATATGCTATATTGGAGAGATGGCAAAAAAAGCAGGATTATCGGAGAATAAAGAACTATTAATAAAACACATGATACTTAGCCATCACTATATACCTGAACATGGAAGTACAAAAATGCCGATGTTTTTAGAAGCTGAACTACTTCACCACATTGATTTGATTGATGCAAGGATATATGATTTCAATAAGGCATATGAAACCATTGAGAAAGGGAATATATCTGAACGATCAGTTTTCTCGCTTGATAGAAAAGTAATTAAACCGGATTTTGACAAATAAAAAAAGGATAAAATCCTTTTTGGTGCGCCATCGGGGGCTCGAACCCCGGACACCCTGATTAAGAGTCAGGTGCTCTACCAGCTGAGCTAATGGCACAAGCGCAACTAGTATTTTAATTTCTTATCCGTGCCGTGTCAACACTTAATTTGCTTTTTGACAAGTAATTTTCGCTGGTATATCATATCCTTACAGAAGGATGCATATAATTTGGAGTTTCAATGCGAGATATATTGTTAGTAGATATGAATGCTTTTTTTATAATGTGTGAGTCGAGAAGGGATAGAACCCTGCTTGAAAAGCCTGCAGCAGTAGCAGGTGATCCGAAATACAGATCGGGAATAATACTAGCTGCCAACTATGAAGCAAGAAAATTTGGAGTAAAAGTAACAATGACTGTTAATGAAGCAGTCAAGCTGTGTCCTAATCTGGTATTAGTAAAACCCGATCATAATTATTATGAAAAATGCTCTAAACAAGTATTTGAATTATTATACGAATATACTCCCATCTTAGAAATTAACAGTATAGATGAAGCATGGATGGATGTTACAAATAGCAAAAAGCTATTCGGCAGTCCAATAGATATTGCAATAAATATTCAAAACAGGCTTAAAGATGAAATGGGTTTATGGTGCTCAATTGGAGTTAGTGAAAATAAATTTCTCGCAAAAATGGCTTCTGAAATCAAAAAACCTCTTGGCATAACTCAGTTATATAAATCAGATATAGAGGAAAATTTATGGCCTATGCCTGTAAGAAATCTGTATGGGATTGGTAAAGCTACATCAGAAAAACTTAACAGTTACGGCATAAAAACAATTGGGGATCTTGCAGGATGCGAGCTTAATTATCTGGTAAAGAAATTCGGTAAATATGGACTTTATCTATATTACCGTTCAAAAGGAGTAGATGATGATCCTGTGGCAGCTGTCGACTCTAAGAATCTTTCTTGCGGACGAATGGAAACTTTAGCTCATGATATTACCGATATTAGAGATGCAAAAAAAGTAATGGCTATCCTGACAGAATCAATTGCAAGAACTATTAGAGCCAAACAGCTTGGAGGAAGTGTTGTATCAATACAGATTAAATATAATACATTTAAAATGATTAACAGACAGATGAGGATAGAACAGACTAATCTCACAAAAGATATATATAATGCAGCATGTGTTCTATTGGAAAACAATTGGGATGAAGATAAGCCAGTAAGGCTTCTGGGAGTTACAATTAGTTCCTTGAATAATAATGATATGCAGCTGAGTTTAGATTCTGAGGTGAAAGATAAAGAGCAGAAACTGGAAAATACCATTGATAAGATTAATGATAAATACGGACAAGATATAATTAAAAGAGGTAATATCTTATGAAGGCAGTACTATTCGCACTTAACAGCTCTTATATACATACAAATCTGGCTGTTCGATGTATAAAAAATTATGTTGAATACAAACTGCCCGGAAAGCATGAAATCATCATTCTGGAAAGAAATCTAAAAGATAAAAGCGACGAGGTTCTTTATGCATTGTATTCAATGAAGGCACAAGTATATGCATTCTCATGTTATATATTCAATATTCGTGAAATGATTTCATATGCATCCAATTTAAAAAGCCTTCTGCCTGAATCCAAGATTATATTTGGAGGACCTGAAGTGTCTTATGATGCTGAAAAATTATTAAATAGTAATCCTTTTATTGACAATGTCATACTCAATGAAGGTGAGGAGGTATTTGTTAATTATCTAGAAGAAATTAATCATGATAAAATCATAGACGGTCAAATTTTCAAAGATTTCTCTAAACAAGGGATTCAATACAGAGCTGGTGAATCTATGACGGGAAATATAGCATATTATGAATCCAGCAGAGGATGTCCATATAAATGCTCTTATTGCTTATCATCTTTAAGAGTTGGCATAAGGTCAAAAACTGCTCTTTCTACATTGAAGGATTTAATTGAATTTGAAAGATATAGCAATATAACTATTATAAAATTTGTAGACAGGACTTTTAACTATGATATTAAAAGAGCAAATGAAATATTAAAAGGCCTGCTCGATGAAAAATACACAAAAATATACCATATAGAAATTCGTCCGGAACTATTTGATGATGAAATGTTCGATATTCTTAGAAAATTCCCTAAAAACAAATTGCAGATGGAAATTGGGATTCAGACAACAAATGATAAAACGCTTAATGCTATCGACAGGCCTTCTGACATAAAAAAAACAATATGTAATATGGAGAAACTTAGAAATCTGAAAAATATTAAAATCCATGCAGATCTTATTGCTGGATTGCCATATGATGATTTATCATCTTTCAAAAAATCATTTAATGACATATTCTATGTTTGTGATGAATTGCAGCTGGGATTTTTAAAACTGCTTAAAGGATCGAAAATCAGAAAGCAGCAAAACATATTCTCATATAAATACAACTATGAAGCACCATATGATATTTTCGAGAATTATTTTTTATCTTTTGATGAAATATATAAGTTAAAAAGAATTGCAGCACTGACTGATAGATATAAAAATAGTCTTCATTTTATTGAATGTCTTGATTTTATTACCAGATACTTTTCATCACCATTTGATTTTTTCGCTGGGTTAGATGAATTTATTAATTATCACATATCAGCCATTTCTCAGCATGAAGCTTTCAAAGTGTTATTTGAGTACTCGAAAATTCATATTAAAGTAAATATGAATGATGATGAATGGCTAAATTTTATAAAATATCTGAGAGCTGATTATTTCAGATGTTTGAACAGGGAAGCGCCAAAATATTTTGCTTAACTATTCCAGTAATCTTGCTTCAAATAAAAATCTGCGGTTAATCGGCATATCATGGCAATATGCATATTGTACCAATGGTCCATATTTCTTAATATCTGCAAAAAAAGTTTGTTTATTAATCGGAGGCATTATAATTGCAGTATTCCTGCCTTCCGAATATTCTATAAGTAATTCTGAGATGTTAGCATGATAAGAAAGCATGTGGCTTTTATCTTGAGTATATTTGCTGATTATATTCTGTAAGTTTACAATACCCATATCTGATTCAGGAGTTCTGAACGTAACTAAATAGGAAACATCATCAGAAACAAGCCCATAACATATTGATCCATATTTATTGAATCGCTTCATTATTGCTTCATGCATATCCCTTATTGATGGTAGGACCTCAACTTTAATTTTATCTGTTGTGCGAAATTGAGTAATTAATTCATCGTGAGAAATATCTTTAATAAGTATATTGCACGGATTAAGCTCAAGATTCGGGCTGAATATATTGAATAATTCTACAAGCTGGAAACGCGAAGGATTAAACTGATAAAGCGAGCTTCCATATTTTCTTTTCAAATTTTCCCAATGTATTTTACCGCTTTCAAAAGATTCTACTCCTTCATGAACTAAAAAAAGAGGTTTATTATTCTGCATGCTTTTACTTTTGATTCTGGCTAAAGCATTACTTATAAGAGTGAAATGCTGAGGCGTGGTAATCAGAAACCCTTCATATATTCCGAATACCGGATGATCAAAAGAAAATATGGGTTTGAACTGAAAAGTACTTGCTATTAATGGTTCAATAAGAAGCTCATTTTCATCTTCGATAAGAGCCTGGGCATATGGAAGATCAAAAACTGACTTTAATAAGAAATCAGAATAAAGATCAGTTATATTTTTATCACATTCCTTTGATAATTCAATAAATGAATTATCAGTCTTATACTTCTCGTAATCAAGCAGTACCAGAAGGCCGTATCTTTCAATACCAGATTTATGAATGTGCCTTGTCAGAATAAATCCGTTATGTTCCGTTAAGAATCCGGAACGTACAGATCTTTTCATATTCTTGTATATCTTCATATACTTATTTTTGTTGTTAATCTTTCCATCATTAACGAAATCTAAAGAATAATCTTTTGAATTCATTAAATTACCTATATTCAGAGGATCAATTAAGGATTTATTCATATCTTTATATGCACAAGGGAAGGAAGGCCATAAGATATGGTCAGCAGGATTATCCGGAATAAGGATTTTAGGTATATGTACAGCACAATCCAAAAGTCTTTTTTCTATGAAATCCATAACAGTTACCTTTGCCTGATAAATATATCATATAGACTGGATATTATCCATAATAACTGGTAACTTATTTTAAAATTTAACATTATGTTCCTTTGTGAGAATCACCTTTTAAACAATATTTTAAAGGTATCATGTCTGTGTTCAATTTGAAATATACAGCGCAAACAGTTATAATAAGAAGGTAAAAACTAAGGAGGCGGGATGAAATCAAAAGTATTTTTTACCAATTTGCATACAGGACATGGACAAAACCTACTGACTAAATTTGAAAAGCTTATAATAAAAGCTGGAATTGATAATTTGTCATTTGAGAATAAATTTACTGCTATAAAAGTACATTTCGGGGAACCAGGAAATCTAGCGTACATAAGGCCAAACTACACAAAAGTATTATCTGACTATGTGAAAAGCAAGAAAGGAAGGCCTTTTCTGACTGATTGCAACACTTTGTATCCTGGAAAAAGAAAGAATGCCTTGGAGCATCTTGATACGGCTTATCAAAATGGATTTAATCCGTTTGTAACTGGATGCAATGTAATTATAGGAGATGGACTTAAGGGTACTGACGAGACATTAGTAAAGATAGATATGAAGCATGTAAAAGAAGCAAAGATAGGACATGCAATAGCTGATTCAGACATTATAATTTCTCTTAACCATTTTAAGGGACATGTTGCTACAGGTATAGGCGGAGCAATAAAAAATATTGGTATGGGATGCGGTTCAAGAGCTGGAAAAATGGAAATGCACTCTTCAGGCAAACCAACAGTAATAACAGAAAAATGTAGAAGCTGTTTTACATGTTTAAAAAGTTGTGCTCATGATGCTATACATGAAATTAATGGTAAAGCATTTATTAATCATACTCATTGTGTAGGATGTGGAAGATGTATAGGTTCGTGCTTATTTGATGCTATTACGCCTGCAAGCGATGAGACCAATACTATATTAAGTGAAAAAATAGCGGAATACACATATGCTGTATTGAATGGCAAACAGCATTTTCATATATCATTCGTAATTGATGTATCTCCATACTGTGACTGCCATAATTTTAATGATCTTCCTATTGTTGATGATATCGGAATATTTGCTTCATCTGATCCGGTTGCACTTGATAAGGCTTGTGCAGATGCTGTTAACGAAGGAAGAGTTATAAAGGGCAGTATGCTGGAAAAGAATAAGAAATTAAAAGACTATATCACAACAGTCAACCCAAAAACCAACTGGATTCACAGTTTGGAATACGCATGCGAAATAGGACTTGGCAGTTTGGAATATGACTTAATAAGTCTTGATAAATAATCATTTCTATGATGTCTTTGTTAATGTGAGTACAATTGAAAAAGATTGCATATGTATGGTATGTATGGTACAATATTTCAGATTAATGTAGGAAGTACAACTATGGCATATAGTATGACAGGTTATGGCAAGAGCCTGTATGAAAATGAGTTAATATCAATGAGAGTAGAAATCAAGAGCGTAAACAGTAAATTTCTTGATTTATCTTTAAGATTACCAAAAAGTATATCATTTGCAGAAGAAAAAGTTCGCAACCTTTTAAGGACAAGAATCACAAGAGGAAAAATTGATTGTTATGTTACTGTTTACAGCCTTAATGCAGATTTTATGGATATAAAATTTGACGAGAAGGCTGCAGACGCATATTATGGATTTCTTAAATCCATAAAGAAAAGATATAATCTCATTTCTGGCATAACTCCTGTACAGATCGCATCATTCCAAGGAGTAATAAATGTATCTGAAAGTGATGAGGATTACGATAAACTCACTGAATGCATCCTGGAAGCATTTAACATAGCAGTTGACAATATTCTTGATGCTAAGAAAAAAGAGGGTGAGGAACTATGTGCAGACTGTGCATTAAAGCTTGCAGAATTCGAAAATTTTGTTAAGCAGATAGAAATGTTGTCTGAAGAACTTCCTATGCAATATAAACAGAAGCTTGAAAAGAGAATTTCTGAACTTACTGAAGATGTTAAAGCTGATGAAACAAGAATTGCTCAGGAAGTAGCATTTTTTGCAGATCGTGCATGTGTGGATGAGGAAATTATACGTCTGAAAAGCCATATAAAACAATTTTCTGCAAATCTTGGCAAAGAATCTTCAGGGAAAAAACTTGATTTTATACTTCAGGAGATGTTAAGGGAGACTAATACAATCGCATCAAAAGCAAACAATCTTGATGTGACAAACAGTACATTGGAAATGAAATACCTTTTAGAGAAGATAAGGGAGCAGATTCAAAATCTGGAATAATGATGAGATTTTTAAATATCGGATTCGGCAATATGGTTTCAATAGAAAGGATAGTGGCTGTTTTAAGTCCTGAATCAGCACCTGTTAAAAGAATAATACAGGAAGCAAGAGACACTTCAGTGTTAATTGATGCTACCTATGGAAGAAGGACAAGAGCTGTTATTATAACTGACAGCGAACATATAATTTTATCGCCTCTTCAACCAGAAACATTGGAAAGACGGTTAAGCGGAAAAGTTGTTCCTGATGACCTTCCTGAAGAAACTAATTAGAATATATACAAATAAGGAGAGATTTGACATGATAAACAAACCATCAGTTGAAGAACTGGAAAAGAAAATTCCTGTAAGATTCGTAATCGTGAATGCGATAGCGAAAAGATCCAGAGATATAGCGGCAGGAGCAAAGATAAGGATTAATACAATAGAAAGAAATCCTCTGACTGTAGCTGCTATGGAGATAAACAGCGGGGAAGTAAGAATTGTTGATGAATTATCTGCTGCAGATACTCAAAATAAGGATAGTGTTGCAGAAAGCGAGAACAATTAATGGACAGAGAACAGATAACTATGGATAAACTTGTCTCTTTGGCCAAAAGAAGAGGTTTTGTATATCCCGGTTCTGAAATTTATGACGGACTTGCAAATGCATGGGATTATGGACCTTTAGGAGTTGAATTAAAGAACAACATAAAAAGTGCATGGTGGCAAAAATTCATAAAAGATAACGAATATAATGTCGGTCTTGACTGCGCTATTCTTATGAACCCGAATGTATGGGTTGCTTCTGGACATGTAGGCTCATTTGTTGATCCTCTGACTGATTGTAAAAACTGCAAGACAAGACATAGGGCTGACGATCTTATAAAAAACTTTAATCAATCAAACAGCATCCAGATGATTGTTGAAGGACTTGACAATGCATCTTTAATGGCATACATAAAGGAAAGACAGATTCCATGTCCAAACTGCGGGAAACATGATTTTACTGATGTAAAACAGTTTAACTGCATGTTTAAAACATATCAGGGAGTTAATGAGGATACAGCTGCCCAGATTTACTTAAGACCAGAAACTGCACAGGGGATTTTTGTTAATTTTAAGAATGTCCAGAGAACTACAAGAAAAAAAATACCTTTTGGAATAGGGCAAATCGGTAAAAGTTTCAGAAATGAAATAACACCAGGTAACTTCATTTTCAGGACAAGAGAATTTGAACAGATGGAACTGGAATTTTTCTGCGAACCGGGAACAGATCTTAAATGGTTTGAATACTGGAGAAGTTTTTGCCATAACTGGCTTTTAAACCTTGGATTGAGTAAAGATAATCTGCGTATGAGAGATCACTCTGCTAAGGAATTATCATTTTATAGCAATGCAACAACTGATTTTGAATATAGATTCCCATTCGGATGGGGTGAGCTTTGGGGGATAGCTGACAGAACAGATTATGATCTGAAACAGCATTCTAAATATTCAAATGAAGATTTGTCATATTTCGACCCTATGACAAACGAAAAGTATGTTCCATACTGTATTGAACCTTCAGTAGGAGTGGAAAGGCTTCTGTTAGCAATTCTTACAGATGCCTATGATGAAGAAATACTGGCTGAAGACGATTCCAGAACTGTTTTGAGATTTCATCCATATATTGCTCCTGTTAAGGCTGCTGTTCTGCCTTTATCGAAGAAATTAGGGGATGATGCTTTAAAAGTATTCGAAATGATTAGGAAAAGATGGAATGCGGAATATGATGATACTCAAAGTATTGGAAAGAGATACAGAAGACAGGATGAAATTGGTACCCCTTTCTGTTTCACATATGATTTTGATTCATTAAATGATAATTGTGTGACAGTTAGATATAGGGACAGTATGAAACAAGATAGGATAAGCATTGATTCAATTATGGCCTTTCTTGATGAAAATATAAAAATATAGTGGAGGGTAATATGACAAAATACGTTTATCTCTTTAAAGAGGGAAATGCCAAGATGAAGAATTTACTTGGCGGTAAAGGAGCCAACCTTGCGGAAATGACAACACTCGGATTGCCAGTACCAAGAGGATTTACTGTAACAACAGATGCATGCTTGAGATATTATGAAGATGGCGAGCAGATTGGGGAAGATATTAGAGAAGAAATTCTTACCACCCTTGAAATCACAGAAAAGACTGTAGGTAAGAAATTAGGTGATCCAATGAATCCGTTTTTGGTTTCAGTAAGATCAGGAGCACGTGCTTCAATGCCAGGAATGATGGATACAGTTTTGAATCTCGGATTAAATGATACAGTTGTCGAGGGCTTAGCAGAGTTAACAAGCAATCCTAGATTCGCATATGACAGTTACAGAAGATTTGTAATGATGTTTTCGGATGTTGTAATAGGTCTTTCTAAATCAAAATTTGAAAGAATTTTAGATGAGATTAAAGAGGAAAAAGGCGTTGTTAATGACACGGATCTATCAGCTGATGATATGAAATTTGTGCTGAAAAAATTCAAAGACATGTATAAGAAAGAAATCGGAAAGGATTTCCCTCAAGACCCTAAAGAACAGCTATTTGAAGCTATAAAAGCAGTCTTCAGATCATGGAATAATGAAAGAGCAATATATTACAGAAGGATGAATGATATTCCCTCCAGCTGGGGAACTGCAGTAAATATACAGGAAATGGTATATGGAAATATGGGTGAAGATTCTGGAACAGGTGTGGCATTCACAAGAAATCCTTCAACTGGCGAGAAAAAGCTTATGGGTGAATATCTTATGAATGCCCAGGGAGAGGATGTTGTTGCTGGGGTCAGGACTCCATATCACATAGACCATCTTGAAGTTACAAATAAAGCTGTTTATGACCAGTTTATGGATCTTTCCTCAAAACTCGAAAATCATTATCATGATATGCAGGATATTGAATTTACAATAGAAAAAGGGAAACTTTTCATATTACAGACCAGAAATGGCAAAAGAACTGCTCATGCAGCATTGAGAATTGCTGTAGATCTTGTCAAAGAGGGATTGCTCACAAAGGAACAGGCTTTAGTTAAGGTAGATCCTAAACAGCTTGATGCGCTTTTACATCCTATGTTTGACACAAAAGCTCTAAAAGCTTCAAAAGTAATCGGAACAGGACTTGCAGCTTCTCCTGGTGCAGCAACTGGTAAGGTAGTATTTTCTGCTGAAGATGCAAAAGAAATGCACAAAAAAGGAGAGAAGATGGTTATTCTTGTTAGACTTGAAACTTCTCCTGAAGATATAGAGGGAATGAATATTTCTCAGGGCATACTGACTGCAAGAGGAGGAATGACAAGCCATGCAGCCGTTGTTGCAAGAGGTATGGGAAGATGCTGTGTATCTGGATGTACTGAGTTGAAAATCAATGAGGAAAAGAAGGAATTCTATCTTTCTGGAAAAACATATAAGGAGGGCGACTGGATATCGCTAGATGGAAGCACAGGAATTATCTATGGTGAAAGAATTGCAACAATGGAACCGGAAATGACTGGTGATTTTGCAACCTTTATGAGTTGGGCAGATGAAGTAAGAACATTAAAGATAAGAACCAACGCAGATACTCCGGCTGATGCAAAACAGGCAGTAAAATTCGGGGCAGAGGGAATAGGCCTTTGCCGTACTGAGCATATGTTTTTTGAAGCTGACAGGATTCGTATTGTAAGACAAATGATTTTATCTGAAACAAAAGAACAGAGAAAAGCTGCGCTTGATAAAATACTCCCTGTACAAAGAGGTGATTTTGAGAAAATATTCGCTGCAATGGAAGGAAGACCCGTAACAATAAGATTCCTCGATCCTCCATTACATGAATTCCTGCCTCAGGAAGAAAAAGAAATTAAAGAGCTGGCAAATGATCTTAAAGTCGATGTATCAGAAATTAAAACAAAAATCAGCGATTTACATGAAGTTAATCCAATGATGGGACACAGAGGGTGCCGTCTTGCTGTAACATATCCTGAAATAGCGATTATGCAGACTACAGCTGTTATAGAAGCTGCTATCAATGTAAACAAAAAAGGAATGAATATTGAACCAGAAATAATGATTCCGATAATATCAGAATTAAAGGAATTCATGTATGTTAAAAAACTTGTTGTTGACACTGCTAATAAAATTATCAAGGATGCAAAAGTTAACCTTAAGTATTCTGTAGGTACAATGATAGAAATACCTAGAGCAGCTTTATTAGCAGATGAAATTGCCAAAGAAGCTGAATTTTTCTCATTTGGAACTAATGATCTCACTCAGATGACTTTCGGTTACAGCAGAGATGATGCAGGTAAGTTCCTTGGAGCATATTATGCACAGCAGATTCTGGAATCTGATCCTTTCGCAAGATTAGACCAGAAGGGTGTCGGAAAGCTTGTAAAGATGGCTTCAGAATTAGGCAGATCTGCAAGAAGCGATCTTAAGCTTGGAATATGCGGTGAACATGGTGGAGATCCTTCAACTATCGAGTTCTGTTATCTTACAGGATTGAACTATGTATCATGCTCGCCATACAGAGTACCTATTGCACGTCTTGCTGCAGCACAGGCTGTTATAAACAACAGATAAAGCAATGATAGAAATAAAATAAAGTTAGCTAAAAAAACAGACCGTTCAAAAGACGGTCTGCTTTTTATAGTGAGAGTCAAAGTATTCATTATTAAAGAACAGATTTTATTTTTGCATCTAATTAATGAGAAATTCCAAAAATATATGTTGAAGTACATAAGTATTTATGGTATATTTTCTAAAGACTTTGCCGAATTGTGTAATGGTAGCACAATTGACTCTGGATCAGTTTGTGAGGGTTCGAATCCTTCTTCGGCAGCCAAAGGATGCAAAGGGGGAATGCATCCTTTTTTAATAGAATTTTTTTAGAAAATTAATTTCATCAGTCAGTTTTCTGCAATAATCATAAAATAAACTGTATTTTGTTAAAGATTTAAAAACTCTTTGTATACGTCTGATAAATTTTTTCTCAATTGTTATTTCAGGTATGTCAGTATACTGTAATGGGCAGATGCTTTTTGCACGAAGATCGAATTTCACTTCTAAATTGCCTTTCTCATCTAAATATGGGAACATTGGGAATATTCTGCATGCAAGAGGACGTGTGCTTCTTTCGCATTCTCCTTTGCATAATAGTAGATCAAAACCATTATTTGTATGAATAATCTGACTGTTTGTCTTCCCATACAGATATTCTGATTCGTATGGAAACAGATACATTCCTTCTGAACCCTGCTTGCAACACTTATTACTACACAATTGTCCGCAGTCAAAATACAATGGTGTAATCTTTTCAAGTGATTTATATGCTTTTTTATATATTTTAAAAATTTGTTTTTTCATCAAATGCTTATCCATAAAGCGCATTATAGCATATAATTATTATGTTGCTTTATATATTTACATATGTTATCATATTTATGTAAAGAAACGAGAATTAGATGACCGGATTGTACATGGTACAATGGTTTTTCTTAAATTAATATGACAGAAGGCTGGTAATTGAAAATGACTAAAAAAATATACCCTGATGAGTATTATAAAAAAAAGGCCATTAAATTAGTAGTCGCACACCTGCGCAGAAAGCTTATCGATGCTGAACATAGAGATGCAGATTTTTTTGAGCCTTGGCTTACAAAAATGGATATACTGCTTGAAAAGGATGATTTTATTCTAGCTGAGTATGTTGATATGAGGAGAGAACTTAATAACCTTATCGATAGTATATATGATATAGAGCTCAGATACAAAGTAAGGGATTCCTGGAGCAGTTATGGGAAAAGCCTTGACAAGAAAGCTCCAGTCAAGTGACGATCTAATGATGGTTTCGGTATTGGAATGAAAAGTTTAAAATTACGAATTTAACAAATTTCTTGATTTTTACAAGCTTTTTGTTGTAAAATATAATAAATTAGTTAAGGAACAAAAGATAAAGTAATGAAAAACATACTAAAGACACTCTTAATCCTGCTATTATTGATAATTCCTTTTTCAGTATCTGCTCAACAAGATATATATTCATCATGCGAGTATGTAATATTTGAAAACCACAAATACTATAAGCTTTCATCAATTGCTGGTGTTCACAACCTTACACTACAATGGAATGATTTAGATAAAAGTGTTGTGACAGCATATAATGGCAAAAAAATCGTTTTTAACACAGTTAATGATATTGTATATATTAATAGCGAAAGATACTATTTTGGCGATATTATACTCAATGAGGGTTTCACATACATACCTGAAGACTCCATAACTATTTTTAATGAAGGTTACACAGCTTATCTGTTAAATAATAACAGTAATATTAAATACATAGAAGGTAAAATAACCAGGATAGATGTAGGTAATGATGATAAACTTACCATTACTGATCTAAAGAAGTATGACTTAAACCAGTCTTTATATTTCTGTATTGATGAATTTGCAGATATGTATAATATAGTACCGCAAAAATCTGCTGATAATGACTATATTATGATCAGTAACGGTAATCTGGAAATGTATTTTTATGTTCAGACAGATTATATCGGTTATAACGGTTCATATTTCACATCAGGCGATATATTGATGAAAGATGGAAAATTTTATGCTCCAGAAACGGTAACACAGTTCATGCTGGATGTTTTTCTTCCTGATTTTGCGAGTAGTATAAATGACTCATATGTAGTAACTGCAGATATTAAAGATAAATATACGACATATATTTTTGACGACACGAATATAAAATATGTTAGCCTTAAGGAAGTAAGCACTATACATGGTTATAAATACCAATGGTATTATGTGAATAAATATGCTGAAGTAAAAACAACTAATTCAATATATTATATACTTGTGCCTACCAATGTAATAATGAAGGAAAATAATATAAATAATACATATCGTGTAAAAGAAGAAAATGATATTGTATACATAGAATATGATGCTTTAGGCTTATTCGGATTAATTGGTTCTGAGATAAATACTGTAAATAGTGAAGCGAATGAAATTGGAGAGTCTCAGAATACAATAGAGGAACATATGGATGATACAGATTCCACATCAGATTTTATACCCGTCAGACAGTTAGCTCAAAAAGTTAGCGGATCAATAAGTTGGGATGATGCTACATTTAGTGCAACTCTTGCAGTAAATGATGTAAAATATGTATTTGATACTAAAAATATGAGACTATTTATCAATGAAATAGAAATAGAGAACCCCAAATTCAAATTTGAGAATGGAATAACACTTGTAAATACATCTTTTGAACAGTTTATATATTCCTCTTCGGTCTTTCATAAGGTAACAGATAACTGTGACATACTCATGATTAAATCTTTGAATGGTAAGATAAAAACACATTATGCACTGAGCTCTCCAGATCGTATTGTTGTAGATTTGTTAAACGTTGATGCAATAGATAATACAAAACAAATAGGTACTTATTTTAATGCTATAAGGATTATAGAAGATGGAAATATAAAAAGACTGGTTATTGATCTGAAAGACAAAGCTAATTATGAAATTAAACAATATGGAGGATATATAAAAATTGTAATTAGCAGTAAAACAACGCTAGATGAAGCCACGAAAATTGATAATAAAGCTCCTGATATAATTGAGATACCAGAGAATGAAATAAAGATTTCAGCACTAAAAGATCAAGTTAAAATTGTAACCGCTAAATATGAGGGATATACGATAAGTAGAATATCTGATCCTAATAGAATAGAGATATTCATACCGGATACATATTGTGAAGCAAGTACGTTTCTTCCTTCAGAAGACTCAAGATACATCAAAGCAATCAACGCCAGATATGAGGAGAAAGGCAGTTATGTATCTATAGTTCTTACAAATCAATGCAGATATGAGATACTGGAAAAAAATGACACTGAGCTTCTGATTGATATATACTCTCAGAAAATTACAAATATGTCTTACTTTAATTCTTCTGACAGAAAGCATATACAGATTACTGGAATCGCGCTAGCAGACCAATATGGTAAAGTTAATGGCAATGTTAAAATTATAAATAATAATCTAGTTACGGAAATTTACTTTGTAGATACCTCATACAGGCTTACAGCTGGAGTGCTATATGTAAATGATGAGTTTGTTGAAAAGATACAGATCAAAAGAGTTGATGAGCAGGTCACGATGTTGATATTTGCTAAACAACCTTTACAGATCTACATGAATTCAGCACGCTCGACATATACTAATATTAATCTTCTTCCTGTAGACAACACATATTCAGGTTGTGTTGTTATTGATGCCGGGCATGGTGGATATGATCCTGGTGCAGTGGCAAATTCAATATATGAATCTGCAATTAATTTATCCGTTGCAAAGAAAGTAGAGCAAATTCTGATTTCAGAAGGCATCAAAGTCTTTATGACGCGAAATACAGATGTCTATGTCGGATTATATGAAAGAGCTCATGTAGCAAATATGATAAAAGCCTCTCTTTTTGTTAGCATACATTCCAATGCATTTACAAACACAAGTTATAAAGGGATAATGACTCTTGTATATCCATCAACTGATCAAAGTATCAATATTACTGGGAAATCATTTGGCAAGAAAATCCAAAATAATCTTGTCAGCATAACAGGTGCAAATGACCGAGGAGTTATTGACAGACCTAATTTAGTAGTGCTAAACTCTACAAAGATGCCTGCAGCTTTGATAGAATGCGGATTTATGACAAATCCGGATGAACTTGCAGCCTTGCAGACAGATGAATATCAAAATATCCTTGCTCAGGGCATAGCTAGAGGTATAATAGATTCAATGAGTGGAAATTAATACAGAGAGGCTATATGGAATTCAATTATAACGATTCAGATAAAAAAAAGAAAATAATAACGATTGCAGCAATTATGATTATTGCATGCATAATTATTGCAGTTGTAATATTTATTATGACCAACGAAGATTTATTTACTAACAATCCTTCAAATTCATCAACTCCCAGCAACCAACAGACGGGAAGTGAAAATCCTGCCACTAATTCATCTGATCCGACAGCATCTAATAATGCCAGACAACCAAAAGAGATAAAAATCAGGTATGAGAATGATATGTTAATATTTGAAGGGCTTTCAAAAGAGTGTGAATTCAATACTGTTTTTGAGAACAATAAAGATTATATTTTTGATGAATACAGATATCCTGATGATACAAAGAAAACATCATGGTATGATATTAATAATAAATCAACCTTGTATTTTTCCATCCTTCTTGATGAATATAATACATATCAGTATTTGGAAGATGCGATTTTTCCAGATAATGCAATCGTTCAGAAAATTGAGATCACTAAGAATTTAGATAAGATGTCTTTGGATATTAAAGTAATAACCGACAGATGCATTGCTGTTACTGATATAGAAACTACATCATCAGGCATGCAGTTCAGCTTGTCCGAAGTTCAGAATAAAGATTTCTTCAACTATTCCAATTTATATTCTAGAAAATTTTTCTTCATACCTGAATATCAGTTGTGTAAACAATCAGACAGCACAATAATATATTATGAAGACAATATTGACGACAGTTCAGGTAGTTTGTATACAATAAGATTCCCTGCAAAGGCATGGTCTTCATTAAGAGGAAGAACAGTAACTTATGATTTAAGTGAAGAAAAGATATACATTAATGATGGTTTTATTGAATATATGGAAGTTAAAAAAGAAGAGATATCAGGAACTCTTTATTACAGAGTGAGTTTTGCTTTCCAAAAAGAAATAATCCTCTATCCAAATTCAAATACAATATATTCTACACTGACTTTTTGTGATCCTAATATAGATAATATTATCTTTATAGATGCGGGACATGGAGGGCATGATCCTGGAGCAGAGTCGAGAAATGATGACAAGATTAATGAATCAGATATAAATCTCGGTATATGTGTGAAAATTGAACAGATTTTAAAAGAAAAGGGATACAATATTTATATGACGCGAAATGAGGACATATATCTGGGATTTGCTTTGGAAAGAGGAGACCTTGCAAATATTCATAATGCAAAACTTTTCCTTTCTGTTCACGTAGATTCATATACTGAAGAATCAGCAAAAGGATTAATGACAATTTGGCGAGATGAGGAAGATAAAAGTTTCGCTCAGACTGTTCAGAAAAATATAGTAAAAACAGCAATTGCATCAGACAGAGGTTTATTTAACCAGCAATTAGCAGTTCACGCGCGTGCAAATTGCCCTGCAGCTACTGTTGAAGTAGGATTTATTACAAATCCTACAGAAAGTGAAAAACTAAAATCAGATGAGTATCAGCAGAAGTTAGCACAAGGTATTGCAAATGGTATAATCGAATATCTCGGATTAATGGATAACGCAGAATAGAATAAGGTTTTTTGTTTGTAACGTTGAGATAAAGATGTTAAAATTAAAATAGTTAACATTCATTTAATGTTGTATCAATAAAATAATGAAAGGTGTTTTATGAGAATTGATAAAAGACAAAATGCTGATATGAGACCAATAAGCATAAGAAGAAATGTTATGAAATATGCAGAAGGTTCCGCGTATATTGAATGTGGTGAAACGAAAGTTCTCTGTACTGCTACAGTCAGTTTGGAATCGCCTACATTTCGTTATTCCAAAGGATGGGTGACAGCAGAATACAATATGCTACCAAGAGCAACCATGCAAAGGAATAAAAGAGATATATCAAGTTTGAAAAAAAATTCAAGAGCATCTGAAATAGAAAGATTAATAGGAAGATCATTAAGAGCATGTGTTAATCTTGATATGTTTAGTGATGCCACTATCATAATCGATTGTGATGTAATCCAGGCAGATGGAGGAACGAGGACAGCCAGTATAAATGCAGGTTATGTCGCCTTATATGATGCATTCGAGTGGATGAAGAAAAAGGGTTACATTGAGCAGAATCCTATAAAATTCCAGCTTGCAGCAATTAGTGCAGGCATAGTAGATAATGAGGTAATGGTAGATTTATGCTATGAAGAAGACAGTAGTGCCCAGGTTGATCTGAATATAGTAATGGATTCAAATGGAAGTATAGCTGAAATCCAAGCAACTGGTGAAAAAAACACTTTCAATAAAGAGAAACTGAATGAAATAATCATATTATCCCAAAATGCAATAAAGGATATAATGGAGATTCAGAGAAAGTGTCTGGCTAAATGATGAAAAAAAAGACAATAGTTGTTGCAAGTAATAACCGGGGGAAAATTAAAGAGATAAAAGCAATACTTCCAGATTTTGAAATCCTTTCTTTAAAGGAAGCAGGCATTATAAGTAATCCTGATGAAACTGAAGACACCTTCGAAGGAAATGCTTTAATAAAAGCCAAGGATGCAAAAAAATTCACTCAGCATATGGTTATAGCTGATGATTCTGGTTTGGAAGTATACTGCCTTAATTATCTACCTGGAGTACTTTCAAAAAGATTTTATGCATGCATTAATAGCAGTATAATTGAAGATAATCAAAATTCAGATTCTTATGATAAATTAAATACAAAAGCTTTGCTTAAAATAATGCGTAATATTAAGCATGAGAACCGTGATGCAAGATTTGTAAGTTGCGTCGCACTAATAAAAGAAGATGGAACTCATGCTGTTTTTTGCGGAGAATGTGAAGGTAGAATACTATTTGAATCCAGAGGAAGATTAGGTTTTGGATATGATCCCATATTCATGCCAAATGGCTTTAATCTTTCTTTTGCTGAAATGAGTGAGGAACAAAAGAATAAAATAAGCCACAGGTCTGCAGCATTGAACAAGTTAAAGGAGTATCTGAATGACTGATTTCGTTCATTTACATGTACATACGGAATTTAGCCTTCTTGATGGTTCAACAAAAATACCTGATATGGTTAGTAAAGCCAAAGAGCTGGGTATGAAAGCAGTTGCAATAACAGACCATGGTGTTATGTATGGAATACTCCAGTTGTATAAAAGCTGTATAAGTGTCGGTATAAAACCTATAATCGGCTGTGAAGTATATACTGCTCGCAGGAGAAGAACTGATAAGATACATGGTTTAGATTCGACACAAGGTCACCTTGTCCTTCTTGCTAAAGATAATACTGGACTTCATAACATTATGAAAATGGTATCACAGTCTTTTGAGGACGGATACTATTACAAACCAAGAGTTGATAAAGAACTATTAAGGCAGTACAGCAAAGGAGTTATTGCATTAAGTGCATGTCTTTCAGGAGAAATACCTGAAGCAATAATGGATAAAGACTATGAAAGAGCTAGAGCTACAGTTTTGGAATATATTGATATATTCGGTAAAGATAATTTTTATTTAGAGCTTCAATATAATAAGATACCGGAACAAGCGCTTGTTAACCAGCATCTTATTAAGCTTTCCAATGAACTGAATATCCCTTTAGTTGCGACAAATGATGTTCATTATCTTGAAAAGCAAGATGCAAAAGCGCACGATCTTCTTCTATGCATACAGACTGCAAAGACTGTTGATGAAGAAAATAGGATGAAATTTCCTTCAGATGAATTCTATTTTAAGTCAAAAGAAGAAATGGCTAAGAATTTTTCTAATGTACCCGAAGCAGTAACAAACACTCAGCGTATTGCGGATATGTGTAATGTTAATTTTCAGCTTGACGAAATGCATCTTCCGAAATTTCCTTTACCAGAGGAGATTGATCATTATGAATTTATGAAAAATATGGTGTTCGAAGGTTTAAGAAAAAGGTATAAAGATAGATTGTCGCAAGAACATATTCAAAGAGCAGAATATGAGCTTGATGTAATAAATAATATGAAATATGTTGATTATTTCTTAATAACAGCAGATTTTATAAATTATGCAAAAGCAAATGGCATACCTGTTGGGCCTGGAAGAGGAAGTGCAGCAGGAAGTATAGTAGCATATGCAATGAATATAACAAATGTCGATCCCATTAAGTATAATCTGCTTTTTGAAAGATTCTTGAATCCTGCCAGAATATCATTACCTGATATAGATGTAGATTTCTGTTATGAGAGAAGAGCTGAAGTTATTGAATATGTTAAAAGAAAATATGGATCAGATAAAGTATGTCAGATAATCACTTTCGGTACAATGGCTGCAAGAGGAGTTATTAAGGATGTCGGCAGAGCATTGAATCTTCCATATGCATTATGCGATAAGATAAGTAAAATGATACCCAATGAGCTTAAAATGAAAATCGATAAAGCTCTTGATGTAAATCCTGAATTAGCTAAGGAGTATGAATCAGATCCATCGGTAAAAGAGCTTATTGATATGGCAAGAAGACTTGAAGGCATATCCAGGCATTCAGGCATTCACGCAGCAGGTGTTGTAATAACTGATAATCCTGTAAAAGAATATATTCCTATACAGACATCTGACGATGATTCCATGGTTACACAGTTTCCTATGGAGAATCTTGAGGAACTCGGATTACTTAAAGTAGATTTCTTAGGTTTAAGGACTTTGACTGTAATTAAGGACTGTATTGATTTAGTTAAGAAAAATCATAATAAAGAAATAGATTTTGATAATATGGAATACAATGACAAGAATGTTTTTGAATATATATCTTTAGGAAACACATCAGGAATATTCCAACTTGAAAGTGCTGGAATGACAGATTTCATGAAACGGTTCAAACCTGAATCCATTGAAGATATTACTTTAGGTATTTCTATATACAGGCCAGGACCCATGCAGTTCATAGATTTATGCTTGAAGAATAAAAACAATCCTGAAGGTACTGTTTATGAACATGAACTGATGAAACCCATATTAAAGGATACATACGGATGTATGATATATCAGGAACAGATTATGCAGATCTGCCGCGATATGGCAGGATACACAATGGGCGGATCAGATCTTGTCAGAAAAATGATGGCAAAAAAGAAAATGTCAGCTTTGTTAAAAGAAAAAGATAATTTTGTCAGAGGAGCAGAAAAAAACAAGGTTCCGATATCTGTAGCAAATAAGGTATTTGATGAGATGATAGATTTTGGAAATTATGCATTTAACAAATCACATGGAGTCGCATATGCATATATTTCCTATCAGACTGCATATTTAAAGTGTTACTATCCAGTGGAATTCATGGCTGCTACAATGAACAGTTTTATAACGACAAGAGATAAGCTAGCAGAGTATATTGAAGAATGTAAATCCATAAATATTTCAGTGCTCCCTCCAAATATAAATAAGAGTGATACAAAATTCACTGTTGAAGGGAAGAATATAAGGTACCCTTTAGCTGCAATAAACGGAGTTGGCATAAAAGCATGTGAAACAATTGTGAGCAATAGGAATGAGCAAGGCCAATTTAGAAGTTTTATTGATTTTATAAAAAGAATAAATAAAAGCGATGTGAATAAAAAATGCCTTGAGGGCTTTATTAAAGCTGGAGCTTTTGACGGATTAGGTAATAACAGATGTGAGCTATTCAGTTGTTATGAAGAAGTTGTAGATTCAATAAATGATCAGCAGAAAAAAAATCTGGAAGGACAAATGTCACTTTTTTCAATGATTGAAGATGCAGCAGAATACGACTATGAAATTAAAAGAAAAGAAGAATTCGACCTGTCAAGAAAGCTTATTATGGAAAAGGAAGTATTAGGATTGTACATGACAGGAAATCCTTTGGATGAATATAGAGGAGTTCTGAAAGAAATGAATCTTTTCAAGTGCAGCTGTAAAAAAACAGATCCAGATGAAGAAGAAGCGGTTAACCTTAATGATAACGAGAAGGTCAGGGTAGCAGGTATAATAAACAGTATACAGAGAAAGCTTACTAAAAATAATGAGATGATGGCTTTTATAGTTATTGAAGATTTGTACGATACCATGGAGGTAATTGTATTTCCAAAAATATTGGAGAAATATACTTCTTTATTATTACCTGAAAAGAAAATTATTGTGAATGGAAGAATAAGCCTTAAACAAGATACTGTCAAGCTTATTGCAGAAGATATCTGTGAACTGAATATCAAGAAAGATGACTGTAGTGCTGTATATGATTGCAATATAGAAAATAACGTAGAGCAAGAAAAGTTAAATAACGAAATTTACATCAGTGAAGGTAAAAAGCTATATGTAAATGGTAATAATATTAATCTTTCCAATTTTGAAGCTTTTGTAAAATATTTTACTGGTAATTCAACACTGATAGTTGTTAAGAAAGTAGATGGAAGTAAAATGATTAAAACAATGTACTATAATCAGGATGCTGACATTATTAATGAAATGGCTGAACTTTTTGGAAAAGAAAATATGGCATTTAAATAAATTTGTGATAATATTTTTAATCAGGAGATGAATATGAGTATAAAAACGATAGGAGTTTTGACAAGCGGTGGGGATGCGCCAGGAATGAATGCAGCATTAAGAGCAGTCGTAAGAACAGGTATAGCGCATGATATAACCACATATGGTATAAACAGGGGATATGAGGGTTTGATTAACGGTGAGTTTGAAAAATTAACCGCAAGAAGTGTATCTGGAATTCTGCAAAGAGGCGGAACTATTATCCGAACAGCAAGATCAGAGAGATTCAGAGATAAGAAATTCAGAGACAGAGCAATGGAAATGTGTAAAGTTTTTGGTATTGAAGCACTTGTTGTAATCGGCGGTGATGGTTCATACAGAGGAGCATTGGACTTCCTAAAAGAAGGAATGAATTGCGTAGTAATTCCTGCAACAATTGATAATGATATTTCATCCACGGAATACTGTATAGGTTATGACACTGCACTTAATACTGCGCTTTCAGCTATTGACAAGCTTAGAGATACAGCTTATTCACATGAAAGGGTAGCCGTAATTGAAGTTATGGGACGACATGCAGGATATATAGCAATAAATGACGGAATTGCTGGAGGAGCGGATGCGATAGTCATTCCTGAACTTAAGTATAACTTTCAGCAGGATATAATAAAACCCATTATGGAGGGAAGAAACAGGGGGAAAAGAGATCATTGCATAGTGATTGCCGAAGGAGTAGGGGATACTGCAAAAATCTGTAAAGATATCGAAGAAACTACAGGAATAAGGACAGTATGTACTATACTAGGATATATACAAAGAGGAGGAAGTCCCTCTGCCAGGGACAGGCTAATGGCAAGTAAAATGGGATTTAAGGCTGTAGAGATACTTAATGAAGGCCGTTTCAATAAGGCAATATGCCTTAAAGATAACAAAATTGTTGATATTGATATTGAGGAAGCCTTAAGAATGGAAAAAGCTTCGTTTGATTATGACATGAATCTTGCCAAGATACTTGCAATGTAGGAGAAAAATGAAACAAATACCTAACATAATAACATGTCTGAGGATTTGCCTTATCCCTATATTTTGCTACTTTTTATGGAACGAAAATGATTTAGTAGCTGGTTTAGTCTTTATTGGTGCTGCATTGTCTGATGTAGCAGATGGTTATCTTGCAAGAAAACTTAATGCGATAAGTAATTTTGGAAAGCTTGCAGATCCTTTTGCCGACAAGATTATGCAGATTTCTGCTATAATATTGCTGTTTCTTCTTGGCAGATTGAAAGCATGGATTATGATTATGCTTTTTGTTAAAGATTTCATACTGATTATCGGTGGAATTTTATACAAACTAATATACAACATTACTGTTTCGTCGAAATGGTTCGGGAAACTTGCTGCTCTGATTCTAAATGTGATTATTGCTGCAGTTATATTGTTCAGTTTAAGCATCAACTTAACAAATGTCCTTATGCTTATTGCCATGGCATTACAAATTGCTTCTTTAATCGGATATACTGTGTTAAGTCTTCTAGAGTTGAAAAATACAAAGAAACAGAAAGGAGAGGCATGAATTGATAGGATATATTAAGATTTATTCACCGGAATTACGAATGAAGGAGTATGTTAAATATAACGCATATTACTGTGGAATATGTCATTCTATAAGAAACAGATGGGGTCAGATACCAAGACTGACTTTGAATTACGATTGTGTATTTCTGGCTTTATTTATAGATTCTATACTTAAATTACCACAGGAGTATTCGGATTTCCGATGTATCGTGCATCCTGTTGTGAAAAAGAAAAAAGTAGTACAGAGCAGTACTGTTGATTATATAGCGGATATCAATATTTATCTTTCATATATGAAGCTTCTCGATAATGTACATGATGAAAATAATATAATTCACAGCTCGACTGAAAGGATTATGAGAGGTTATGGAAAGAAGATAAAGTATAAGTATGATGACCTTACAGAAAAGATAGACACTCATTTAAAGGAAATGGATAAGCTTGAAAAGGAGAAATGTGACAATATTGATGAGGTCGCTGAGTGTTATGCAGAAATTATCAAAGACATTTGTCTGTATAAACTGAATGATACTGAAGAACAGTTAAAAAATATTGCTGGTAAAATAGCATACAACATAGGTAAATGGGTATATTCCGCAGATGCTTTTGATGATATTGAGAAAGATATAAGTAAAAACATGTATAATCCCTATCTTACACGGTTTAATTATGAGAAGGGAAATGATATATCTGCATTTAAGAATGAAATCAAAGAAAGAACCTCATTTATATTATATGCTCCTTTAAAAGCTGCAGCTGATATATATGAAGATATGGAAGACGAATACAAAGATCCCATTGTTAAGAACATAATCTATGAAGGTCTTTACGACAGGACATTAAAAATATTGAACGGAGAGAAATAAATTGGCTATTACAGATCCATACAAAGTTTTGGGCGTTAACCGCAATGACAGCGAAGAGACAATAAAGAAAGCATACAGAGAGCTGGTTAAAAAATACCATCCGGATAAATATCTGGACAGCGATCTGAAAGATCTTGCAAATGAAAAACTTCAGGAAGTTAATGAAGCATATGATAATATTGTAAAGAATCGTAAAAATAAAGACTATGGTTATACATATGATGAAGGAAGCTATAAGGGCAGTTTTACTGAAGTAAGACAGAACATTGCAAAAGGAGATTATGCAAGTGCAGATAATATTCTTCGTAATTCCACAAACAGGAATGCTGAATGGCATTATTTAAGAGGTGTTGTTTTCCAAAAGCAGGGATGGTATGATCAGGCTTATTCATATTTCGAAAAGGCCCATATGATGGATCCTTCTAATTCGGAATATGCAACTGCATATTCTCAGACAAGAAGTACAGCTAATGCATACAGGAGCAATGTATACTCGAGAGGTTATAATTCAGCAGATGATGACTTCTGCAGGCTTTGCCAATGCATGCTTTGTGCAAGCCTGTGCTGCAGATAATGAGTAGTAGAAATGGGAGATAAAAGCAAAAAACTTGCAAGGAGCGCTATACTGCTTGCAATAATGATGATTTTCATATATTTACGCACAATAATTCCCGGTTATCAGCTTGCGTTCTATTTTTTGGCAAGCCTGATTCCTGGCATAGTCATAATCGAGTATGGTTTGAAACAGGGTATAATCTTTATAGTAGCATCCTTTATTCTTTCCTTAATAATGCCTATCGATAAAATTTCTTTATTACTTTTTTACTCTTTTTTCGGAGTATATGCAGTAATAAAATACCTGATTGAGAAAATCAGTTCAAAATTAGTTATACTTGCAGTAAAGCTTTTATACATTGCAGCAGTATTTTTTGTTAATATGTTTTTTGCTGCTAAAATTTCAGGAATCGTACCTAACATAATGCTAGAATATAATATCTGGATAGTATTTGCTGTTGCAATGGCAGTATTCATACTATACGATATTATGTATAGTAGCTTTTCAGATTTTTATATAAACAAGATCAAGAGGTACATAAAATGATTAGTTTAGGACTCACATCAGTAACATTTAGGAATTTATCTGTTGAAGATATAATTGATCTGGCAAAAAAAACTGATGTAAGAAATATCGAATGGGGTGGTGATCTTCATGTTAAAAATGAAGAAGAAGCAGCTTATGTATATAATATGTGTGAAAGTAATGGTATCAGATGTTGTTCATACGGCTCTTATTACAAAGCAGGAACATATGGCACTGATTACATGGAACACTTTGAAAAAACTCTTAAAACAGCTTTAAAACTGCAATGTGACACTATCAGAATATGGGCATACAACAAGCCATCTTCCGATGTGCATAATGATTCACATGAGTATAAAGCAATAATAAGTGAAATACGTGAAATTGCAGATTTTGCTGCTTTACACAATTTATCAGTATCTTTTGAACATCATCAGAAAACACTTACTGATGATATTGATAGCGCTATATCTTTAATAAAAAATATAGATAAAAAAAATGTATTAATGTACTGGCAAGCGCAAGTTAAATATAGTTTTGATGAAAATAAAAGAGCTTTAAGCCTTTTTAAACCTTATATAAAAAATCTGCATATTTCCAACCAG
>Ga0265297_10001643_pt1 | contig 51085 bp, 77 predicted proteins | sample Munlanlwell13791_FD_192502 | JGI IMG/M metagenome (GOLD analysis project Ga0265297, IMG submission 192502) | Leachate microbial communities from a municipal landfill in Southern Ontario, Canada - Leachate well 137-91 | ecosystem: Engineered > Solid waste > Landfill > Unclassified | place...
CTAACATGTTCATCTGTAATTCTGGTAGAGGTTGTAAAATTACTATCAAATCCTAATTGTTTACCTCTGTATGCGGGTTTATTCCAATTATATTCAACTTTGTAACCTCTCTTCTCCATTTCATCTATAACTAAATGATGATAAATAATTAATTTAGCAGGATCATATTTATGAATATAATCTATTGTAGAATGTTTCTTTTCCCATCCTTTTCCTCTTAAAGCGCAAACTTCCCTGTGAAGCCCGAGGAGTTGTTGACGAGGAAGTTTAGTTATTAAAGATTGATGCCAAAGTCTCATTGATAATACCAAAATCCTAAATTAAATCCTAATATTGTTAAATTAATTTTATAAAAATCAATATAAATTCCAAATATTTCTATATATAAAGATAAAGTAAATTCAAAATAATAGTCTCCGCAAGACCATAAATTTTGAAATATAAATTTAGGTTTCTTATTCATTTTACATTTCCTTTATAGCTTTATCATAACCAATAAACCAAAACCATTTACTAAAAGATTTTACTTCTTTCTCTTCCCAAATTCTTTTAATTATATATCCATAAGGTTTAAATTTTCTAACAGTAGCTGCCCTTAAATTATTTTCAATTTTGCGTGTATCTATTAAAGAACCTTTTTTAAACCTTACATCATTTTTTACTATATAATTTGTAAGTTCATATATAGATCCTGTAATAAGAAGATTGTTAAATTTATTATACAAACTATATTGCATAAGATCATTCATTTATTTCTCCATTTTTCTATTTCAATAGCTAAATTTAATATTAACTCTTCATCAATTTTTGCTTCATAGTTAGCAAAGAATCTTGCCCTCACTTCATGCGGTCTTTTTTTATATGGTGCATCATAGGTAAAAGGTATTCCATTAATATAATCAGAAGCATGTTTAAACTCATGAAGAATTATTTCACAAGTTCTTTGCGCGCATGATATTGTATCAAAAGATTTTCTACTAGGATGAACTATTACAAAGCCTGCATCACTTTTAATAAATCTATTACTTTTAAAAAACGGCTTATATTTCAAATTTTTACGTGAATAAAAAGAACCGTGACCTGTTTTACCTCGCGTTATTATTACAACTATTTTACCTTTTATTTCAGCAAGTTCGTAAGCTTGTTTTAGAATAGGTAAAATAACATTGTCAGAAAGTTTACTACTATTATATAGTTTTATCATCTTATAATGCTTTCATTAATTTTTCCAAAATCCATTAAAGTAAATTTCATTTTATTTTCTCCCTTATTTTATTTTTCTTACATCTATAATATACAAAAAGTATTACAATAATCCAAATGTTTTGTAATAAAATTACAAAAAAATATTCTTTAATTTTAATAAGAAAATAAAGATTTTAGTTTAAAATTTAATTAATAACAATTATTGTATGCTAATATTATACAATATCTTCAAGATCATTAAAACTTAAATTATGTGCTGAGGAGGGTTTTTTGTTTACAATAGAAGCAGTTTTTGGAAAGTCTTCGTTGAGAGAAGATACAAGACTGTAGATAGAAGAAGTATCATTACTAGGCCAAATAACTTTGTTTTCTATATCATAGTCAAATCCATAATCATACGCAAATTGTTGACAAAATTTACTAAAAGAACAAGGTAATTTAGAACTATCTAATATTACATAAGATATAGGTTTATCTATATTACGATCTGCTTGCTTGGTTAAGAGTAATGTTCTACGCCAATTGTTATCAAAGTTTAGGTTCATATTAATCGTATTTAGAAAGTCTTTTATATTCTTTATTTGTAGTTATAAAATTAAAATTATTATGCATTAAGTTTCCAATATACCCTCTCAAAAAAGAATCTGACGTGTCACTAATCACATATTCTACAAAATCTCTATCTCTTTTTACAGAAGATAATATATTTAAAATGGTTTGTTCTTCCCAAGATTTCAAAGGAAATTCATGATAAACTTCAAATCCAAATTGTTTATATAAATAACTCCCTCTCATCATTCCTAATTTATTAAAAATGTTCTTATTATGAAAATTAAGAGAATCATACTTAAACCAATTATCTACAATAGATTGAATATTTTCTTTGTTTAAATTAGGAAATATAAGATCTAATCTTTCTAGTAAATATTGGTGCATATCTATATCTTTAGCATAAAAAATTTTTCCATCTTTAAAAGCCCAAAAACTTTTATCTCCACTTGATATCCATTCAGAAGAATCAATAATAGGCATCGCTAATACTTGTCTCCAATTACTTCTCATTTACAATCTCATCAAACTTAGTTTCATACAAACCTTGATTAATAAGTTCATTCCATTGATGACCATTTTTAGCTACTTTATGAAATTCAATTTCATCACTACCTTTATAAATTCCTATTCCAGCGTGAGTTGAACATTCTTTACCGACTAACTTCAAACTCCCTACTTTCTTAATTTCCCACTCTTTAACTTTAGAAGCTGCTTTTGGTTGAACCTCTTCTTGAGGTTGTTCTTGTTGAGGAGTTTCAGGTACTTGAGTTTGAGAAGGCATTAATGAATTTTCTTCTACATTTATTACTAACTTTCCATCAGGTTGCTTGGTTACTTGAACATCTCCTAAAACTTCTCTCCAACTGTGTTTAATATATCCTCCCATGATATTAGGGATTACATTATCATCCTTTAATTTACTATCTAAATCTTCATATCTATCCTCTAACATAACGGGACTTCCATGTTCAGTAGCATCTTCTTTTTTCTTAGCTTTCTCATACTCTTTATTTTGTTTCTTCCAAGTATCTACTTCCTTCTTTGCAGGATTTCCACTAGTGTTAACTTTATCTCCCGTAAATTTTGCTCTATTAGGAAGTTCTACTTTATTTTCTGTTTTGAAATTCTTAAAATCATAATCTACATCTATATCCTTTTTTGTAACATTATTAGTTGCACTAATTTTTCCTAAATCTCTCCAGTTTTTCATTTTATTTTTCCTCTTTATTAAATTTTATTTTCCACCTGTTTCATTATAATAACGACGTTCAAATATATCTAATTTTCTATCAGACCATCCTCCGTGATTTATCCAAAAATTTCGCCACCTAAGTCTAGATTTTTCAAAATCATAATCAGGGTTAGGTTCTTTACTGTAAGGATCTATTGTTCTGTCATAATCGCGATTTGCAGCATAACTTCCGTAGTCTAATGCATCAAAAATATCTTCAGGAGTTCTCATTCCTTCATTTGTAGGGATAAAACCAGGAGGTACACCTAAGTTTTCATCAAAAGCAAGAATTTGACGCCAAGAAGCCCCACTTGTCAAAGATGTTTGTTCATATCTTCCACTAATATCAGTGTCTTTCGCTTTTTCATTTAAAATCTGATACCAATCTTTTCGTTTATCATAACGAGGAGGATTAGTTCTTTTTAGTTCCCCGTCGTCATAAGGTTTTGAAAAATTCATTTCTTCCGGTTCTCGAAATTGATTGTCTGTAACATCCCAAGTTTCGTTTGCTTGTTTTTGTAATACATTTTTTTTTACCAATCGTTCAAAATCTTCTTTATCTATTTTTATATATTGACCTAAACTTACTACTTTTAAACTATATTGTTCATCTCTTGAATATTCAAAAAAGTAAGATTGTAATTCTAATATATCTCCGGTTCTTAATACAATTGTCTGACTTCTAGAACTAATAGCATTTGCTTTAAAAGGACTAATAACTTCAAAGATATCTCCTTTTGTAAAAACATTACTCTTTTCATAAATACCTATTTCATTTTCCTTTAGATATCTTTGAATAGCTTCTAAAACATAATTTCCTAAACTTGTTAATTTATACTCTCCTTTACCTATTCTCTCAATCCAGTAATGCTTCAAAGCTTTACTAAGACTTTCACCCCCTCCTGTATCCACACTTTCTTGATTAAGTTCAAAAGTATTTAAAATATTATTAGGAGCTCTTTCTAACGCCAACAACAATCTATGCGTTCTTGAACCCGGTTGTATTTCTTTTTTAAAGAAATTTATGGGAGGATCTGCCCAACTTAACTTATTCATATAGTTTTCCTTAATAAATCTTCCCAATTGCCAAAACTTTTTCTATCTAAAACATCAATATTTCCTTTCTCATTAACATTTTGTATTTGCTCATTACTATCATCTATAAACAAAACCTTTCCTATTCCTTTAACATAATCTCTTTTATTTATAAAACCTTTTGTTATTACACCTAAATTAAAATATTTATATAAATCAAACTTTTTCAATAACATAATAGAAGGTTGTGCTGCAGAAGGTAATCCTATTCTTTTATTCTCATCAATTAATTTTTCTCCACTACTTACAACTCCTAAGTTTTTATCATTTAAATCTAGTATTTCTAATAACTCTCTCACTCCCTCTTGTAGTTCTATTATATTTCCTCTAATATCAATTATTATGTTTTTACTTTGGAGAGAATAAGGAGGTGTTGTTTTATAAGCTCCTATACCTTCTCCGCTAGGTGTAAAACATTTCCATAATGTATTGTCAAGATCAAATATGATACTTTGATATCTATCTAAAATAGTATCTTTAGTCCTTTCCTTAGCTTCTTCTAATTCTCTGTCAAAATTAAGCGCTGAATATATGTCAAATGAAAGTTTATTCATTGTTTAGGTTTTTTCTATAAAATTTTGAAGCATGTTATTATATAAATGATCTAATATTCTGTTTACATCTCCTCTTAAAAAAGCTCCTATACCTTCTGGTAAATTTTGAGGCAATTTATCTTTAAATTCTCTCAATTCAATTGATTCTTTTAAACTTTCAGATATTGCATTTATAAATTCATCTACTACTTGATAAAAAATCTCTTGCTGCATTAAAGTTGTAGCGTCTTCATCTTCTGGATTTAAACTTTTTGGATATCTCATATCACCTTGTAAATAATCTATTAAAAAACTATAAAGATTATCTTTATTTTCATAAAATTGTTTAAATGCTAAAAAAGAAGTTCTTAAATCCCAACTTAATTTTTGTCTCCAATCCATCTAAAATCCTATAACTTTTCTAAATTTATTTATTGAATCTTTACTCATAGAAATATCGTCTGAATTATAAGCTTCTACATTACCTTCTGGATATACTAATATTGCTACATGATGTTGATTAGTAGGTAATTGTTTTTGCATTTCTTCACTTCTTACTTTTATATAATAGAATGTAATTCCCTGCTTATAAAAATAGTTATTAAAATGAACACTATTAGAATAAGTTGTACACCAATTACATGTTCTATCACTTCTAGTTCCAAAATATGTAAGACCTAATTTTCGAGATGCTGCGTGAGAATAAGGAATAGCTATAAATAAATCTTCATCATCTCTAATTACTTCATAATCATCTTCAAGCTCCTTTAATGAAGTAGAAGCTTTTTCATTCTCATTATCTACAAATGTTTTAAACGCATCAAATGAAGGAAAAGCATTAATATCAGCTCCTTCTGTTCTATAGGCTGCAGTAAGCGTAAAAAATTCCTCTATATACGTACGAAGTTCATTTAAATCAGGTTTCTCCTTTATCCAAACCTTTACTAACCAGTCAAGGTATTTTTTAGTAGGAGATATATCAATAGTTTTTAACTGTGCAAGATCTTCCTTTGAAATTAATTGTTTGTTGAGAACTTCACGCCAATATCTTGCTGAATACTTATCTATATCCATCTTTAACCCATTCAAAATACAACTCTGGAGTTTTTCCTTTACTTAGCATTTCTTTTCTATATTGATTGTATAACTCAATAGATTCTTCATCTTGAATATCACTAACTTTTAATGAAGCAGTTTTAGATTGGTCTAAAGCTTCATTATACATTTCATTCCATTTATTTATGCTCTCTGAATCATTTGAAAGAATTTTATAAACAAAATCACTAAAAGTAGCAGCATCAAGTTGTACAAGATTATGATATAATATACTTAACGCTCTTCCATTTAATTCAGTTGTATTAATATGAAATAATAATTTTTTCCATATTTCAGGTCCAAATCTAATATCCCAAGATTCACTCTCTAAACTATCTGCTTTTTGTAATACTTGATCTCTTACAGATTCATCCTCTGGAAGTCCGTGAGATGATAATAATTCCATAACTCCTTTAACTAGTTCTTGAACTAAAATAGGAAAGTTAATCGCTACTGCTACTATTTTAGGTTCATTTTGAGAAAAATCTAATTTAACTTTACCTCCAACTGGTCCTCCTGAGAGAGCAAGTCCTACAAGAGAAGGAGTAACCCAATACCCTAATTCAGCAAATGCTGTCAATAATCCATACATATTAATTAAATTTGGGTCTATTGTATTCAATTCATCACTGACTAAATGAAACATATTTAAGCTATTAATGCCAGCACCCTGAATTAAACCATTAATAAATGTACGTTTACTTACTTCTAAATCAACATCTAAAGTAGGAAGACTCTCTTCTATACTCTTCTCTTCCTCTGGAGAAATATTTGTTATATCTCCTATACTAACATTTCTTACTAATTTAGCATCAAATCCCACTTCTCTAGGATCTATTCCGAAATGTTGTTCTACTAAAGATACTGCTAAGTCTTCTAACTCAGAAATGTGTTGACTTTCAACTTGATCAATTTTTTGTATCACATCCATTAAATCCATTGCTATATCACGAAGACTCCTAATAGGTTTTCCTGAATACCTTTCAAGATTCCTTAAAATAATTTTGAATCTATCACTAGCTATATTTTCTATAAATTCTCCTCCTGGTAATTGAGGTAATGCATGATAAGGAGTATCCTTAGAGTTAATTTGATTCTCTAACTCTGGATGTATTTTAAGCTTAGCTCCTTGAGGATAAGTTACAGGTAAAGCTTTAGGTTGAGGTTCCTTTGATGGACGTATATGTTCCGGTTTCCTAAATGGATTAATTTTAGGTTTCTCTATTGGTTTTTCAGGAGGTTTAGTAGGGATTTTTACAGGAGAGGGTTTAGTTATTGTTTCTCCTAAAACTTCACGCCAAGAAGATTGTTTTTGAGATATATAAGGTACATAAATATCTAAATCAGAAATATTTCTATTTATCACTAAACAATCTTCGAATCCATTAGTATCTAATAAATTTTCTATAGATGCTTTTAATTCTTCAGATAATGCTTTAACTTTAGCACTGCTGAACCATTTATCAAGCACTTTGTCATAATCTTCCTCATCATTTTCTTCATTAGGATCTGGTTTTTTCCAAAAAAGGGTTAGTCCGGAGATTTTGTAACCTTTTACTGTTTTACTAATACTTAACAGCACCCTATTATTGGGATCTGCATACTCTGAAGTATCTGTTACATATTCTACTAAAGGAGATTGTTTTATTAACTCTACAATTGCTTTTGCCCTTTTTCTAGCTTCCTCATAACCGGGAGGATTAGATAAAGTTAAATTATCTCTTAATCTTTCTTTCCAACCTCTTTTAACATTTTTAGCTTTTTCTCTCAATTCTTGTTCTGTAAAAAATCTTCCTTGCCCTTCTTTTTCATCTTTTTGAGTAGTAACTAAAACATCATCTACTGGAACTCCTGGGAATAATTGTTGAGAAATTGCATCTTCATATTCATCAAGATATTTCATCATTTCTTGTGTTTCTTTATTAGGATCTTCAGGTTGTGGATAATCCACCTCATAAATATTCACTACAGTTCCCTTCCCGCTCTGGGAAATCTTAAAAGAATTTTCACCTTTATCATCTAATTCATCTAACCAGTTGTTAATACTAGCTTCCTCAATACTACTAGATTCTTTTAAAATTCCTTTTAAAGAATCATTATCTATAGGAATTTCGTTATTGTCTAACTGGTATAAATTGTCAGATATTTTTGCTACTTTAACCATTTAATTACCTATAAATTTATAAAGCTCTACCTATCGTAAGAGGTTTAATATCAGTTCCTTTTAATGCTTTATAAGCAGCTCTGACTAATTGTTTTGTAGCATATTGATGAGCATCTGTTTTATTTACAGATATAGTTGATCCTGTATAGAATCCTTTTATATTTCCTGATTTTGCTTTAATATAATAAAACATTTTAATTCTCCTTTGTTAAATTTAATTATTTATTTTTTAAAATTGAGTCTAAGTTTATTTTGATACTGATTCTTTTTTAGGTGAACGTCTGGCCTATACATATCAAGTAAAGGGAAAATACCAAATTGAGGTGATGTAACATCGATAAACCTATTTCCCAGAAGCTCAACGATCGCATGAGAATCATACCACATTCCTTTAGTATACTCTACAGGAGCTTCTCCTTTATTTAACCATGCAATTCTAGAAGAAATTCCTCTCTTTCGTAACGCCTCTACTAGTTTTTCAGATGCTTCCCAACATAAACCTTTCCATATACTAGGATCTTCTAAATTTCTTGGAGTTTTACCTTTTCTATTTATAGTTTGAAATTCTTTTGTATTTTGAACATAGGTTCTTGTTTCTCTAATTGATTCATCTATCAAATTAGTATATGACTTTAATGAAAACACTTCTCTCCAATTACTTACCATTTTATTTGACAACCTTGGCTAATTTTTCCTTCTTCTTGAAGTAAAGAATAAATAGAAATTATATTATCATCTCCTACTGCTTTTCTTATCTTGTTTAAAAAGTCTCTATCAACATTTTGATTTGCTACTTTCTCCAATGCGTCGCCTCTAGTGAATGCAGGTTGTCCTACTTTTGATAGTTCAAAGAAAGAAAGTTTGTGATTCATTTCTCCATTTTTTATAGCTATTCCTTTATTAGAACTTCCTTTTAATATTTCATCAATATCAAATTTTGAAGCTACTACATGTTTCAACCATTCCTGTCGTAAATCTCCTCTATCTAACATATCTCTTACTTGATTAGCTGTAACAATTGTTAAAGATCCTTTTCTACCTTTAGTTAGATGATTGCAGTAATCCGATGCAAATCTTGCTTTATTCCCACATGAGGTACACTTACTATACTCAACGTTCACGCCCATTGAGCAATAAACTTTTTGACCTGTATCAATCATTCTAATTAATCTTTGTAAATCACTTTTAGTTTTAGATTCCAAAAAAGATTGTTTTAACAAATCTGTATCAATTCTCATTAACACTTCAATAGAACCATCTTTTTGATTAGGCATATTAAGAATTTCTTCTCTTTTACTTCCTAATTTAGGATCTAATAAAGAATCCCATCTTTTTTCTTTTACATCCTCTGGATAAATAAATCTATTTAAATAAGCATCTGGTAAATCTCCAATTGAACCTTTCTTTCCTAAACTACTGTTGTGCTCGTTGTGGGCTCTTTTTCCAATAAAAGATTTATAACCATAACCTGGTTCATTGTCTTCAAATCCCTCGTAAGAAAATCCGTCAAAATTACCGTTTAATCCATCTACTTCCATATTTCCGATAGCCCTGAAACGTAAAAATCTGTATCTTTTATCATCAACGGGAACTATCTTTTTTTCCTTAGTTGCTGTTTTACTTAAAGGTACTGGTTGTAGTTGTAAAAATGCTTCTTTAACTAACATCTTAAAATCTCTCTTAATTATTTTTTATTTCTTAATAATCTTTTATTTTCTTGTATGATAGCTTTATCATCATCAAATACTAATTTCTTAATTAAAGTTTCCTCAGCTGCAGCTGTACCTTCCATTGCCGGAGCTATTTGTCCTTCTGAGGACTCTGGAGGACCTCCTTCTCCGATAGGTAATCCTGGTTCTCCACCTCCCACACCTGGACCTCCTTCAATATTCAATGCACCTCCTGTACCCATATCTAATGGTCCTAAATCTCCTCCGCCTGCCGCTCCTCCTTTTCTATTCATTTGCATAAACATATCTAACAACCCTTCTTTTTGTAGCTGAGCATAAAACTGTTGCATCCTTCTTACATCATTTATTTTAGCCTTTAATTGATCATCACGATCTAGTTTAGCTAATCTTGCAATCAAACCACTGTCTACTAATTCAGGATATTTATCATGCATCCATTTCACATAATTCTTCATATTTTCATCATAGGCTGCACTTAAAGCTCCAAAATCTAATTTAGGGTATATAAACTCTTTAGATATTTTTGTTTGATTTTTTTGATACTCTGCTGTTTTTCTACTAATGTACTCTTTAAATGCTGGATTATTATAATCTTCTATATAACTGTAAGCTTTTTTAATTTCTTGTAAAGCTTTGTTTTCTCTACCGTGTTTTACTTTTACAACTCCTCCATATCCTGCAGTTGCTTGTTTAATTCTATAAAATCCACATAAGTCTGCTATTGGTTTAAAAATACCATTATGAAATAACTGTTCTAATTTTAGTTGAAGATTAAGAAATCTCTGACGCTGTACCTCCATAGACATATAAGCAGCAGAATAAGAACCTCCTTGACCAGCTAATAATTGTTCATGTACTCCTAAACCAATAAATTTTAATCTATAAATTCTATCTAACTCCGGACCTACCGGTAATGATCTACCATTACTTCCGTAGTATTCAATTTTGAAACCATTATGCCATACAAAGGTAAAGTTAGGATCTAACTCCCATGCTGAAATTGCTTCTTGAACTGCTTGTAAATCATCATCACTTGGTAACCACTGAAGACTAGGATCTCCTACGTGAGCTACTGTAAAGGGAACAGCGTGACGAGTAGCTAGTGCAAAATTGGCTTGGTTAAATCTATCCTCTAACATTAATATTTTTAATATTCTTTTTATGACAGAACGTCCTTTTGTTTCATACGGACGTTTAGCATGAGATAGTGTAAAGGTATTGTTGGGATCAAGTGGAATTTCTTGATTGAATAATACATATCTTTTTACTTCATCTGGAATTTTTTCATACAAAGGTCTCGGAGATTGGGATTGTACAATTTTCTTTAAAGCTTCATCCGGAATTAATTTAATTAATGGTATTTCATTTATCCAAGTACTTTCTATTTTAACATAATCAGGATTTAAAATAGAAAACTGATCCCACATGTAATCAGCTTCGTTATAAGATCCAAAAAGAGTAGAATTTCCTATTTCGTGGTATTCCATTACAGCATCATTAACTAACTTAAAACCATTGATTCTATCCCACATCTCTTCAAAATGTTGTTGAACTCCGGTGTCTTCACATATACCTAACCTTAAACTTGCAAGAGGAAGTTCTGAGAGTATCTTGATGGAAGCGCCAACAATAGGATCTGTTTCTGCGAAAAACCTGTAAAGTCCGTGTAAGCTTCTTTCATCTGTAGGAATAGCTAAAGTAGAAGAGGTATAACGAGGATCATTAAATAAAGGAGCACTGCGCGAGGTATCTAAAAATCCTGTCTTTTGCATTAAAGCACTATTCTTTATTTTATCTTGATTTCCAAATACTCTTAGTGGCTTAGGTAATTTAATTTCAACAGGAGTATTACCTTTTCTATTTTGTAAAGCATTCTGAAAATTTTCTTCCGATCCTTTTACAATAAATGCCATAATTTCTCAACTTTTATACTAATATTTAGTGTAACTTTACTAAAATTACAATTTTTTAATAGGAACTATTCTTTTGTAATCTTTATATTTTGTAAAACCTGTGCCTAGAATATAAGATTTGTAAAGAAAGTTATAAATTTCTTTAATTTGTTTTTCTTTATCTTTTATAATAGAAAGGTTATTGTGTAAATCTTTAGCCAATTTTTGTAATTCTTGCATTATACATAATATTGTTGTCTATCGTAGAATTCATTATTAAAAAATGTTAACCATTCAGCTTTAAATCTATTAATAGATCCATCTTCCGCTTGCTGAAATTCTAAAATCCAACCCCCTACGTGTGCTTGTATTTTCTTTTTCCTCATAAATGTGCTTTGATTAGCCGTACAACCTAACTGACAACAATGAACATCTCTATAACAAAAATAATCAGCTTTATGGTAATGTCCTAACAATAAAATATTAGGTTTTTCTCCTCCTTGAAAACTTTCAATCATTTTTTGAGGACTGTAACTAACAGCGTAAGCACTTCCTCCTCCAGGATGCATAATTCTCATTTTAGCGTGCCCTTTTTTAGCATGTAATTCTATATCCGCTTCTACGTAACCTAAATATTTTAAATCATTTCTTCCTGCTTTTTGCGCTTTCATTTCAGCGTATTCTCCGATATTTAATCCTTCTCTTTGCCAATACCACCCTTCGTGATCGTCTCCTGCTATAAAGAAAGTAATCATTCCTTTCTTTTTAGGGTACACACTAATAAAATAATCAACTTGTTTACTTGCTCCTCTATTTTTAACTTCATATCTATTAAATGTAGCATCTCCTTCAATCCAGTTTCCACCATTATAAACTTCTGTAATTCCTTCTTTTTCATATATATCATAAATAGCATTTAACACATCTAATCGTTCAAATTTACTATTTAAATGATTATCTGAAATAGCTCCTATTTTGTAAACTTTATTGTTAAATTTAGATAAATCAATTTTGCTAAAACCTCCTATTCTTGCGGAAGTTTCTAAATGTAAATATTTATCTGTTTTTATTAAATTATACTTTTCTTGTTTTATTTCATCTAAAATATATCTAATATATTCAATAGGTTGTTTTAAAACATCTATAAGATCTTCTTCTGTAGAAGGTTTTTTAGAAAGTGTAGAAATAATTTTATTTTTATCTTCTTCTTTCTTTTTTAATATATCTACTATTTGTACCTGTTTTTCTTTAGGAAGAAGGTTATCTGCTTTTAATTGTGCTCTTATATCATAAATTCTTCTAGAGATAGTAGAAACAGAAGGTACTTCAAAATTTGATTTTTCATGTTTCTTTACAAACTCTGCTGCTATTTCAGAATTACCTTTTTCATAATTTGCTAAGGTGAACTCTCTTAGCTTTTCTAAATACGAAGTTGTTGACATAAATCCTCTTGTTTAGTTTAAAATTTTATTATTCGTAAATATTACCGATATAAGTATATTGATCAACATCATGTTCATATAAATATATTTGTTGTTTATATATCTGTTTTGCGAAATAATCTTTTACTTCGTCTAATGTATCTCCTGTATAGCAAGTGATTAATATTGCATTAAACTCAAGACTTTCAGCTGTTTCTTCTGCTTTTATTACTATTAAAAAATCATCTCCATAAAAAGGATCGTGTTCTTTTTTCTTCCAAATATCTCCTTCTTTACTATTTAATAACCTTTTCGTAAATTCTTGCCAACTTAACTTCTCTCTTCCTTTTACTTTTACTTTTTCTATATTGTTAAAAATTATTGGCCCTTTTATTACTACTTCTTGTTCCCCTTGGGCGTCATTAAAAATATGGATATTTTTAATAGGGACTGTAGTAGTAATTAAATAACCTTCTATAGTGCTCTCAAAATCTCTCCACCCTCCGTGAACCCAATCTGGTTGTAAAAACCTTAAAGCATAATTTGAAGATAATGTAAAAGATAAAAATTGACCTTTTTGTAATTCTTTCGGAGGAGGATTACTACTACCTCTATATACTTCTATTACGCCTTTGTTGATCCAATCCGTAAAAAATTCCACAGGCTTTAATTGTCTATATAACAAAAACATCATCCAAATATATTGAGAAATTGATACGCGTCTCTTAACTACTCCCCTATTGGATAAAGGAACTAATAATTTATTATGTACTTCCTCAAAGTCTTTTGAATTAACTTCATTTGGAAAATTATCTGCTAAAAGCCGAACTTTACTAAAATTTCCGCTGCTTTTAACATGTTCTCCTACTTCGTTTAGTGCATCTTTAAAAGTAATATTTTTTATTTCTTGCCAACTTAATTTAGCATAAGGAGTTAATTCTCTATTTGTTTCAGGTCTATCAACACTTTGATGAAGTCCTTTTTCAAATAGCATCTCTTCATCACCTTTAGTATTTCTCTTTTTATAATCATAATTATCCTTTCTCTTACTTGGATATAAATTCATTTCTGTAAGAGGATTAATATCGTATTGAACAATTTCTTCAGCTTTAGGAAGTTCAGAAGAGGTTTTTATAAAATCTTTTACATTTCCTAAATAAGTAGGAATTCGATCTTGAAAAGGTATAAAAAATTCTAGAAGGTAATGCCTACTATAGATATAGAAATCTAAAACATCTTTTAATTCATAGGCTCCTTGTCCTAAAAATTTAATACCTTTTTCTTTTTGCCAATTTACCCCTTCCTTTAAATTTCTTTGAACAATATAGTAATAAGTTTTTTTCTCTGTCAAATCTTGTACTTCCCAAATATCTCCTACTTTAGAAGCTAGCATTTTTTCCAAAGGATAAGGTTGCCAAGAGAGTTTTTGATTACCTTTCAATAATTTTATTAATACATTTACTTCTTCTTCTTTAGAATTTAAATTCTTTGTTAACTCTCTAAATTCATTATAAAAAGATACATCACTAACATAAATATCCGCACCTATATTAAGTGTGTCTCTAATTATTTCAAAGATTAAATCCTTCTTATATCCCTGAATAATATATACTCCAGGATTTCTAAACTCTTCTTTGGACAAGTTATCAAATAAAGGTAAAATCTTTTTTAATTGTTCAAAAGAAATTGATATTAAGGGCTTATAACGTTTATCTCTATCTTTTTCACTTATATCATATTGCCAACTAAGTTTATTTAAGTTGGCAAGTTTATCCATATCAATAACTTTTCGCATTGGTATTATTTCATAACGGGAAGAATTTAAAGAACCAGGAGCATCTCCATTTTTAAATTTTTGAATTACTTCTTTAATTGTGCTTTCTTCAGTATCTTCAGGATAATCTTTAAATAACGTACTGAACCATCCTCTTAAATTAAAAAAACCGTAATCGGGATCTCTTCGATCATTTATAACTACACCAAAAGTTATTTGTTCGGGTTTTCCTTTATGAATACATTTAACTAACCATCCTGTTAAATTTTCTACGATTTGCCAACTAAGTTTTTGAGAGGCAACTATGCCATCATATGCTTGATCTGGAGGTTTATCAATTTCACGAAATACTTTTGGTTTCTGTTTGTATTCTTGTGTATCCTCTCCTACATCATATTCATCTTTTAAAAATGGTAAACTTTTATCTTCCCAATGCCAGTCATTTAAATTACGAAATTTCTGAGTATCAACATCTGAACCGGACGTATAACTTTCTGGAGCTGCTTGTTTTTCAATACCAATATATCTAATAGGAATTATTTTATCTAATCTACTAAACCAAGCTTTTATATTAGGAACATGTTCTTCAGATTTTCTTAATACCTCTTCTTCTGTATCATACCACCAACCTATTAATTTTCTTATTCCATCTTCAATTTTATCTTCTTTTATTAAACAATACACCCAAACCCAAACCAAAATATCTTTTGGGAGAGCTTTAATTAACCAACCCGTATAATCTTGAAGAGGCAAACTATCTTGAGTAGGATCTTGCCAGCTTAGTTTACTACCTTGTTTTAATAATTGGTCTATTTCATCTTTAACATAACGAATAGGGGTGAGTTTGTCTTTATTATATTCATATAAATTATATGGATATACAGGTAACCGAAAAATTCTTTTAGCTCTTTCAGTGATAGCTTTAATATCAACACCAACTCCCGTACCCTCCCATTTATCCAACTCTGCTCCTTTTTTCATAATTACCGTATAAAGGGGTAACGAAGTTCCTGTATATTCTACTTCACATAACCATCCTATAAAATTATTTACTTCAGCCCAATACATTATTTACACCCATAATTGTAAGTTTTCTCTTCCAGTCCAATCAAATGCTTTATCATCATTTTGTTTTTTATCCTTATCATTTTCCCATGTTAAATTTTCTGTATTCCAAGGTTGTTTCATTACAAGAGGAGATAGCGCTGTTCCTTCTCCTTTTCCTGATTCATATTCATCAATTTGCTGCCCGCGTTCAGGATCATAATTATACAAAATATCTTTGTAAGAATCTTTTCCTGAATTCCAACTAAGTTTCTTGGAACTCTCTTTTAATAACTCGTTTAAAGATTCTCCTAATCCTGTAGCAATATTTTCATAGCCACCTTTATCATCATTCATTCCTATTAAATCATGTACTTCTCCAAACATTGTTTCTCTTGTACAGAAAAAGAAATAAGTAAATCCTAATCCCTCATAATCAATTTCGGAAGGTTTTAATTTTGATTTTATTTTAATTACATCATCTACTGATAAAGGAATTACATTAATATAATTTAGTTCTTCTTGTATCCATGTATTTATAGTTTCTTCATTTAATTTCTTTAATAATTCTTCTGCTTTTGATTTATCAGCGATTGGAGGATTTTGCCAAGCTAATTTAAATTCCCTAATATCTTTATCTAACCCTAGTACATTCCTTATTAAATCTACTACATTTTTATCTTTTCCTCCTATATGCCAGTCAGTTACACTTTCTTTAGAAACAGTTTCTTTATAGTCATAAATCCACGCGTATTCATTGATTTCAGGAAAATAAAGTATCCACTCTGCTTGTGTTTTGCTATCATCACTACCTAATATAGGAGGCTCTCCTAAAATATTTACTAATTCATTATAGGTGATTGTAACATATCCTTGTAAACCTCCTCCCGGACCTTGGCGATCTCTTACAACTTGAAATTGAAATGTTTTCCAACTATATTTACTTCCTAAACTTACTATTTCATCTATCTTTTGTTTAATTTGTTCTACTTTTTTAAGATCATTCTCTTTCTTAGCTTTAATTAAATCATCTAAATACCTATTAATCATATTCTCTTTTTCTTTCTTATAACTCATATCAAATTTCAAACTCGGTACTAAATTTTCTTCTTGTGGTTGTTCTTCCTCTTGTGGTTCCTCATATTCCCAAGAGAGAGAAGATTGTTTATTAACACCTATAAATCTTAAAAGTTTAATAAACTTTAATATAAGACTATTATCATTAGGTAATTCTACATAGTAATACTTTAATGCGGTAACCTTATCCCTATGATTAATAGCTTCTTTTTCAGAATCACCCCAAAAAGCATAAAACCTTACATTTCCATTATAATCTATAAATACATCAGAAATAACGCCGTATTTAGGATTATTCATATGAATTTCTTCTCTAACTAACCATCCTTTATATTGAAGAATAGAAGGATCTTGCCAACTTAATTTCAAAGAACTTTCTTGTTCAATCTCCTCTGCTGGTTTTTTTGTTTCTTTTTTATCTTTTACCCACTCCTTAAAATCATCTATAGTCATGTCAACTAAGTCTTTTTCATATTTACCCCAACCCTTTTCATAATTATCTAAATATATTTTTTCAGCATCTTCTTTATTATCAGTTCCCATTATACACTTATGCTCATCGAAAGTGCCTTTATCATTTAATTGATTAACTATAAATACAGGCATACCTTCTTTGTAATCATTTGATAAAAAAACATCGACATGGTCCTTGTCCTTACCTACAGTTCCTTTAATATACCCATAATCATTCTTCATTTTTATAGACCATTCTTTACCATTTCTATCAGTTCCAGATCTTGTTGAACCTTTCTTATTTTCAATAGTAATATCTAATCCATCTTTTCTTATATGTTCTTTTTTATAGTTACCAGCTTCAATTTGATCTTCTGAAGGTTTTTCTTCTGAATATTTAGAGAAGTTTAAGTTAGAACTTATCCAACTAAGTTTTTGAGAAGAATCGACTCTTATATAATCTCTAATCCAATTATTATAAATATCTTCAGCAGTAATATCATCTATTTCAAATTTAGTTTGCATTTCATATAATACATCAGCCTTTGATTTAAGTATCATTTTTACTTGGAAATCTAACCACTTATAAATTTTTCTATATTCTCCTTCTCTAGGATCCTGCCAACTAAGTTTTGAAGAAACATGTTTATTTATACTAATTTGCTGTATAGGTTGTAACTCTTCTTGGTTAAATCTCCAATTGTCATTCGAAGAATGAAAAGTATATTCTATATGTTTAAAAGGTCTACTAGTTTGATAATCTCCTATTTGCGCTTTTTTAAAAACTTTAACAAAAAAATCTTTATAAGCAGGAGAAAGTATTCTACATACCCATCCTTCTAAATTGTGTATTTCTTGCCAACTCAATTTCTCTATCTTTGCAAACTTAGTAATCTGGTCTACAGGAATAATATACCAATTACCTTTTATTTCATAGGGATATATAGGTATTTCTTCTTGGTTACCCCCAGGACCTTTAATAATATCATTAACAAGTCTATCGTAGTTTCTTTGTGGAGAGAGACTATCAATAGGAACAGCTACATATTTAGCATGGTAATTCTTTGCTTCTCTTACAGCTTGATTCATAAAAACATGTTGCCATCCTTTAAAATATCTTTCAAGTGTTGCTTTATACTGACTAAAATTCCTTAATTGAGTGGTACTAATATTTCCATGAAATTCTTCTATACCTTTCTTTTCAGCTTCATCTAAAAAGTATTTACTTAATTGAAAAGATTTTTGTAATAAATCACTTCTAACTTTTGTAACATAAAGAGTTTTATTAGTTTTATTATAAGTACCTCCAATCCAACCTAAAAATCTTGGAACAGATACTTTGTGTAAATTAAACAAATCATATAATTCTTTCGGAAAAGGAGCAGTAGGAGAAGCTTGTATATACCTTACCCATCTCTCTCCTTTTACATCAGCATCGCGTCCTGGAACTTGTGTACTTCCATGAAGTCCTGTATGATCAAAACTTTCATTCTCTCCAAATCCTTTTTCTTTCATCTCCTCTTTTGTTAATTTAAGACTTACATAATTAATAGGTTCTCCTATATTCACTTCTTTATCTACTTCAACAGATATCTTAGCTCCATCAAAATCAGCTTGATTAATATTATTATTCTTAAAAGTATTTACATTAATTAAATTAGCATTTAAAAAAGAAGCTCCTTGAAAGTTATTATTTTCTACCGTAACATTATTCCAACTTGTATTTGTAAAATTAGCTCCTTGAAAATCACAATTTGTAATTGTGGAACTTTCAGGAAAAGGAATTCCTGTAAAATTGACTCCTTTATATTCTTTATTAGCAAATAAAGATTGAGAGACCTGGAGTAATATATTTACAGGGCAACTTTCTATAAAATTATTGAATAGAATATTTCCTTCTTTTGTTTTTATTAATTCATATAATTTATTTACAATCTCTTCATTTCCTTCTCCCTCAAAAAATGTATAAGGAGATATAGATTTTAATATTCCATTTATTTTTGTATCTAGATGATTTAATGATATTTTAATTAAAGAAGTATCTCCTATTTTATAGGTTTTACCTATATAAGAGGTAAGGTTATCTTCAATTGTTTTTCTTTGAACAAAAGATCCTTCTTTTAAATCTAATTCTTTTACAAAAATATTAGGTATATTAATATCGTTTAAAGCTTCTTCAACTTTATCATACACTTCTCTATATTTTTTACTATCTGTAATATAAGATTTATGGCGAGAAGAGTATTTTCCTAATCTTTGAATAACTTCTGAAATTGCATGTTCGATAGAATTTAATATTTCAGGAGTATTGTAAGAAGTTTCTACAGGAGCATATCTTAATTCAGGTATACTAAAATCGAATCTATTAAAAACAGCTTGTACATCTTTTGCAAACTCAGTAGGATCATGTATACTCCCTATACCTAAATCTTTATGAGCTTCAGAAGCAATAGAATTTAATAAATTTGATAATTCAGGATGATTCTTTTTAAATTGGTTTAAAGATTCAATAAAATGATTTGCCCAAACTTTTATATACTGATCTCTGTTATTATAAGTAATTCCTTTTTGACGTTGTCTTGCAATAGTATAAGGATTAGCAGCGGGAGTGACTTGAAGAGGAGATTGAATTTTAGCTTGTCCATATCTTGTTAAATAAAATCCATTATTATAAGGATAAATTAATCCTTTTTTTATTAAAGTATTTAATTCATTATCTACCTTTATTCTATCTTGAGGAGATTTAACATTAAAAACATCATAAATATCCTCAGCGTAAATTGGATGCCCTTGATTTTGAAGTAAAAAATTTAATATATCATTCATCTTATTTCATCAAAAATATGGAAAAATCATCTGCTAAATAATTATTTTTTAAAATTACTTTATCTGTTACATTTTGTTTTATAAGATTTACTATTTCTTGAGGATTAGAATATTTAAGTTGAGTAAGAGAAGCCTGTTTATCTAACCCTACTTCATAAAGAGGAATTATATCTTTTTTGTATACAGGAGTACTCACCTCATATGCATAACCTTCACGTATAGCTCGATAGAAAGCCGTTATTGCTTCTTTTTCTGTACCTTTCCAAATTGTATATATTATATCAATCTTTTCATATACAACCACTCCGTAAATAAAATGTTTATAAAGATTACCTATACCTTTCACCATCCATCCTGTTAAATCTTCTGGAGGTTGTTGCCAACTTAATCTACTCATTTCTTGTTGTTTCAAAAAATTAACTCCTACGCCTATCTTCGAAGCTAACAACATTTTTCGAAGCATATCAACTACATAATTATTCCAATCATTACTTTGTAATGCAAATATTCCACTACCGAATACATAATCAAAACTATTCTCTTCAATCGGATCTTTTTGAATATCTCTTACTTCTATATTAGTATTAGGATGTAATTCTCTTGCTTTCTTTACAATTTCAGGAACTATATCAATTCCTACATATTTTTTTATTTTAATATTTCTTTTTTCTAAGTAATCTAATAAATCACAATAACCTGCTCCTACATCTAATATTTCTTTATCTGTTAAATCTCCTATATCAAGTAATGCTTCAAAACGTTTTTCTTGAGCATCTCTACTAGACCAGAATATCTCAGCACCCTTATCTTCATTATAGTAATTTAATCGTTTTCGGTACATTTGTGAATTCTGGTCTTTGTAGAAATCAAAATTATCTGAAGCCTGTTTATTTAAATCTACTTTATAAAGAGGAATTATATTTATATTTTTTTTGTATAAACTTTGAGATAATGAATAAGGAGAATAATAATAATCTTTATAAGCTTCTTTTGCTCTTTCTTCTGTACTTCTCCATCTTATAGCTACCTTATCAGAATAATCGTGTATTATTATGCCATATGCAGTGTTATTATCTACAGTTTCATTATCAGAATTAATCAATACTTTCACCATCCATCCTGTTAAGTCTTCTGGAGGTTGTTGCCAAGAAAGTTTATTATGAGTTATCTGTAATACAGGTATTGCTCTTTGTTTTGATTCATAACTATAGTTAGGATAACCATTAAAATTTCCCCTTCTTCTGGTAAGATAATGCCATCCATCTATCGCAGTTTGAGGAGACGAAAACCACCTCGCCCCTACCTCGTTATCTGTTTCTTCTAAAACAACTCCGAAAGAAGGTTTAAAGAATTCTGTATACTCAAATTTAACTAACCACCCAACTAAAGATTCTGGGTCTTGCCAACTTAATTTATTTATATTACTTAACCTAACTTGAGAAGGATCCCAATCTTGTACAAAACCAAATTCCTCGTTAGCAAAAGGTATATTCAAATGATAAGTCATCATTCTATCATGATACAGCACTTCTATTTTTAATCTATTCAAATCTAAATTAAATAAACCATTAATAGACCAATTGTTATTTACGCTTTGTATATACCAATATTCAGGAACAGTTGTTCCATATTTTGATACTGACCTAACCCAAATAGTATTTTTTAACCTCTCAGGATCCTCTTCTAAAAGATGTCGGGTAGCCCAACTTAATTTCTGAAAATTATAATTATTGTATGCTTCTTGAACTTTAAATGCTTCTTTTTCAAAAGGATTATTCTTATAATATTCAAAATTTGTAAGTATTGCTGTTTTAACTATATCGCTATTCTTCTTATATTCGTTAGTATCTCTATGATACTGAAAGAAATGTGTGGTATCGTGGATAATACCATTCCATTGCAAATTATCTGTGTAATAAGCAATTTTAAAAGGTGGTATAAATTCGGCATTTATAAAAGAAGGATAATTTTGAGGTCTTTCTTCAAAAGAAATATGTAAAAGCGGGAGTTGATTAGAAACTTTTTGTAATTGATTAGAAAAGTAAGATTCTATAAAATTTCTCACTTTTTGAGGGAATTCTTTATATTGTATTTTATTCAACAGATTAACATAAATTTATAATTTATGTTATATATTTAGTGATTTTCAGTTGGTTCAACAATTTTTGGTTTTATTGTATCTAAGAAACGTACTAAAAAGTCTTGTGCTGCTTCTTGTTTTATAAAATATATACCATCATTTAACTCAACACCGTCATTTTTAAACTCACCTAATGATATTACAATAATTTTATCACCATCACTAAAATCTTTCAATGATTCTTGACACTTTCTCTCCACGCCTTTCAAACTCTCAAAACGAATATTTGCAAGCTCGATATTTACAGCATTTCCAGTAATTTTCATTAATTTTCCTTTAATTTAAACTATTTCCTGTTTCTTCAATAAATTGTAAATTAATATCTTCGCCCGTTTCTTGAAATAATTGTGTAATTTCTATTCCGGTATCCTTCAAAATTATGTTTAAGTAAAAAGTTAATTCTTCTTCTAATTCTGTAATATACCTTTTATCTTCTCTATATCTTATTCTTCTGTAAGTTACTGAATTTATTCTTCTAAACATAATTTTATACCTCAAAAAATTGATAGTACATCTTTAATAAAATTAAAAGGTTTAGTTAAGTCTAAATCATAATATACTCCTATGGCTCCTCCTTTAAGTAAAGGATTATACATGACATAAATAAATTTATAGTAAGCTTCAGCAGATAGATCAAAAATATCTTGATTGTACCAACTATTATTAGTTAAGACCCCTGCTATTCCAGCTCTTATCCTTAATCCTATAACATGAGTTTCTTCCACAGGCTGTTTATCAGAAGCTATTCCTTCTCTTTGATATAAATCATAAAAAGCAGAATCTATTTTGTAATCTGATTTTAAGAAAATTCCAGATGTTAAAGATTCTGTTCTAACTTTCCATATTCCATCTACATCTTTGTAAAATTCAGAAAATACTTTAATAGGATCAAAATTAAATCCTATACTATAAATATCCTTGTTCAAGCTAAAATAATGTTTTGTAAAGCCTTCATAACTTATAATTAATTTCTCACCTTTAAAATCTATTTGTAAATATTTTCCTAAACTATCTTCTCCGTTTGAATGAACTGCACTACCTTGAGCTCTTAACTCTTTAATTTGTAACTGAAGAGAATTATTTTGTAATACATATTTTTCTTTTGTTTTAATATTATCTTGATTTAACTTTGTTACCAGTCCTGCTAAAGTTTGTATAGAATCATTTTTTTGTTTTACTATATCTTCCCAATAAGCTTTATTCTGTTTAGAAATAGCTTTTTCTACTTTCAAATTTTCTTCAGATTTACTATATAATTGATAGTAATAAATCATTATAGAGCTTAAAATTAGAATAATTAAAATTGCTGCTGCTGTTATTTTACTACTTAAATTTTTAAACATTATTATTAAACTCTTTTTTGTATTGTTCTATAATTTTAAAACCCTCTTCTCCTACAAGTTCTTCTCTCAACCAATCTATATTCTTTTTTGATAATCTCTTATTTAGAATAAATTTCTCTATTAATTTTTGTAAATATTCATTAATATAAATTACTCCAGCATCAAATAATTTATTAGCTAATATATCCCAATCAATCTTTTTCTTCAAGATCTTCTTCTATACAATAAAATTTATCAATAGAAAATTGTCCTAAAGTTCTTCCACTGTTTGAAAGTATTGATATTTTCTGTTCACTATCAAAATTTGCAATATGCGCATCTTTAAAAGATTTCACTAAGTAATTAGTATGGTCATTTAAATTAAAACTAAATACGTGTATTACTTTCATTTTTTACTCTCCTTTATAGGAAATACTATCAACTTCTTCTATAGGTAATGTATTAGGAATATGTCTTAAAGAATATACTCCTCCTCCTATTGTTTTTAAACTATCTCTAATGATAGAAAAATTTATTGTAATTTTTAACACTTTATAATCTACATCGATAGCTGCAGGAGGTATACCTTTTACAGTATCCCATAATAAAACGGAAGAATGAGATAGTTGTTGGTCATCAGGAAATATTCCTAAAGAATGATCATGAGATTTAGGAACTACCGTAAAAAGAGTTTTATGATAAAGATCTGCTTCTTTTACCATATCTCCATTTTCTTCTAATTCTCCATCTATTTTTTTAGTTAAATCAGAATGTAAATCCATTTCACTAAACTTCAGTTCTTTCTTCACCAAGACTTAATTCCTCCTCAATATAAAATTTATTTTCATCAAATTTTAAGACAGGCTCTTTTAATACTTTTAATTGATACTTATTACTCAATTCTTTTTCTTTAATTATTAATTCTCCTAAAGCTTTATCTAGAATAGCATTATCATCTATATTTATATCATACGTTTCTGTAATGACTCTCTTCATAGAAGTGTTTACAAAAGATTTATCATCTTCAATAAAAACTATCCCAGCTTCGTCTCTAGTTTTCTTTAGTTTTTCTTCACCTATTGTATTTTTTAACAATTCAGACAGCAAATTGACAGAACTTAATACTCCTAATTTTGAAGGTTTAGAACTTTCTATTGTAGTATTTTCTAATTCCTCATCCATTTTGTGAAAAATTAAAACAACATCTTCATTTTCAAATTTGTTTTGAGAAAATTCCCAAGTATCCGCTTCAAAATCTACTTGTTCTCCTTCAGGAGTTACTATTTTAATTTTCAAAGCAATCCTCTAATTCTTGAATTTTATAAAATACAGGTATATTATTTTCTAAAGCTGTTTGTCTTTCTATACTAGCTCCGTTTGATTCTTCCCAGTTATCAAGCATAAATACTACATCACATCTTTTTATTATTTCACAATCTCCAATTAAATAATCATCATATGTAAGCTTACAATCTTTTTCAAAATTTTGAGTATTGAGGTGCAGACAAATTACAGTATATCCTCTTTCCCATAATTCTATTGCAGCTTCTCTTGCTAGTCTTATATTACTATTAATACTCTTTCCGTTATCCTTACCGTAATAAGCGCCACTTACATAAACTATAACTTTTCTTTTATCCATATTAATATATAGTTATTTGTTAAATATTATACAATAATATTCTTATTACGTATCCGTATTTCTTCAATACTCTTACCTTCCTTAAATATACTTAAATTAACAGGAGTATAATCAACATTTTCAACACATACATTAACTCTTCTTCCTTCAGTTAAGCAACTATTATTGTGCGTATGGCCTGAGAAATGCCATACTCCGTGAGCTGCTCCATTCCAAGACATTAAAGGATAATGACATAAAATAGCATAAATTGGTTCTTTTATCATTACAATATCTCTTTCTTCAACTATAAGATTAGAAGTAGGGTTGAGAGGAGATTTTTCTAATCTCTTTCTTACCTTTTTCCAATTCTTATCATGATTACCTAATACTAAATGAATTTCTCCATTAAGTTTAGGTAATATATCTATAGCAGATTTCTCACCCCAGAATAAGTCTCCTAAATGGTAAACTATATCATTATGTTTTACAACTTCGTTCCATCTTAAAACCATGTAATCATCCATCATCTTTACATCATGAAAAGGGCGTTGGCAATGATTAATTATATTACTGTGAGAAAAATGGTTATCAGCAATAATAAAATAATTTTTATTCATACTTTGCTTTCAATCTTCTAAGTTCTTTTTTTTCTTTGTCTTCTTTTAATTTTATTTCTTTTTCTAAATTCTCTTTTTTTATTTTATGATATTCTTCTTCTGTAATTATATTTAACATCACTTTATCATACAAATCTATATCTTTTTCCTCTGAAAATGTTAAACAAGCATCTTCTGGAAGAGGTTTCACTACAAAAAATGTACTATCTGTAAACTTGATGCATAACTCTCCATATTCATGACAACTTTCAATAGTTTTACCTATTATTTCTTTTTCATTTGTAATAAATTTTTTAGTATCCAATTTCTACACCATTTATTTTGATAGGAAAGCCATTTGTATTAGGATAAGGAATATCTAATACTTGAATAGAAACAATATTAGACAATAAAAAATCTCGAATATGGTCTTGGGTAGACATGTCCCAGAACCAAATGCAGGGTTGTCCTGCTTTATTAACTCCTCCTACTTCTTGGATTCCTCCTGTATATACTTTAGTTTCTCCTGTAGTTTTCTTCATGTAAGTAATTGTTACTTGTAACTTATTTTGACAAGCTGTTACCATAGCTTCCATTGATGTTTGATCTAACATACTAATTCCTTTTTATATTTATTAATTTTATTTAAAATTTCACTTCTTTCTTTTTCATATTCTAACTGTGTAATATTTTCACAAAGATAAGAAATAATTAAATCGGTTAATTCTTGATTTAACCACCAAATCATAAACCTTGCCCATAACTTTTTAAGAAATTTCATTTTCTTCTCTTGTTATTATACAATAATTTTTTAACTCTCTTAACTTGTTCTTTATTCTCATATATACATTTAGGAATATCAATTAAAGATAAATCAAATTTAACTTTGCCAATATTAAATAGATCTTCTGCTAATTTCAACATCTCTTCTTGATTAATTTTATTCCAATTAGCACAAATATCGGGACAAGAGGAAAAAATAAGAGCCTGAATAGCTAACTCTATGTTTCTTTTATGTCTTTCTGATTTAATTTTTATCATTGTATCCCTCTCATTAATTCAAAATTTTCTATGTAATTTCTTAATATTTCTACTTGCAAATCATTTGCAAAATCAAAATCAATCTTGTTTCTTAAATCTGATCTCATATATGCTTCTTCAATTTTAGAAAATTTATCATTAGCCATTTTTACAATTTCACCATATTTATATACCCCTTCTCTTACAGAAATTAAAAATTGACGTTCTGACCTCATTACAGAAACTTCTTTATCAATTAAAGCATCAAAACACATATTTAATAATCTAAGCATGTGAGAAGCATTTTTTGTACTGTAACCAAATTTTTTAAATTCTTCTAGTCGTTTAGGATTCTCATTTACTTTTTCATTTAATTTATCTAAACGATTAAGTTGGCTAAAAGCATATCCTCCGAATGAATGTTTAATCTTTTTTGATAAAAACTTATCTCTATTTTCAATTAATTTAGGCCAAATAATACTATCTTTATAAACATATTGAGTATGAACATGCCAAAGTAATTCTAAAGTATTAGGATTTTGATCTACCATTAATTTAAACCATTTAGTAAAATTAAATACAGGACCGTCAATAGGATCACCTTTTCTTTTTTCAAATACAATTTGCTCTACGCTTTTTAATCCTAATAAATAATCGATTGGAGGTAAAAACAATCCCATAATATCATAATCACTATCTTTTGTTTGCATTCCGTAAGCATGACTTCCTGCAATAGCGATACAAATTAAATAATAATTGTTTACTCCAAATTCTTTATCTAATCTATCTTTTACAATTTGTCTAATTTTCAATTTACTCTCTCAAATATTACTTTATTGCGTTTCGAATTTACTTTTAACCCTCTCATTAGTGGGTTAGAATATACTATTTTATATCCTTCATCATCTAAAAGTCTATACATCTTTTTTGAAAACTTAAATCGGTCTTCGGGTTCATTATTATAATATACAATAACTCTATCTACTTTTTTATGGACAACTTTCATTTAATCTCCCTATCCTTGTATTTTTTGACTTAAAACTCCTTAAATTTTTAACAAATTCTTTAATCATAGTGACATGTTCTTTATCAACTATAAGAGTTAATACAGTATCATTTGGAAAATATTTTTCAACGACCTCCTCTAATAAGATAAATTTCTTTCCTTTTAATTCTTTTTTTAATGTATTTTTTAGTTTTGTATTCATGCCTCTATCTCTACTCTTTTTATTTCACCACATATTATACATCTATTTACATATACTTTTTTAATAATTCTACTTGTAATGTTACTACTTACATCTCCTTCTACTATAGTTTCCCATTTATGATCACATTTAACTTTAGGAGCCTCTATAGCTTTACCACATTTAGAACAATATTGATAATTGTCTTCTACTTTTCCAAATTTATGAATACAAAAATTTAACATTTAAAACTCCTTATCTTCTTCATTTCCACAGTTAGCGAAAATAGTAAATCCTGTTCCTTCAACTCCTGTAATGGCGCATCCGTCTCCGTAAGCTGTTATTTTCCATGCAAAATCTTCAGGTTCTCTACCTAACTCATAAAAAGCATTAGAAAGAGGTTGAAGACAATCAACCTCTTTTCCTTGTTCATCAAATTCAGATCCAATAAGACCTACACTAGGATCATAACCTGTTAAAACTTCCTTAAATTCTTTTTGTTTGTTATGAAGAGGATGTTTAGTACAAAATATACAGTAACATTTGGTTTTCATAAATTTTACTCTGGTTTTTGCCAAGATTGTGTTGATACTGGAATAGGTCCAAATAAAAATAAAATAAAAAGAAACAACAAAGTATAAACTAATAATCTTAAAGGTTTTTTAGATTTCCATAATTCAAATAAAGTATCCATATTATTACTCTCCTATTTTTAATTAATAATCTTGTTTCATGATATTATTATACAATAACTTGCTAGAATTCCGTTATGTCACTAGCTCCTTCCTTGCCTTGCAGATATTATGCAAGCTAATCGTTTCCCACAAGAATATGCATTTAACGTCTCTTACACCAAAGTTAATTAAAAATTACCGTCATTTACTTGAAAACAAGTTAAACCTAAACTTCTCCAATATTTAACAACAGAATCTCTGTCATCAAAAACTAGTATAGGATTATACTTTCCTCTTATATATTCATTAAACATTTCTTCTTTCACTATAACATCTTTTCTGTTATCTCCTTCTTTACGCATATATAGATATTCACATATTATGTTACTTTGATCTAACCAATTGTTTGTAACGTTTCTAAATTTTTCAGAACGCCCTGATAGTATAATTTTTATAGGCTTTGAAGTATTACTATTATATAACATAAAATTACGAAAAATAAATTCCACTTTATCATTAACTTTATCATTTTCAAAATCTCTATCATAAGGATTTTTGTCTCCAAAAAGAGCAAGCGTCCCGTCTAAATCACAAAGAATACAATCAGGTAAATCTGAATTATAAGGATATACTATTTCTTCTTTCTTTCTTAAATACTTATTATACATATTTCTTATTACTTTTTCTCCTACAGAATTAAATCTTTTAAGATCTCTCTCAATACAAGTTTCTATTGGAATATTGGTTAAATCTTTAATAACAAATTGAGCGTCATTTTCTTTAGCTAATTGTCTTAATCTTGTTTCATGTTTAGGATTAAAATTAGTATCAGTACATAAAACATGTTTTCCATCTTTTAACGCTTCTACTACAACTAAATCTCTTATTTTTAAGATAAACTTTTCATTATGTCCTGTCCAATGATCATTATCTATCATAGTTCTCAAATCATCTTTATTAACTCTTTTATACATTCCAGGATTCTTATTCATCATTTCTCTTGCAATAGTATCTTTACCTGATCCTGGTAATCCTTTAAACATTATAAGTGTTTTCATAACATTACATTTCCTTCTTTATCAAAAGTGTTATTCATTATAAATGTATAATCCTTTTTCAATTCTTCATCACTCAATCCTAGTTTATTTTGTATTAGTTTCTCTGCGTCTTTTCCTGTTTTTGTATATATTAAATAATAATCAGTGCGTTTACTACTTTCAGAAAGTACTCCTATTAAATAAGGCTTTTCTCCCATTTTAATATCCTTCTCTTTTCCATTTAACTACTAAATTATGTTTTATGCAAATTGCTTCTACTTGATCAGATAAACTTTTTGGAACAAACCACATTTTAACTCTACCTAATTCATCTAGATAATCTTGACCTCTTTTTTCAATATTTTGTAACACATATGACATAGAAAAAATGTATTTATAAGGATTCTCAGAAAGAAAAGGTTGGGTTTTAATTGAATCTTCAAAAAATGGTATCCATGTAACGGTAGTATCTTGATTAAGTTGAGAAAATATAGAAGAGGTAAAAAATAAAATAAAAATAAATAGGAATTTTTTCATATCTCAATCCTTCTCTTTAAGTAAATATTCATTTGAAATTGCTTTAAATGACAATCTTCCATTAAAAGTACCTCTAATACCTATAAATTCTTTTATAGATCTAAATACTACTCCTTCTCTTTTAGTGTCCATCAATATAGATTTTCCATTAGCAAATTCTAATAAACTTTCAATAAGAGATTTATTTTTATCCTGAAAACTTGTTAATGTACTTATTGTTATAAAAGGAACCATTCTAAGATTTAAAGAGACGACTAACTTTTGAAATTCATCAAAATCTAAATATCTCTGTTCATCAATATTATAAGCATTAAAAAATAAGATAGTCAATTCTTTTAATTTATAAGGATTCTTCTGTAATCCAGGGCCTAAAAGTTCACCCTGTAAACTTAAATTATATTCTACTGTTTGAAGTTTTTCTTTTAAATTAAGTTTCTTAGCAGTAGCCCAATATCTATCATAGTCTCCGTTTACTAACTCTTCTTTTAATTCAAGATTACGACTACATACACCGAATTCTTCATCTTTTAAATAACAAGTAAAGCTACTCCCGTCTACTTTTTCTGTAATGTAAAATGTTTCATCCTTATATTGTTCTATAATATTAGGAATATTTTGAATACGTTCTTCATCAGTTTTTGGAATGAATTTAGGAAAACTTCCTTTAGCGTTTCCAGAAAAAGAAACTTGAGAATCTGCATCATATTTTGTTATACCTAAAAGTTCTGTTACATCATCACCTTCTTCTAAACTTATGGTGAGCTTCTTACTAGATATAGAATATACTCCTTCACCTTGTAAATTTTTTGATAAAATAGGATGAATTTTTTCTTCTTCTTTTCCTATTTCATAATCCCATTTTCTATTTCCTGCTAAGATAGTTAGAGGTAATATCAAACCTTGACTTATAACTCCGCGGAGTTTTGCGGTTTTTAAGCGAAATCCCTCTGTTCCATCAATAAGCTTTTTATAGCTTGACTTACGAAGAAATTCAAACTCTGGTTTCACAGGAAAAAAACTATCCACTTCCGCATAAATTACTAAATCTCCTTCTTTGTAGTTTTCATCTTTTCTTACTATAACATTCCACCCATCTACCTTTGCTAGAACTATATTATCAGCTCCTTCAATAGGTTTAATTTCTTTTATTCTTCTTATTGTTGCAAGTTTGCGCTCTTCCATTTATTTTTCCTTTCTTATAATTACAGTACGATGTTTAGTGTTATCAACAAAAAATTCAAATAATTTTTTATGTTTTATTATAGAATAAAATCTTCTTTTATACAAAAATTTATCCAAATAAGAATTAATAAATTCCCCCTCTTTCACTCTTCTATAATTTTTTGGAATTTTTACCATTATATATTATTCCTCCCAATATCTTTTTAATATATCTTTTGTTCTTCTAGGATTTGTTTTATTAACAATATCAATTATTTTTTGATTACCTTTATTAGGTTTTCTAAGAGAATTAATACTTATCCAATATGCTTTTTTACTATATCTAACTATTAAACACATATCATCCTGATTAAGAACTTGAAATCCTATAATAGTTACTCTTTTATTTATAGGAAATTTATCAAAAGACCGATAATTCTCCACTAGAAAATCTTTATTGCATTTTTTCAATCCTTTTATAGAAAGTCTGTGAGGATGTGTAGAATAATGTCCACCGCTGTCTCTAATAATTATAACATCTCCTATGGTATAATTTTTATATTTGCTTTTCATTGTTAATCGTCTTCCTTTATGCTCGTTAAATCATTATTAATAAATTACTATTTGTTATTACTAATTGAAGTCTATTGATATAATCTTGAGCATTCTCTAAAGCGTTTTCAACAGCCTCTTCTGGAGTTTTTGCTGTATTACTATCTTTCATCCAAGCACCTAAACTACCTGAAGAACTGTCAATATCATCATTAATAAAGGCAGTATATGAAAATTTTTCTGTAAGAGGATCTTGATTTTCTTTAACAGAAATACTTCCTAAGTATGCGTCACAACACCAGTGCAAGTTATACCAAGCTCTTCCTTGCCAATCTCCCCCTAATTTCTTACGTAATCTTTTTGATAAGTAAGAAGCTTTAGCTTTTGCTTCTTTTTCTGTCATTATCATTCTCCATTATCTTTACTTATATTATACAATAAGTTTTACAATAAATTTACTTTAAACTTCAATGCCTTCTTCTTTTAATTTTTCTATAAGTTTCGGAAATAATTTTACTTGAGATTCATGTAATAAACCTCTTGCTACATTTAAACTTACCCAAGCAAATCCATCTACTTCAGAAAATTCATTATTAACTAAACTTGTACATATTAAAGGTTTATTTATCCAAGAAGAATCAATAGTTTGTAAGAATCCTAGTAATCTCTTGTTTTTATTCTTTTCATAGTTTTGATAACCTAGACATTTTATATCATTTAAATATTTAAAATCTAATCCTGTTTCTTCTTTTAACTCCTTCCTAGCTCTTCTCCAAGGATGCTCATCTTCTGTTTCTAATTCCCCTTTTGGAATAGACCAAGTTTTAGGAGAAGCGTGTGTAGGATGTACTATTAATAATTTTCTAGTATCATTTGTAAATACAAATGTTCCACAAGTAGTTATCATGTATTGTGCCATTTTATATATTTAATTACTGCTAACCAAACTGCTTCTATTTTCTTACCGGTAAGGCTGCATTCATCAACAATTTCATATTCAGTATAAGGAAGCATACTTGTTATTCTAATTATTGTACACCAATCACTTCCTCCAATGATAATTTTAATATCTAAATTCTTTTCAATTTTCTCAACTACAGGCATTATCCAATCCCAAGACTCGTGATACTTCAATCCATTAATCCAATTTGTAGTTACTCCTTCCATATTAATATCATCAATCCAACCTATTGCTTCTTTAGTCCAAGTAAATTGATTTTCCGAATAAATTCTATCATTTACATGACGATTAAGCTTTGCGCCCATAAACTTAGCAATTAATTTATTTCCTTCTAAAATTTCTTGTTCTGTCATTATTTCATTCCAAACAATTTTACAAATTCTTCAAATAGTTTTAATCCTTTTATAATTTTAGGATCTTGAGGAATAATTACGCCTTGATACCCAAAACGATTCTTCAGTACTTTTTGCCGTGAATCACCATCAATAAAAAGTATAAAATCTTGTGAGAAAAATGGAGGATCATTATCAGTAGGCTTAAAATGATATATTTCAATAACTTCAAATGGTAAAGTATTATTTACAGGGTATAAATCTTCTCTAAATACTACTTTGATTTTTCCATCTCTCATTTTATATATCCTTCTTCTTTAACTGATTCTATTACTTTATCCATAGCTTCTATTAAACCCACACTTGTCATCCAGTTATATTCTTTCTTTAAATACTCTCCTATAAAATCTTGTAAGTCATGTACATAATTATCATACTTATTTATATAATTATCTATAATAATTTCAAAATTTGTTACTTTACAATCTTTTACAATTCTGTTATTATCTAAAAACACTAACAGAAACTCTTTCATATAATAGACTTTATTTATCATAGATTCTCTTTTTTAAGAAGATGGTTAAGTGACAAACCTACATATAAAGCTCTCTCTAGAGCTTCTTCACTTATAAGATGAGATTCCCAGTTATTTCTATGTTTTTTCACTGTTGGTAAAAATCTATATATGTTTGATAAATTAAATATATGGTATACTCTATCTAATACATAATAAATCTCATCATCAGAACTTTCCATAGAAAGAACAGAAAATCCATGAAATAAATATGTAAATACTTTTTGATAATTGGCTGTTCCACACTGTTCATCTTTTCCCCATTCACCTCTATACATGTATACTACAGCATGTTCCTCGAAAAATCTCTCTACTTTTTTCTTAAACTTTTTAGATATTCTTAAAACTGTCCAAGATCCTTCCCATATATAATGCCAAAGATGATCTTTAATTAATATTTCTTTATAAAGTGATGTAAATAAGTCTTTAGAACTATCCCAATATTTAAAATCCTCAAAATTAAAACCAGGATGTAACTCCACCTCACCAATTTTTAATATTTGATATTCTAAAATTCCTTTCCAAGGAATATTTAATTGTTGATTGGATGATAAAATATTACGATTATGTTTAGGTTTATCTTTAATAATTGTCATACCTCTTCCTTATTATCCTTAAACACTTTATTAGTTTTTGGTTTAATTAATTTATAAATACTCTCTCTCACTCTTTCAGGTCTTTTATCTAAAAAACTAAATAAAACTGCTTGGTACTCTTGCATATTTTTTATAATTAAAATAGCTGCTTCTTTTCTAGAAAGATTAGACAAGTTATTATTAAATATAAATCTTTGACATTTTTGATAAGTCTCTGTATAATTGTGCATTATTTGTACACTCACTTTAAAAATCCAATCACTAAACTCCTCAGGGACATTTTTTACTAATTCTTCTATCTCTTTTCCATCTTTTATCCATTCCCAGATAGTTTTTTCATTTAATCCCGTAACTAAACGATGAAGTCGTATATAGTCTTCAAATTTAATTTTTGTACGAAACTCATTATTCCATTTTAATACAAAGCCTTCTTCATTATCTAAATTTAAATCTTTCAAATATTTTATTGTATTTTCATTCCATTCTGCTTTAATTTCTTCTACGACCGAAAAACTGTGATAATCTCTATAAAAGTCTAAATTTAATTCCCTTCCGTTCCAATTAGTTATTACTGAGAGTAAAGTTAATTTATTTTCAGGGTATGTAACTACAATTCTGTTATCTGGACCTGTTAATTCAAATAAATAAGTAAATTGGTTATCAATAGACATAACAACTTGATATAACTCTTTATTTTGTACTAATAATTCTAATAATTCTTTTGCTAATTTTGCTTGGTCTGATATAAAACTTCCTCTTGTAGCTACAATTAATTCATCTTTATAACGAGTAGCGATAACCAAACTACCATCTAATTTCTTAGTAATTTTAGGGGTCCCTTCAGGTAAAGTTATTCCTAATCTTTCTAACTCTTCATAATTAAAAAATTTAGGAAAAGGTTTAGCTACAACATTTCCTTCTCCATCAAGAATTAATCCTCTGCAAGATGTTGTAATGTCATCCCATTTACGTGAAAATACACATTCAGGAGTATAGTTATAAATCCAAATATCAAGAGTAGGATGTTTTTGTTTTACAATTAAATGGTCTTGCAAATACTTTTCTAATATACTTAATTCAAATTTTTTCATTTTTTGTTATTTTCAATTGTCTTAGGTCTTTTTTAAATTTAAGAAAAGCTTTCTTATCCTCTTGAATAATCTGAAGAATATTATAAATATTAATATTTTCAGGAAAAGTTATATAGTTATATGGTAGATCGATAAAGTTTAAATCAGTTCCTTGATAAAAAGTAAATTCATCTTTATATCTTTCTTGATTACAAGGATATTCTGCAGAAATAGTTCTATTTAGCCAGGAAATTAAATCTCGAGGAGTACTATTAGTAATTTTAAAAAATTCTTTAGCTTGAGAAATTGATATTTTCTGATCACCCACTTTTATCATTTTACTCCCCTTTAATATTTATTCTACAACTTCTAAAAATTTTACATTATCTCTTTATATGTCATTATTGTAATTACTCTATAAGTTTTCATTTTATCATTGGTCTTAATACTTTAATATAATATACAATAAGACCTATAAAAATTAATGGACTTAGAATAAAAAGTAAAGGTATTGCAAATGGTCCTAAAAAATATAATAAAACTGTATATTCAGAAAATCTATCCCATTTACTTTCTTTATTTTGCATCCTAGTTCCTTGTTATCCATATTATACCGTAAACAAAAACTTCAATACCTCCTCCGATAAGTATTATGATAGAGAAAATTTGAATTAACAGTATATCTCTTTTAAATATTATTAACCAAAAAGCACTAGTATAAAGAAATGTAACTAATATAGTTGTAATAAACTTCGCAACATTCATTTTTTATCTCCTATATAATAATTTTCATTCTTTTCTATCCAATTATTCATCCAAATTATATAGCCTTTAAAAGAAGGTTCTGGTTTTCTTATTATATAATACTTTCCACCAGCTTCAAGTATGTCCTCTTTTCTTACTTCTTCAATATCAAGTGATAAACTATCTCTTTTATTCTTTTCAAACTCTGTTATATAACATTCATAGGAGCTTACAATAGATACTGAAAATCTCCAAATAAACGTCTCTTCTGGAGTAGGTTGTTGATTTTGAGCTTGAATGATAACAAAACTAAAAAATAAGATTAAAAAATATTTCATTTTAATTACCTTCTATACTATTATTTATTTTTTCCACAAAATCTATAGATACAATATTACCTCCTTGTACTTCTATAGAAGTAATTGGTTTTCCATTACTTTCTTCTGCAGAAGCATTAAATTTACTAATAGCTTTATAAAGATCTTTAACAGCACGTTTGTTATAATGAGCACATCCAATAGAAATATTATCACCTCCGTCATCTATCATTTCATGACCACAAACTACTATAATGTCTTTATTTATTAACGTTGCCCAAACTCCTTTTTCATAAATTATGTAAGCTCCATACCCTGAATTATATAATGTATCTGTTTTTAAATTATAGTGATATATACTACCTACCTTTCCTGCAGTTTTTGGATAAGAATTATACCATATGTAATCATTTTTATTTATATCCCTTACACCAATAAATTTTCAAATGTTGCTTGCACACCGTAGAACTAACGACCGGAGCGGACGCTTTTATGTTAACTAACATTTGCATCATCAATTTTTATTTGCTCACGCATTGCCGGTAAAGGTTTTTATCGTTTATTTCCTCGGTATTTGTTTTCCATTGCAATCCATTCCAGTCGCTCTTCTCATCAATATCTTGTAATAATATTTCGTCTTTTACAAAATCAGCATATATTACTTTTGTTTTGTACCACTTTTTATCTTCTTCATCAAAAGATTCAATTGTTTTATTCATACCAAACCAGTCCGGCAAACGCCTAACTTGCTTTTCAACAAGTCCACTATCAATAGTCGGGTTATTTGCAGCTACAGTTTCGTTATTTTGTCCGTTCATTTTATCACCTATTTTTTATTATTAATAAAACATTTTGTTAACATCATTAACCTATTGGCGGCTTGTTAAAAGCCACTACGTTATAGCGATGTGGTTGCTACTTTTAATTTATTCAAAATCGTCTCTAACATTTTATGAGTATTGTTGATAGTCCAATCAAAAACTTTTGCTATTTCTCTAATAGTTAAATTTTGTGTGTATAGTAAGGAAATAACAATCCGCTCTCGTTCATCTAAACTTTTTATCGTTTCAAGAAGTTTTTCGGGTATGTCCGCAACCGCACCGTTCGCAGAAGCGTTCATTAGCGCTCCAAATTCACGGAATTTTTTTTCAACCCATTCCCATCTGTCAAATAGAAATCCACATTTACCATGAGTGAGCATATAATTGTGTTCGCTTTCAACTTGGACATCCCATTCTTTTTTTAGCTCATCAATGTCCGGTCGGTGCGCTTCACAACTCACGCTTCCACCGGATTCACTTCTAAATTGCAAAGCATATCCTTCCATCCATTTCAGAACTTCTTTATATCTTTTTCTGGTATCTAACATAAAGATACCTTCTTTTGCTAAATATTCTTTTGCATCCATGTTTTCTCCTTTACTACATTATACAATACTTTTGTAGACACGGTAGGACTCGAACCTACAACCTACAGATTAGAAATCTGTTGCTCTAGTTCCGATTGAGCTACGTGTCCGTACTTTTAATACCTCTCCTCAGCTAAATTATAATCTAATAAAAAATGTCTTCTCCCATCCCCATAAAAAATATATCTTCCATCAAATCTCCCTAATTTTATTTTTCTTACACCTATATAATACAATAATTATTACAATAATCAAAAAGAAAAGTTACAATAATTTCTTTAAGTTTTAATTAAAATACTGTTTTCTTTCGTTTTCTACAGAATTAACTAATAAATCTCTTTCAAATACTATAAAAACTCCTTTAGGAATTACAGTACAACTATCTAATTCTTTATCTGTATAAAATACTTCTTCATCTTCCATAACAGAAGTAGCTCTATTGTTAGCTCTAATTTGTTCATCACTAACTGTAGATTTAGATGTAGAATGTTTCATATTTATCTCCAATAATTAACTACAACTATATTATACAAAAAGAAATTATCTTCGATTTATTAAAGGATTTGAACGGGTAAGGTTTCCTGCAATGAGAGGTTTAGGTCCTCTTTTGATTTGAATGGGGTAGCCTGGTTGGTGACGAGCTTGTTTAATACTTTTATTCGTAGGTGTTGCAAGTAAACATAATCTATGAATTAAATTAGAACTTGCGTCTGCAAAGTCGTCATTTTGTACAGGACCTGAGGTTGGGTGTTGATAAAATGTATAGTTGCCTTGTGTAATTCTTTGTAAATATTTATTCTCCAATTTCCATCTTGCTATCCATCCTTCTTCATCTACTCCGTACATTCTAATTTGATTAGCAATTAATTTTTGTAAATAGTTTCCATACATTGCACTCTTATATGGATTAGTAAAAGTAGTTTCTATAGCTGGTAACCCAAGGCTTTGAAGTGTTGCAATAGGTGCACTACTATCCCATTGATCAAACACTATCTCAGCTATATAATTTCTTCCACCTAATTTATCAATCAATCCTAAAATAAAATCCATTACAATATTAGGATCAACTGGTATTTGAGTAAACACTCCATTACCTTGAGATATTACTTTTGCATCAAATCCTTTCATACCATCAATAAAATATAATAAATCATCTTCATTTTCATACTGTCCTCTTATATTACCTTCACTATGTCCCCAAGCAATAGCATAAGTATCAGCTTTCTTTTTCTTTGCTTTACCTCCTGGATCTATTGCAATAACAAATTTCTGTAATCTTGTATTAGTATATAATATAGGTACCATCTTCTGGACTACTCTCTCTAACCACTCATCTTGAATAAAACTTCCTGCAGGATTACCGAAATGTGCTCCATATTCCATAGACGCACCTATTGGGTCTTTTCTATAATCAGAATCAAAATCTTCATATACAAAATCATTAGGTCTCGCTTGCCATGTAGCTAACTGTATTAATTGATAATTAGGATCAGCAACTATTTCCTCAGCTTTTTCCTGTTCCATTCCTCCAGCTATACAATATTGATTATAACACTCTCCTCCTTTCTCTTTAGGAGAACTCTCTACTAATACTTTTCCTTCTTTTTTGAAATCTTTTACTGAAGGTGTGAACGCTTTCCATATAGCATAATCTGTTTTAGGATTTTCAGAGAATATAGCCGTATCTTTATCCCCTCCTACCTTTGCTCTATCAAAATGAGCAAATTCAGATAACATAAGAGTTTTAATTGCTTTACCTCTGTGAGTTGCGGCTGAAGTAGTTACAGATTCAATAGTTAAAGACCCAGGTAAGGTAGATTCTCTCTGTATTCCAGCTCCTCTTTGAATTAAACTATTTTTATATCTTATTTCTTCATTTAACCTTAAATCATAAGGAGTGAATAATCTTAATTCTGTACTACTATCTTTATCAAAATCAATATAAGGTCTAAAGAAAGGTACTTTACGAATGTTATCTTTCGTTAATGTAAATACATCTTCAGCTTGGTCTCCTGCAGCGGCTACATGCATTATATGAATAGGATGTCTATCACGTAATCCGTAGTAGGCTTGTGGATTATCTTTACATATTAAAGAATATGATTCATAACTTGCTATAAACGATATACTCGTTGACTTGGAACTTCTTCTTCCTAATATCAATACCAAAAACAATACAGGATCTATACGAGCTAAATCTAAATTTATATTCCATTCATTTTTAAGAATATTTATTATAATTTGTTCTTCGTAATCAGGAGGATATAAAGGCCAAAGAGTATAAAGAGTTTTTATTATAACTCTCTGTATAGGTAAAAGATCTTCGTTTTGATAGTCAGATGAGGTAAGGAAAGTTAAGGCATCAACTTCCTTAATAGGTTTGTAATTTTGTTCAACTTTGTCTACAATTTGATTTGTGTAATCTAAGAATGATGTCATACATATTAGTTTAAATCTATTACATTAATATCTTCTTCTTGAATTAATTGTTCTAAATCTTCTCCTTCTCTAGTATCTTCCGGACCTTCCATTATAGCAAAATTTATTATAGCATAAAAATCAAATATATTAATTCCTTCTCTCACTATCTGATTATAGTTTATACTATAATCTTCAACATCATCTCCACTTTGTACTTCAATTATATACCGAAATACATCTACAGCTATATAACAAACACCATATTCAGGATGTTTAAATCTTCCCCAATTACTTAAATCCAATCCTAATTCATTGTACTTTGCTTGAGGTATTCTTCCTGTTCTAAGTACGTAACGTCTTTCATCCAGAGTTAATCCTGGAATAAGTTTCCATCCTAATACTTCTCTCCAATTACTCAATTTAATCTCTCATTAACTTGATTTAATTTCTTCATTGTAGGTGCAAGGTGTTTATCCATCATTGTACTTAAATAAGATACTACTTCTTTCCCTTTTTCTAAATCACCTGGAAACGCTTTATATAACAAATATGGAACAAACTCATTAATAAAATCTTTCAAATTACTTTCCATAACATTTACAATATTTTGATTTATGTAAGTATTTCCTGGACCTTTTTCTACTTTTAAATCTTGTAATACAACACCTTGTAAACTATCTTCTATATCATCTATATCTTTTAATAACTTCCTTATTTCTGCTTCTACTACTTTTAACTTTTGTTTTACAACTCTTTCATCTTCATTCTTTTTATTAAACCTTATTTCATTGTAATCGTTTTGTTTATCAAATAATAATTCTCTTAAAAATTGAATTGAATTAATACGCATTTTATAGAGAGAGTGTAAAATGTCTTGTTTATCTACATATCTCTCTTTGAAACGTTGTGCATATAATACTGCAGCGAAATCTCCTTCCGTAACCGCTTCTCCTTTATTCTTTAATACATCTTGAGCAATTAAAGCAGGGTCACAATGTCTCTTATGGTTTACAATGTTTGATGCACTAAGAGGTTGTGCAATATCAGGAATATACTTAGTATATTCTTTTATTACTTCCTCATGAGTTTTGCCCCTTATTAAAATATCTAAGTTAAGATTATTAAGTACATCATCATCATTTATGCATGTACAAATCTTACAAATAGAACTACGTTTTGTTAAACCTATTAATGGCATAAATTATATTTCTTCCTCATTATCTCTCATTATATCTAAATATGTAATTGCCCATCCTTTTGCTTCTTGTTGAGGAGTAGAAAATATTCCACCTATATATGCAATAAAAATATCATCAGAATCCATATCTTCTATCCAACTTTCTAAAAATTCTTTTATCACACTTGGATCTATATATTTTTTATATCCTTTTTCCCGTAATTCATTTATAATTAGAGCAATAAACTTAGTTTCATTACTAGAATTTTCATCAATAAAAATTGTATTAGTTTCACTCCAACTCAATATTTGACGCCAGTTATTCATAAATTCTGCATTATCATTGCTTCTAAAACACCCATATTAATACTACCTTCTATCTTTAAATAACTAATAGCTAAGGGAAGAACTTTAAAATAAAAATTAGTTTTCATCTTAGGTATATTTTGTATATTTTCATTTTCTATATACTTTTTTAATAGTATTTCTGCACACATTACTAAATCTTCTACATCCTTTGAATCATCTGTCCACGGATCTTCATCTATATAATTATTCCAATACTCTATCTCTGCTTGATTATTTATATAAGGAGCTCGTTGTTCACTCCAAGATAATACCTGTCTCCAATTATTCATATTTAATGAGGTATTTTACTTAATGTTTCACTTAAATGATTATACCCTAAATATAATAGTAATAGACCTACTAATGTAACAATTCTAATTATATTATCCGCCCACCACCCAGCATTTCCTATAACATCTCTAAAACTCTTCCTATCTTGTTTCTTTTTTATGTCTAGCTCCGCTTGTTTAATTCTATTATAAACCATTTGATGAAAATCAGAAGCTTGCATTAAAGAAGGTAAATTATCTCCTCTCCCGTTTATAATACTAATCTCCTGCATTTGTTCTACTTTATCCTTCACATAACACACATCATCTTTAATATCTGATATATAATCTACTAAAAAGAGTAATGCTTTCTTTGTTCCTTCATCCTGGAATTTATAACTATCCATTAGTATTAATACTTCTTCTTTTTTCATCATATTACCCTCTATATTAAATTCTATATGTTTTTCCTATTAAATGGAACTAAAATACTTATTACCCATTTCTTTCTAAAAATTAACTTCCTTATCTTTATTTTAACGAACTTACAAAATAACCTATCTAATTTTCTCTGTATTTCTTTTATTACTTCATCTTTATTTTCTGTAATACATAATTTTGCTCTGTAACCTTTAAATAATAAATCTATTGAAATTGGTTCATACTTTAACTTCTTACAAATAACTTTAGTTAATGTTAAAGTAGGTTCTTCTTTCATACTATATCCTGAAGGTTAAGATTATGTAATAGTTTCTACGATCTATTTTTAATATTTCTATTAATTTAATTGCTCTACATCCTATACTTTCTAATCCTAATTTAATTTCATCAACACATTCTTCTTTCTCACATGAAGTATGTATTTTAACTGTATATAAATTTCCTGATAAACCAACAGATACAACATCATAATGTAGGTTTTTACAAAATCCTTCTATATCTAATAATATTGCTAATAGCTCTTCCATCACTTACTCTTATCATCTTATCTCTTTCCTTATTATCCTCATATAAATCTACTCTTTATTTAACTTATCTCTCTCCAAGTTAAACTTCCTTGTATATCAGCGCTTGCAGATAAAGGTCTTACACATAATACAATTTCATCTCTTGTTCCATTTATTGTAGAACCTAATAAAATAGCATTTTCTAAATTCTTAGTAGAACTTTGAGTATCTAAGGAAGCAAATCCTCCTGATATTTTGTAACCTCCTGTAACTGTATTAGAGGTAGAACCACTTGCGGATTGAATAGCACTGTAAAGTTCATTAGAATATGTAAATGTACCTGCAACAGTAGGATTTAATAAAATTAACCATTCAAAATCATCATTAGTCTCAGAAATAATTGACATGTCAATTAACTTAATGCTCGTTCCTATATAATTAGATTTTAATCTAATACCTAATACCGCATATACTGTATCAGCTACATCAGCATTTACATGATTTCCGTTAGTAGAAGCATATCTAAGTACTCCTAAATCATTTGTGCCTCCCTCTGAAATAATAGAAGCACATATTTGAGTGACTGAACCACTACCTCCAGTTCCATCATTACTTATTTCACACCTTAGGGGAAGATTCGGTGTTGAGGTATATACTGTTGATAAAGCATTAGCATGATTAAACTCATGAACATATATTATTAAACCATTTATTACAAACCCTAACCTTACTCTTCCTACACCTAACCATTCAAAATCTAAAACTGAAATTTGTGTTTTTGTAAAGTCTATTGTAATACCGCTTGTACCTGTACCATCTAAAACGTCTAAATTCCAGTTACTTTGTTCTATTCTTGTATCAACAGAGGCGCTTGATATAAAACTTCTTTTTACAAATCCATATGTACTTCCATTATCTTCTAAAAAGAATCCGTTCTTTTCATCAAATAATCCATCTCTTTTAGTTACACCGGGAACGTGTTCACCTAATACAAAAGTTTTAAATATTAGAATTGATTTACCTGGTTGATAATTAAATCTCATTTTAGTTTGTCTTGCTCTTGTACCTTCTGTAACATTAGAAACTGAAAGAGTTGTACTTGCTGTGGTAATGTTAAATACTGTAGAAGAACCACTTCCGGAGATTTGTTGATTATCATAGAAAAGAGGAAAATTCTCAACATTATTAGGTAAATCAGGATCTTTAAATATTTGTTTGGAATCAAATATAGTTACAGGATTGGATACTCTTAATCTTCCAAAGGCGTCAATAGATGGAGAATCAGAGTAATAAATTAATTGTCTTAAGTATCCACTAGTATCAAAACTCTCCTGCAGTATTTTCTGAGTAGTGTACTGATTAAAACTTACATTTCTAGTGTTTACTAATTTAGACATTTTTAAATACTTTCATTTAATATTTGTAATGATTCTACTACTTGATTTACTTCTATTAAAAATTGATCAATATTACCTTCTTCTAATGCTGCTTTTATTTTCTTTTGCTGAGGTTCTGATACAGGATATTTATACAAAAATTGTTCTAATACTAATTTTGTATTCTCAGATTCAATTAAAGCCTTGACTTTCCCTATGTCTTCTACTAATTGAGGATTAATAGTTTCTGCTTTCTTTAAGATTTGAGGTAAACTAGCCGGGGGAGCTACAGCTTTCTCTCTTCCAATAGCTGCGTAAATTTCATCATTTAATACTGCTACTTTATCTCCTGTTTTTTCTAATTCTCCGTAAATCATATCAAGAGATGTTTTTAGTAAAGCTGCTTCCTTAGCTAATTCAAGATTTAAATCTTTTGTAGCATTTTGTATAGCTTCTTGAAGTGGTTTGGTTTTTTCGTCAATTTGAGATTTAATAGCTGTTATTTTATTTTGAGTTTCTTTAAACATTTCAATAGCAGCTTTTATATCAGGATTAGCTTGTTCTAATACATCAGGTTCGATATAACCTATATCTTTACCTGGTGCTCTCTTAATATCTTTAAACTGTATAGGAAGTTTCTCAGGTTCAGTAGGGGTTATTTCATCAGCCGCTACTTTTTTTTTTGTTCCTATAATACTATCTAAAGCTTCATCGATGGAAGCTTCTTTTTTAGTATCTTCGTCTGATGTTGAATAACGTGGTTTATTATGATCTTTTCTTAAATTATCCTTCTTTGTTTCTCTATCTTTTCTACTTAAGTAAGTATCAGACTCTTCACGTTTCTTTGTGTAATCTGGTAATAATTGTTCATTTTTGAAATGATCATGAGTTTCTTCGTAATTATTATCCATCTCCTCCATTGTCATGGCTCCGTAACCTTCAGGATTTTTTTCTTTATTAACTCCATAAGGAAACTCTGTTAAACCTATTTCTATATCATCTCCTCCTACCATAGGTAATCCGGTCTTTTTATCTCTTCCTACTTCTTTTATTAGATCTCCTTTATAAGGATCATATTTAGATTCCTTATCCAATCTCATCTCTCTTATTGCTCTTATTTGACGAGGTTCATTGTAAGTAGGTTGAGCACTTATGTCTTGAGGAGTCATTTGAGACAAAGTTTTAATTTGCTTTCTAACATTATGCCAATTTCTTTGCATGTCATGTGCCTTTGGATTTTTTAAAACTCTTTTTGCTGCTATTATAACTTTCGGTAATTTTTCACCTGTTAATTCTTCTACAATGCTGCTTGCTATTGCTTCTATAGAAAAATCTGGAACCTCTGCTTCTTTCTTCCCTTCTAATACTGCATCTAATACTTTATCTGCGGTAGTTTTAATAGAGGGTTGAAGATTTTGTACATCTTGTTCACTTACCATTACATTCTGTAATGTTTGAGGATCTTGTAATGTAATACCTTTTCCAGGAGTTTGTTGTACAACATTGTATTGCTTTCCATCAGCAGGATTTATTACAGGTTGATTCTGTTGGAAAGTTTTCATTGGTCCTGGTGTCATTTGCTGATTCATATTTGGTTGTGTATAAGGTTGATTCATATGTAACTTCCGTAAAAATTCATATCAGATTTTAATCCTTTAATTAAAAAATCTAAGTTTGTATAATAACTTGAATATCTTGCATATACTCTATATAATTCAAAAACAGGTTTTAAATGTGTATTATCTATTTTAATTGCAAAAAAACCACCTTTACGTTCTGTATAATTATCAATTATATAACATTCTCCTTCAATTCCTGGTACTTCTCCTATATGGTAACTAAATCCTAAACTTACTAAAGCTGTATCTAAATTTGTAATTTCTGGATTTTCATTCCAACTTAGTTTTTGCATATTATACTATTTTCTTCTTCTAACATTTCAGGTTTATTTATAATATACTTTTTAACAAACTCTAATCCTTTAAGAAATCCTTCTGCAAAATCTGGAGTTACTAATTCTCTTACTTCTTCTTTACTATGATATTCTATAACTTGGTCTAAAGCATCGTTTAAAGTTTCTACAGATATTAAATTAGTTTCCATTATTCTTCATCTTTCTTTTCATCTTTCTCAGTTTCTTCTTTTTCCATTTCTTTCTTATACTCTCCTACTTTCATACCAGCAACTCTAAATCTAGTAGGATCATGTTTTCTATATACAGGAATATCAGATTTCTTACGTGTAGGCATTGATTGAAACATAGCTGGTTCTTTCTCTAATTTCCTAACATACTTCTCTTCAAATGGATATTCCATACCAGAAGCTACTTTAAATACTTTTGGAAATTCAAATTTGCCTGCAGGATCAATCTTTACAGTAGCCATAGCTCTTCCTTTTTGATTCTTTCCATATAACCACTCTAAACTACAATCGATTTTATTAAAAGTGCTTACATCATTTCCAGCTTCTTTTGTATACTCTGATTTTAAGTATCTTGCTGTACAAGCTGTCATTCCATTCTTACGCGCAAACTTACCTAATTTCTCAGAAGCTGCATATACTACTCTACGATCTACAAAAGTGTTGTACATTCCTTTAGCTGATGCTTCTTTATCTAAAAGATTTACATTCTTCTCTTGATTTAAACTTTGAAGATTAGATGTAGTTTCTTTTAATACAGTGTCTTTATATGGAATTACTTTATTACCACACTTAGGACATATGGGTTCAAAAGGTTCGTTGTGTTTTCGGGCAATTGTAGCTTGTTTAATAAAATCCATATGACTAGATTGAAATACCTTATTGCAAGGAGTACATAAATAAGATACTATTATCTTTGTAGGTTGAGAAGCAGTTTTAGTAAGACCTTTAATTTTCTTTAAATCACCTTTCCCTGCTGTAATTATCTCTTTTGGATTTATCCAATTAGGTGTTGTTTTTCTTGTGTTTACATCATAATTAGGAATAATTCGTGCCATTTTATTTAACTCCTTGAAAATTAAAACTTGTTATTGTAATTCCTTTATTGCATTATATACTGTCTTAACTGTCTCTCTATCTAAATCTTTTTGTTCTTCTGAAAGTTTAGAATAAGGAACCATCAATTCCTCTCCTTCTTCTGATTTTCTAGAATTTATATTCTGTTTCTTTTTAGATTCTATCCAAGCATTATGAACTTTAGCTGCTACTAATTCAATATCAGGTAATTTAATTCCTTGTTCTCCTAATACTTGTCGCCATCTCATAATTCTAACTTTAATTGTGTTTCATTAAGTCTATTATATGGATCTGTATCTATTATCCAATCTCTCATTATTTGAGAAGCATTACTAAATTTAGTAAGTTCAGGATATTTCTTTAGTAATATGTTAGACCCACTTCTATATAAATCAATCTTAAATTTAGATTGAATTAATACTTTATCTAAATAGTTGTAATATGTATTAGTGTCTCTCATTAAAACATCACTTGACTATTAGTATCCTCAAACTGTTTTTGTTGAGGATTTTGTCCTGGTTGTGGAAATTGTGATTGTTGTTGTTGTTGGCCTGGAGGAGTTAGAGGTTGAGGTTTCATTCCAACACCTTCATTAATAGCTTGATTCAATGCATCATCTTCTGGTAAAAATTTAACCGTTACCTCTTTTTCAACAGGATCTGTAGTCACTTGAAATTTCCCTTGTCCTTTCTGTTCTTTATTACTATCATATAATACATCACCTGGTTGATTATTTAATTCAGGTTTTGGAGGAAGAGGTTGTGCGTTAGGATCGGGTTTCTCTGTTTTGCTTTCATCAGTTACACTAGACATAGGTGGTATTTGATCACTTATGTCAGCTGCTATTTTAGAACCTACTTTCTCTATTTCATCTCTATATAAATGATAATCTTCTCCATTTATATTAACTCTAAAACTATTAAATTCTAACCTATCTATTACATTTCCTGTCATTCCAAACTGATCAGATTCAGGATCAATTACTTTAACTGAATCTCCTATACTAACATTGGTTAGTTCGTCCTCATGTTCTCCCATACTGTCATATAAATCATCAGGTTCATTCAAAAATCTATCGTAAGATCCTCTATCGTTATAAAAATCAGATTGTGTATCATAAGGATCATCAAAACTTAATTTCTTATTAGAAAATTGTAATTTAGATTCTTTTTTTGGTTTTCCTTTTTCATTATATTGCTTCCAAGCTATTCCGAATGCTTCTTCCTCTGGAACTCCTTTTTCTTTTAATTGTTCTACCTCATGTTTACGTCCAGGAGGTGATACGGCTTCTTTTATATTAGCATAAGTACTCATACCTAATGTTTCTTTTAAAGTCTCTCCTAATCTTTCTTTTTGATCAAATGGAAGTGCATCAATACCTTTTATTATTTCAAAGTAATCTCTACCATCTTGTTCTGGTAGAAATTGATTTAATATATTGTGTAGTTGGCTTAATTGATCTTCTGGTAGTTTCTTACTCAATGTTGCTACCCAAACTCCAAGATTAGAACTTACTGTAGCTGTTTTAGAAGATTCTTTCTTCTCCTTGTTCTCCATCTTTTCTAAATCTTTATAATAGTTGCCAGACTCCTCTAAATGGTCCTTCGCTATTTCTTTAGCCAACTCATCATCATCCGTATGTTCTTTCTCTACATCTTTGCCTTTATCTAACTGTTCTTCATCAAATTCTTCATCAGGAACATCATCTGCTTTTCCACCTTCTAATTTATCACTACTATCTATTCCATTTATAATATTATCTATCATTTTATCTATTACATCTGGTTCAGCTTCTATGTGTATATCAATACTTACTTCTTCTCCATTCATAACATCATCTATTGCATCATCATCTGTATAGTCTTTTTTTGGTTCATCACTACCTTCATTAGCTATTTTTTGAGAAGAGGTTTTTTCAATAATATTATCAATATATAAGAGTTCTGTTTGATTACCTGGGTGTGTTACTATTTCCCCAATTCTCAAATTTTTATTTGAATAAAATAATATAGAATTTCCTTTCTCGTCTACAAATGAATACTTAATTTGCATAATTTACCTCGTTAAAAAGTTTATACAATTGATGATAATTTACTAAAATAAAAGGTTCTACTTCTTTTATATTATCAAAATTGTATCTTACTAAAATATATTTATTGTCTTTAGCTATATTATTTTTTAATTCATCAATTCTTTTTGTGTCTTCTCTACTATGCCAATATCTACCATCACATTCGATTAAAATTTTAGCAGGTTCATAGCAGTAGTCAAATATTCTCCCATTTAACCGTTTAGAATGTTTTAATTCAATTCCAAATTTTTCTTTTATTTGTTTACCAAATTCAATTTCGGGTTTTGATCGACTAAACTTAAAATTATTACCAATCTTAATCCTTTTCTTCTGACTTTCAGAATTCTTTTTTCTGGTTTCTAAAGAGGGATGTTTTCCTTTATGTGCTTCTGAAAGTTTTCTTTTAGTCTCCCCCGAACGTTTTTTACCACGATTAGCTAACCCAGATTTATAATTATGTTCCGCAGTATGGGGAATACCTTTACTCCAGCTTGGTTTTCCTTTATTTGCTTTACTAATCTTTTGTTTTGTTTCTTCAGAAACAGTATGTCCTTTCATTACTGCGGATAAACTTATTTTAGATTCTTCAGAATGTTTTCTACCTTTTAATTTATTTGATATTTTTAATTTTGTCTCCTCAGCGTGTTTTTTTCCTAACATTCCACTAACTTTACTTTTATGACCTTCTGAATTTTTCCTTCGCTGCTCTTCAGTATGTTTTCTACCCTTAAGAGTTTTAGATCTTTTTAAAATAGTTTCCCTTGACTGTTTATGTCCTCTAAGAGTCTCCGCTCTTTTTCTTTTTGTAGCTTCTGATTGTGTATGCCCTTTATGAGATTCAGAAAGCTTTTTTCTATGTTCTTCAGTAAAGTTTCGCATTATTAAATATATTTTATAAGAGTTATGTGTATAACAGGTTTATTATTTAAAACATCTGAAAATCCAGAAAAACGAACCAACTCATGATTATCAGGACGCGCGAACATCTCACCTACTTTAATATTCTTAGGTAACGTAATAGGTATTTCTATTCCATTTTCATTAATAAATGAGTATTTATCAAAACTAGAATTAGCGTGATTTCCCACTGCCTCTCTTAATCCTAATTCCCAAGGAGTAGCTGAAAACTTATTGTTTCTTTTTGAATACCTTAATACTTTGACTCCTTTAATATTATCACTAAATTCAAATACAGTTGGTTTGAGATTAGCCCATTTTGTAAGAGTTTTAGAATTTACAGGTTTACTATCTGTATTAGGAAATTGTTTTGGAAAATTCTTAGTCCATTCTTGTCGAGGAGATACATCATCCCATAATACATATACATTATCTCCTGCTATAGTGTCTATAGTACCTCTTCTGCCATCTTCTCCTCTAACTCTATCGCCTTCTGTTAATATTTGTCCAAATTGATCTTCTGTTTGTTCCTCATATGCATCAGCTGCTTTATTTAAACTCGAAGCTTTAGGTTGAACTTGAGGTCCTTGTAATTGTGGTTGAATAGGAGGAGTTTGTTGTTCTATTTGAGGTTGTCCTTCTTCAGGAGTAGCTTCTCCTTTTGGAGCTTCTTCTT